>Ga0208814_1000294_pt1 | contig 33503 bp, 39 predicted proteins | sample MalvirAntarct_55_FD_184253 | JGI IMG/M metagenome (GOLD analysis project Ga0208814, IMG submission 184253) | Marine viral communities from the Global Malaspina Expedition - Malaspina viral metaG Antarct_55 (SPAdes) (version 2) | ecosystem: Environmental > Aquatic > Marine > Oceanic | place... | reverse complement strand
ATTGCGTCATGCACTGGAGCGTCAACAGGGCGAAATGCTTGCCTCCGCCGCGCGTCACTTCCCGGCCAGCACCCGGGTAACGCGGCCCAGCGGCGGCTACTTCCTCTGGTTCGAATTTCCCGAGGGGGTCGATTCGCTGCAATTGTTGCAGCTGGCGCTCGCGCAGGGCATCAGCCTCGCTCCAGGCCCGATCTTTTCAGCCACCCGGCGCTTTCGCAACTGTGCACGCCTGAACTACGGCCATCCCTGGGACGAGCGCAGCGAAAAAGCGATGGAGCTGCTCGGGCGGATCGTGAAATCGTTCTAGCGCCCGGTTCGATAGCGGCGCTGCGTGACGCGAGCGCCCCTGTTCCAGACCCGGGAACTACACCTCGATCGTGCCCTGTAGATACAGGACCGCATGCCCGGCGACAAATACGCGCTCGCCTTCGACCCGGCAGTGCAGCAAACCGCTTCGGCGTGAGGCCTGCAGCGCCAGCAACTGCTTCTTGCCCAGCCGCTCGCTCCAGTAAGGCGCAAGGCCTGCATGGATGGAACCGGTGACCGGGTCTTCATCCCCGCCGTTGGCCGGCCAGAAATAGCGCGAGACGAAATCCTGCTGGCGACCCGGCGCCGTTGCCACGACATCCAATGGTGCCAACGTTTTGAGTAGCGACAGGTCGGGTGCCAGCTGGCGCACCTGATCCTCATCGTCGTACACGGCAAACCAGGCCTGACGGTTTCGCAGCACCGCCCGCGGCAAGGTCCGAAGACCGTTGAACAGCTCAACCGGCGGATTCTCGACGGGCTCCGGGGCACGGTTCGGGAAGCTCATCTCCAGCAAACCATCATCCAACTCGGCGACGCTGATATCGCCAACCGCAGCGGCACGGAAAGTCAGCGGAGCCGTGGCCAAGTTCTGTCCAACCAACACGAAGGCGCTGGCCAGGGTGGCGTGCCCGCAGAAGTCGATTTCAGTCAGCGGCGAAAACCAGCGAATGAGAAACGCACCGTCAGGCTCGCGCACCAGGAAGGCCGTTTCCGACAGGTTGTTCTCCACGGCGATGGCCTGCATCTGTGCGTCGCTCAGCCAATGCTCCAACGGAACCACAGCGGCCGAGTTGCCTTTGAACAGCTGCTGGGTAAACGCATCGACCTGATAGATCGGCAGTTTCATCATCTCTCCCTCGCCCTTGCGCGAGCCCTTCATTAGGTTCGCGAAGCGGAAGAGTGTCGCCGAGCACAGGCTGATCGGCAAAGGCCATTTGCAATAAGGGGCCGATGCGGTCAGGTGCCCCTAACCGCTCGACCCGCCATCGTCAGGCCTTGTTCTCAGTGCTCGCTGTCAGCGTCGGCTTCAAGGGCTCGCCGACGGGCTGGCATTGCGACTGCGCACCGGGCTGCAGATAAGGCTGCAGTATCGGCGCCATGCCTTTGAGCACCTGTACCGGTAGCGCAGAGGTAAAGCGGAAGCTGTCCGCCCCGCGGCCCGGCACGTAGGCTGTCAGCGTGCCGAAGTGATTGGGCCCGAGGTAGAACACGAAGGTCGCAGTGCGATTCAGCGCCAGCGAGCTGATCAGTCGGCCGCCCGCGCCGACAGTCTGGATACGGTTGTCACCCGTACCGGTTTTGCCGCCAACCCGCAGTGCTTCACCATCAGTCTGCATGAAGCTGCCGCGCAAGCGCCGCGCGGTGCCACCTTCGACCACGCTGGCAAGCGCTTCGCGCAAGGCCGTCGCCACCTCACTGTGCAACACCCGCACCCCGACATCCGGCTTGATGCCAAGACGAGTCTCATACGGCGTGTCGCTGGCGAAATGCAGGCTGTCGATGCGCACACTGGGCAGCCGCACGCCGTCATTGACGATGATGCCCATCAATTCGGCCAACGCCGCCGGGCGGTCGCCCGAGCTGCCCAGCGCCGTAGCCAGCGAAGGCACCAGATGGTCGAACGGATAGCCCAGACGCTGCCAGCGCCGGTGAATATCGGTGAATGCCTCCACCTCGAGCATGATGCGGATGCGGCTATCCCGCGCGCTCTTGTGACGGCTGCGGAACAGCCAGCCATAAACTTCCTGGCGCTCTGCGGTGCTGGCCGCGATGACCTCGGTAATGCCAGCCTCCGGATGCTTGATCAGGTAACCCAGCAGCCACAGATCCAGCGGGTGGACGCGGGCAATGTAGCCCTGGTCCGGCAGGCTGTAGGAACCCGGCGCGTAGCGTTCGTACAGCGAGTCGACCGCCTTGTCGGTGAGGGTGGCCGTTGGCAGACGCGCCTTGAGAAAACGCTCGAAAGTCGCGCGGTCCGCTTCGGGCATCAGATACCGGTGGACGGCAGCCAACCTCGATGGCGTCGGGCGCATGCCATCCAGCAGTGCCTCGATGCGTTCGTCCGCGCTCTTGTCGCGATACTTGCGCCAGAAACGCTGCAGAAACACCGAGCCTTCGCGATCCGCAAAACGCTGCAGGTACTCTCGCCGCTCAGGGTTGTCATCACTCCTGAGCAGCTCGGCGCCGTTGGATGTCTGGTAGGTGCTGTAGCTCACCAGATCGCGCATCAGCCGAACGAACGGGAGGTTGATCGATTCCTGCAGCGCTTCGCGCATGGTCGGCAGGCGGCCGTCGTCCTCACGGCGGAAGTTGCCGAAGCGATGCATGCCAGCGCCGGTAAAGAAGCGCTCGGTCGGACTGGCCGAGTAGCGACGCTCCAGCGCGGCATCAAGCATGGCTGGCAGGTTGCGATCCTCATGCTGAATGAGATAAGCCAGCGCCCAGCGGGTCAGCGGATCCACCGCCTCAGCCTTGCGCAAGGTGGCGACATCGCTCTTCGCGTAACGCTCGTGCAGCTCGGCGATAACCTCCAGATAAGTGGTCAGCACCCGCAGCTTGGCAGTCGAGCCCAGCTCCAGCTTGCTGCCCTCGTTGATGTCGAACGGCTGGTTGGTGTTGTCGGTCTGCACCCGCACACGGAAGCCTTGCTCGCCGCGCTCGAACAGCGTGAAGCTGTAACGCACATCGCCGGTACGCTCAGGCGACAACATGCGCTCGCCGAACAAGCCCACCTCACCTGCGAATGCTGGATCGGCCAGTCGATGCAGATAGTTGCTGATCTGTCCTTGCAGCTCGCCATGCAGCGGCGTGGTCGCGGCCAGATCCAAGCGGTCGAGCTCATACAACGACACGCCCAGCAGGTTGCTCAGACGCATCCGCGCGGCCGTGATGCCCTTGCTGGAAGGCACCTCTCGAACGCCCGGCTCGAGACGCAAATTGCGGAACTCAACTTGCTGCTGCAAGGCGGCGTTGCGCAACCGCGTACCGATCACGCCGCCATTGGCCAGCAAGCGGATATGGCTGTCGGTGAGCTCCGCCATGTCGGCACGCCCTGCTCCCAGGTAGTACGACGGGCGCCGTTGAGCGATCAACAGCGAGAGCACCTGTCGCAGCGCGAGCCCTTGCGTTTCATAACTGACGCCTTCATTGCGCCGAGTATCGAGGACCCGGTTAACCTCGGCGAAATCGGCGCCGTACCAGAGGCGCAGACCATCGGCGATGCCGTGCACCTCGCCGTGCCCATAGGCGGCAGAGAGCGGCACGCTGTTGAGGTAATCGCGAACGATACGCTGCCGGGTGACCATGGTTTGCTGGCCTTCGCGGTAGGTCCGCACGCTGGCGGAAATCATCTGCCGGATCTTTTCCTCGGCGTCACCGGTGCGTCCTTCGGGCGAGTGACGGTATTTTTCGACCTGCGTAGCCAGCGTACTGCCGCCGGCTGCCTGCACCGGCAGGCCCAGTTTCTTCTCAACCTGGCTGACCGCTGCCATGGTGAACCGTGGCCAATCCACTGCAGGGTTGGCGCGCGGACGGCCGGCGTCGAGCAGCCCACGGTCCTCGATGAACAACAGGCTCATCGCAATGACCGGCGGCACGTCATCGAAGCTCTCGTAGTATTGGTGGGGATAGCTGTTGGCATACAGCGGCTCGCCGCGACAATCATCGATGGTCAGCCCCGCCTTGGATTTCTCCGGGTACGGGACAAAGAAGCCACGCTGGACGTAGCGCAGCAGCGCTGGCGAAAAACTCACCTGTTGCTGCACTGTGAAGCCGCGTTGGGTCAGCCGTTCTAGGAACGTCGGCAAGGCCGCATAGCCCAGGCGGCGGTCGAACGGACCCGCATCGGGAAACTGGATGCTACTGCTCGCCCCCGGTTCGATCTGGTAATCGAGATTCTCGGCGTAACGGTTAAGCCAGAGCGCCTGCAACTTCGAGGTATGCATCTCATGCCAGGCGGCATAACCACCCCCGGCCAGTAATGAAACGCCCAGAAACACACCCATGCGGCGCGCCAGACGGCTACCGTGCGAGCGCGTTCGACCGGGCTTATCGGCGGCGGGCGAGCGCTTGCTGCCCCCTGCCCGGGATTTATCGTTTCGCCATACTGCGCCCATCGTTTCCGGCCTGGCTTCAAGGAAATTTACAGGCTTAAGCTTAGCTGGCGACGCTGCGCTCGATGTGTGCGAGCAGACGAACGGAAAGGCTCAAAACGGCGCCCTGACAGCGAACTGAACCGGCTGCGCAACGACGCGACTCACTCCACCCAGCGGGGGTAGAAACCGAGTCGCGCCTGCAACCGGGCATCCCTTCCCCGCGAGACCTCGACGGGCAGCGCCTCCGCGAGGCTTTCGGTGCTGGTGGCATCGCCTCGAAAGAAGAAGCGCCGGCCGTCATCGAGCGTGAGAAACAGGCCCAGGGCGCCATGACCTGCCAGTTTCACCAGGACCAAGCGTTCGTCGCCAAACAGATCGAGACTTTCCTCAAACCCGTAAACAGCGCGGCGCTCGAAGCGAAGCGGCTGCCACCTGACCCCGTGGGAAAACTGTGCCTGAATGACCGCTGGCGGCGTTGCATTTTGTGCGTAGTGGATGCTCTCCGGGCTTGCGAGCACTGACAGTTCAGGGAAATCGGCCAGGCCGGAGGCGTGACTCCAGCGCGCGCAGCCCAACACCACTTGATCTACCGCCAGGCCATCTTTCTCGAGCTGGTCACGCACCGGCTGCACCTCGCTGTAGCGTTTCGCGCGCCAGGTAATTGCGCCGTCTAGCTGGGCGTCGATCTGCCGGCCAAGGCCACTACCGAACAGCAGACGCTTGCCGCCGTGCTCGACCAGTACGGCTATATGATCGATCGTTTCGGGTGCTACCCAGTGGCCGTCACGCCAGGCGTATTCGCCGCTGGATGTGGTCTGCCCTGTTCGGATCAGGCTGAAACGCAACTCCGCAGCCGGCAGCGCGCCGGAGAGAAGCATCAATGAAACCGCCAGGCTCTTGAGAACACGCATGGCTCAGACTCCTTCATCAGGCAAAAACGGAGAACGATCACGCCCGGCAAATGCCAGCGGCAGGCGTAAGCGCCGAAGCACGACTGGATAGTAGACAGACCTGTCTGTACACTGCAAGCGTTTGTACTGCCTTGAGGACGATTGGAGGGAACAGAACCGCTCCCGCATAATGGCCGGCCAAGGAGATCCACATGGCAACCAACAAACGCGACCTGCTGCTCGCCACCGCCGAGCGGCTGTTCTACACAGAGGGCTACCACGCCACCGGCATCGACCGGATTCTCAGCGAATCGGGCGTGGCCAAGATGACCCTGTATAAGCACTTCAAATCGAAGGACGAACTGATCCTGGCGGTACTGGAGGCGCGCCAGCTGCCGATGCTCGAGCGTTTGCGGGAAGCGCGGCAGGCGTTACCGCCGCGCAAGGCGCTGTTAAGCGTGTTTGATGGGTTGAACAACATGATCCACAGCCCGACCGCGTTCTGTGGCTGTCTGTTCATCAACGCGGCGGCCGAATATCAGGATCGAGAGCACCCGATCCATCAACGTGCCGCGGGATACAAGGCGCAATTTCAGCGCCATCTGTGCGAGCTGCTGGAGGCGCTCGACGCACCCCAGCCGGAGCAACTCGCTCGCCAGCTGCAGTTTCTTATCGAAGGCGCACTGAGCATGGCGCACATCGAGGGCCCCGGGGACCAGGCGCTGCTGGCCAAGGCCTCAGCGGAACAGTTGCTGCAGGCCGCTGGCGTCTAAAGACGCCAGCTTATTCGGACATTTGATCAGCGCTGAGGCGTTTCCTTGACCCTGAACCACGCCGCGTAGAGCGCTGGTAGGAACAGCAACGTCAGCGCGGTCGCAACGATCAGCCCGCCCATAATTGCCACCGCCATCGGCCCGAAGAACACGCTGCGTGACAGCGGAATCATCGCCAGCACGGACGCCAGTGCGGTGAGCACGATGGGCCGGAAGCGCCGCACGGTGGCATCGATGATGGCATTGAAGCGATCCTGCCCGGCGCCGATGTCCTGCTCGATCTGATCCACCAGGATCACCGAGTTGCGCATGATCATGCCCGACAGCGCGATAGTGCCGAGCATCGCCACGAAGCCGAACGGCTTGCCGAACAGCAGCAGGAACAGCGCTACACCAATCAACCCCAGCGGCGCAGTGAGAAACACCATTGCCGAGCGTGAGAAGCTCTTGAGCTGCAGCATCAGCAGGCTGACCACGACAATCACGAACAGCGGCATCCCGGCGTTCACCGAGGCCTGACCACGACTGGAGTCCTCTACCGTTCCGCCGACTTCCAGCAGGTAGCCGCTGGGCAGCGCATCGCGCACGTCGCTCAGGGTCGGCTCGATCTGCTTCACCAGCGAGGCTGGCTGCTGGTCCCCGTAGATGTCGGCACGCACCGTCACCGTTGGCATTCGGTTGCGATGCCAGATGACCCCCTCTTCGAAGCCGTATTCCAGGGTGGCGACCTGCGACAAGGGCACACTGCGACCGCTGGCGGTAGGAATCGCCAAGCTCGGCAGCATCGACAAGGTTTCGCGTTCGCGCTCTGTCCCGCGGATCAGAATTTCGATCAGCTCATTGTCTTCGCGGAACTGGCTCGCCGTAGTGCCGGTAAAGGTGCGTTTGAGGAAGTTCGAGAGTTCCACCGTACTGACGCCCAGCGCACGGGCACGGTCCTGATCCACGTTCAGCCAGACCACCTTGCTCGGCTCCTGCCAGTCGAGATGGACGTTCGCCACATAGGGGTTCTCGCGCACCTTGGCCGCAACCTGGCGTGCGAGCTTGCGCACCACATCGATATGCTCGCCGGTGACCCGGAATTGCACCGGATAGCCCACGGGCGGACCATTCTCAAGACGGCTGACACGACCGCGCAAGGTCGGGAAATCATCGCGCAGTCGCTCGATCAGCCAGCTACGCAAGGCTTCACGTTCCTCGATGCTTTCAGCCAATACCACGATCTGGGCGAAGCTGGTGGCCGGCAACTGCTGATCCAGCGGCAGGTAGAAGCGCGGCGACCCGCTGCCGACATAGGCTACGTAATTATCGATGCCGGCGCGGTCCTTCAGCATTTCCTCAAGGCGATGCACCTCGGCTTCGGTGGCCTTGAGCGACGCGCCTTCGGCCAGCTTCAGATCGACCATCAGCTCCAGCCGACCGGAGGCGGGAAAGAACTGCTGCGGCACGATGCGGAACAAGCCGATCGCGCCGACGAACGCCAGCAACGTCAGGACGATAACCGTCTTGCGCCGCTGCACACACCAGTGGATCACCCGCCGCACACGCTGATAGAACGGCGTCGCATACGGGTCGTGGCCCTGATCGCTGCCGCCATGGTTTTGCGCATGACGCTTGGCCAGATCGGGCAGCAGCTTCTCGCCCAACAAGGGCACGAACACCACGGCGGCGATCCATGAAGCGATCAGGGCGATGGTCACTACCTGAAAGATCGAACGGGTGTATTCGCCCGTGCTGGACTGCGCGGTGGCAATCGGTAGAAAACCCGCGGCAGTGATCAGCGTACCGGTGAGCATCGGAAAGGCCGTACTGGTCCAGGCATAACTCGCGGCCTTGAGCCGGTCGAAGCCCTGCTCCATTTTGATCGCCATCATTTCCACGGCGATGATCGCGTCGTCCACCATCAGGCCCAGCGCCAGCACCAGCGCACCGAGGGAAATCTTGTGCAGACCGATGTCCAGGTAATGCATGGTCGCGAAGGTCATCGCCAGCACCAGCGGAATCGACAGCGCGACCACCAGCCCCGTACGCACGCCCAGCGAGAAGAAGCTCACCAGCAGCACGATGATCAGGGCCTCGATCAGCACCTGCACGAACTCGCCGACACCGGTCTTCACTGCCGCTGGCTGGTCGGACACCTTGCGCAGCTGCATGCCTGCCGGCAGCTCCTGTTGCAAGCGTGCGAATTCGGTCTGCAGCGCCTCGCCGAGCACAAGGATGTCGCCGCCGGACTTCATCGACACGGCCAGCCCGATCGCAGGTTCGCCCATGTAGCGCATGCGTGGCGCCGGCGGGTCGTTGAAGCCGCGGTAGACCTCGGCCACATCGCCGATGCGGAAGGTGCTACCGGCCACCCGGATGGGGAAGTCCCGAATCTGTTTTACCGTGTCGAAGCTGCCGGTGACGCGAAGCTGTACGCGGTCACTGGGCGTCTCCACAAAGCCTGCCGACATCACCGTGTTCTGAGCCTCAAGAGCCTGTTTGACGGCCTCCAGCGGCACGCCCAGATTGGCCAGCTTGACGTTGGAAAGCTCGATCCAGATCTTTTCGTCCTGCAGCCCGATCAGCTCGACCTTGCCGACATTCTTCACTCGCTGTAGCTGCAACTGAATGCGGTCGGCATAATCCTTCAGCACGGCGTAATCGAAGCCTGAGCCAGTCAGCGCGTAGATGTTGCCGAAGGTCGTGCCGAACTCGTCATTGAAAAAAGGACCTTGCACACCGGCAGGCAAGGTATGGCGAATGTCACCAATCTTTTTACGGATCTGGTACCAGAGATCCGGTATCTGCTCGGAGCGCATCGAATCGCGTGCCATAAACGTCACGTTGGATTCGCCGGGCCGTGAAAAGGACACGATGCGCTCGTATTCACCCGTTTCCATCAGCTTTTTTTCGATGCGTTCGGTGACCTGCTGCGAAACCTCCTCTGCAGTGGCGCCGGGCCACTGGGTCTGAATCACCATCGCCTTGAAGGTAAAGGGCGGGTCTTCACTTTGACCAAGCTTGCTGTACGACAGGGCACCTACCACGGCCATTAGCAGCATCAGATAGACAACGATCTGCCGGTTGCCCAGCGCCCATGCGGAGAGATTGAAGCGCATCCTGATTACTCCTGCGTCGCCAGCTCGACCGGACGATTGTCACGATCGACCGCCCTCACCGACTGATTCTCGTGGAGCATCTGAACACCGGCGAGGACAACCCAGTCGTCGGCCTGCAGCCCCTTGAGGATGGGCACAGAAGAATCACCAAAGGCCCCGGTCTGCACGGCAACGCGCTCCAGCGTGGCGTCCTCCTTGACCCGCCAGACGTAAGCCTTGCCCTGCTCGGCGGTGACCGCCGAAAGCGGCACCGCCAAGGGCACCTCGCCATTGCTGCGGATTGACACCAGCGCGCTCTGGCCAAGCTCGGCAGGCACCTTGGCGTCGTCGAAGGCGACACGCGCCGAGTAGGTGCGCGACTGCGGGTCGGCAGCCGGCGACAGTTCACGAATGTGGCCGGCGTAGGTTTTGCCCGGCTGCGACCAGATTTCCACCGAGACCGGCTGGCCAACCGAGTAGCGATCCAGTGCTTGCTCCGGCAGATTGATCGCTACCTCGCGCTCGCCATCGGCAGCCAAGACGAAGGCCGTCTGGCCGGCGCCGACAACCTGCCCCACCTCGACCCGGCGCTGAGCAATCACGCCTTCGTGCGTTGCGCGCAAGATGGCGTAGCCGACCTGGTTGTTGGCGACATCGAATTCCGCGCGCGCTTGCTGCAGGCGCGCCTGCGCGGAGCGGTAGGCATTTTCAGAAGAGTCGAATTGCGAGCGGCTGACCAGCTGGCGATCCATCAAGGTCTTGTAGCGCTCATGCTCGGCACGGGCGACCCGCAGGTTGGCTTCAGCCGCCGCCACCTGAGCACGGATGCCCTCGAGCTGCAGCCGCACGTCCTGCGGGTCAAGCTTAGCCAATGGCTGATCCTTGCGCACCCGCTCCCCGGCTTCGACCATCCGCTCGGTGACCTTGCCGCCGATACGAAACGCCAGCTCGGGTTCGTAGCGTGCATGCACCTCCCCCGGATAGCTTTCAAAGGCTTCACTGGCGGGCTGCGGCTGAACCACCATCACGGGCCGCGTAGAGAGCTGCTCGGGTTCACCATTGCCACAACCGGCCAGCAAGGCGAAACCAAAAGCACCGAGGAAGGGCAAGGCATGTCGGAACACGTCGAATCTCTCTCTGTCGCAAGGTGGGTTCTAATACTTATACTGCGCGGTATAGTAAGTCAGGGTGCTATGGGGTGTGAAGGAGGCATTGCACCGTTAAGGTAGGTGCGCGCAAAGCCCCATAAACGCCCCGTTCCACCCTCGATTGGTACAAGAATTGGTATTTGTACCAATCTCATCTCAGCCCGTCCGGGCAACCCAATTCCCCTTCTCGATAAACCTGATCCGGTACGCCTCACGCTCGGCTGCGGTCATGAACTCCCAGGCGAAATCCTCTTCCTTTGGCCCGCTGTCACATTGCCCGTACCGATACCAGCCACCGACACGCAGGCCGGAGTACATGAGGTTGCGCTTGATGACTCCGACGCTAAGCACTTCCAGCATCTCTCGGAACAGTTCGTCGGCTTCGGCGCGGCTGACTTGCTGGCTGCAATAAATCCAGTCGTGGACTACGCCAGCCTTGCGGTGGTCCAGGTTGTCAAACAGCGGATCGACTAGCCAGGGTATCGATGCCAGATCAGTAATGAACCATCGCGGCACGGTGAATTCCCGTCCGCCCCTAGCGTGATAGCGGAACGGCTCCAGTAGCACCCACTCGCCCGGTTTGTACGCCCGCAGATCCAGCGCGCCGGAGAACCATGCATCACTCATGGCGATCACCCGCACACTGGATGCTGATCCGATTAGGCGCGATGGCCATTGATACAGCCTCGCGGTTGGCTGCGCGGGCCTCGGCAGGCAGCGCACAGTACCGGGCAACAGCGTATTGGGCGGATTGGATGACGGTGCAGCCCTGGAGGGCGAGCAGTAGCAGTCCTGCGATTACGATCTTCATGCCAGCACTCCCCCGGCTTTTGAATATGCGGCCAGCAGCGGGCCGACCTTGTGTTCGTGTTGCCCGTACCCGGCGCCCGGCAGCGATGCCCAGCGGCTGCGGCACTTATCGATGGCCTGTTCGATTCGCCCGGCCTTGATATCGTCCAGCGCCCGGCATTCGCGGATCAGCTGCAGCGCGATACGATCCTGATTCTCTGGCGTAAACCCACCAGTGAGCCCAAGGCTCTTCCGGTAGTGGTCCCAATAGCGCGACAGGATCTGGTAGCGACCGGCTGCGGTGGACTTGATGCCCAGCTGCGGCAAAGAGATCAGGCGGCGTGGATGGTCTGCGTAGGAGTCGAACAGCCCGCCCCCGACTACCACGTCATACCCTCGGTCTTTGGTTGGCTGGCGTCCGTTGTCTGTCCCTTCCGACCATGCGATCAGGTCCAGAAAGGCGCAGACGTTCGCCCCGCCCGCTTTCGCGGCAGTGATGTGAGCCATTGGCTTTCCTTCAGGCAATAAAAAACCCGCCGAAGCGGGTCTGTGTGTCGCGGATTAGTTACTGAGGGATCGTCGCCGCATAGATAAACAGGTCGTCTATCCCCTGCTCCGTTAGTCCAAGCTGCGGGCCGAGCGCACCAATCAACGGCCAGTCGCGCTTCACATCGTGAGCGTGGCCCCAATCGATGCGTGCCGACTCGCCATCGTCGCCGGGCATCGCCGCAATCAGCGCATCAACCTGAGAGAGGATGCCGGCACTCAGCATGGCCTGCCGCGCTTGGCGCATGGTGACCGACTCAGGAACCAGCGACTTTCTGTACGCTGCGATTTCCTCCGCAGTCCACGGCACGACAGCGCGGGTCACGACCACCACTTGGCGCTCAGCATCTATGCCCAGCGTCTCATCGCCGTAGCGCTCGAACTCCCCCGGGGCTGGCGACTGGTCTTCTTCGGGCCACCAGGCGCAATCGGACACGCCAAGTTGCGGATCAGTCCATGACAGGTCAGCCAGGTCTGTAGCAGCAAGGCCGACGAGGAATTGGGGGATTGGCTCGCGGGTTGCGGTGTTGGACTGGATTTTGATCATAATTACCCCTTTAAAACGGCAACCTGCACGAAGAAAAAGAAGGTCAAAGTAACCGCCGCGTTCGAGCCATGCTCAATCTTCACGGTCTGGCTATCTACGAACGAGGCAAATAGGTTGCTGTAGAGATAATTTGCCGGGTTGTTGCCAGACCGGAAAAAAACAGAAACAATCGATTTACTTGTATCTACGGGCTCCGGCAAAGAGACATTAAGAGCTTGTCGTGCTCCCCCCGAATAATAAGACATTATCGTGTATATCTTTGCATCGCTCGGCAGGCCGGTTACATCTACGCAACCGTCAGGGACGGCGCTGGACGAGGCTAGCGCGAAAGAGCCGTCATCCGCAAAACTGGTAACCCCCATGTAATACAGGCTACTGCCTTGAAGTTGGTTCTGCCTGATTCCAGTGATTATGTATTTATCGTAGGGTATTGCACTCCTTGGAATGTTAGCCGAAGTACCGCTAAACCTAAATTGCAAAGGAGGCATAAATGGTTCCCCCGCCCCCTTCAACTTCAACCCCAACGGATTCCCCAGCGGATTCCCTAATTCACGAACGGCCATCAGTAATCCATCCATTCGGCTTTAAAGACGATGCCGCTAGCCAGGGCGACCTGGCTGCCCACGTACAGCCGGTCGCCAGCCTCCAGACGCAGCGGGGCGCTGTCGCTGATATTCCCGAAAGCGGTCTCTGGAATGGCCGTGGTTGTTGCAACCGTATGCGCCGCCATCAGCTCCGAATCAATCAGGCGCAGGGTGGCCCCGGCGTCTTTCGACAGGAACAGCACCAGGCTGGAAGCGGTCACCGTGGCGCGTGGCAAGGCCATCAGGCGAGTGACGACAGCGCCGTCTGCGCCTGCCGTGCCGAGCAGGACGGTTCCGGTCGGGGCGTCTGTGCCGAGGCCGGAAACAGCGGCAGTGGCGACGGCGGTAGCTGTTTTTGGGGTCTGCGCGAAGGGTGCGGTAAAGATCTTGGCCATGATGATTCCTTAGAAAGAGAGGGCGACAGCTTGGGTTTGGGCGAGGCTGAGGGCGCCGATATCGGCTAGCGTGAGAGTGACGACGCCGGTCTTGCCGTTAACGCTAGTCACTGGGCCATCCGCAATGGATGCCAGCGCGGCGTCGACTGCCACGCGGTCTGCCGCTACCTGATCGGCGTCAGCGGAAACCAGCAGCGTATTGGCGGCCACCTCATCAGCGCGGGCGACTACGGTTGCCGTGTTGGTGGCTACGGTCGCGGCATTGGCGGCAACCTCTGCGCGGTCGGCCTCTGCTGCGGCCTCGCTCGCTGCTGCTGCCGTGGCGCTGGCGTCGGCGTCGATGGCGCGCTGGTTGTTGAACTCGGTGTGCTCGTTGATCTGCGGCGTCATGGCCTTCTGAGCCAGAAGCCACGGGTCGGCTTTACCGTTGAACACTTCCTCGGCGTCGGTCGACAGGGGCGGATCGGGGAGTAGAGCAATTGGAGTTGGTAAAGCCATTACATGATGCTCCTGATACGCAGGTTGTAGTCCCCGCGGTTGTAGGTCGGCAGGTCGGTGTCCAAGTCTTCGAATATTCCAACGATGATTGTGTAATCGAGACTGCTCGCTCCGACGTATAGGGACGGCGATTCACTGAGCGGGTCCAAAGTGCGCTGAACACTGGATATCTGATCGCCACTAAGCGTGACCTGAAAGTCAATCAGGCGCCGCTTACCGCGCCGGGTAAGAGTTAGGCTTCCATCGAACTCCTCCTTGATTGTTGAGTAGTTCTTCCGGCCAAGCGAAGTTCCGTATTTGGCAGTGCCGATCCCTTTACCCCAGCCAACAACCATCATCCCGGCCTGAGCGGTGCTGCCGGGAGCGCTAATGATTACGCGAATATCGGCATTACTGGCCGGAGGAAGCTGTAGGTCTGCTAGGTTGTCCTTGGTCACAAAGGGACCGTAAAGGAACTGGTACAAGCTCCCGCTTGTCTTGATTGACATCGCGAAGGTTCGGTCATAGATGGGGTCAACGCTGTCTGGAACCGTCATCACGATCCGCACGCTGGAGGCAACCACGCCAACGAGCCCGATAGCGTTGATGCGCTTGCCGGGCCTGATTGTGAAGTCGATAACTTCCGGGTTTGACGTGAATGTTCCGATCTTCCAAGTGTTGCCGATGTTCTTCCGGAACATGCGGTACTTGTTGACCCAGCCAAGGTTGAGCCAAGCGGCCGGAGATGAAGTGTCAGTCTCAGGGTTGATCCCTGTGTGATCTCTCAGGGCTTCATAGTTGATAAGGCCAACAGTGACCTTATCGCCAACAACGTATGCAGTCGCCATGTTGTGAGCCGGATAATCCATATCCGGCAAATTACTGGCGACCATCTTCGCCGGGGATATCTCTATCCCCGGAACTACCTTCATTTCGCTCATGCGACCGCCTTAGTTTCGACTGTGCCGACGACTTGCACACCGCTGTTTGCCATCGTGTCGGTGTTATCCGATACGGCCTTGATGTGCCGCCCGATGAACTCGAAGCTTGATTGCATCTCGCCGCGAAGGGCGCGCAGTTCGGCCACGGTTGCGGCTTGCCCTCCTCCGCCACCCAACATCGCCGCCGTCTGACTGGCGTTGTAGATACGCGACGGGCCGGTGACTTCGAGCTCTGGACCGTTCTCGCCAACCAAGCGCAAGCCGCCTGAGTGGAAGCCGCCCGCGGCGAAGCCTGGGATCTCTCCGTTAGCCTTGGCCGCGTTTTTGATGGCTTGTTCGAGCTGATCCAGGCGGATCGCCCCGCTCGCAACCTCGCCCTGCCAGTACGCCAGGCCAGCCGCGTCAGCCTCGCGCCCCAGCACGGAGCGATAAACCGAATCAGCCAGCGTCCCGACGTTGCCGGGCGTTGCGTTCTTGCCGGTGTCGCCGCCCATTGCAGCCAGTGCGGCCACGACAGACGTGTTCATCGCCTGGATGGCTTCGGCTACGCTGAGGATCGAAGAGTCAACGCCGTTGAGCGCGTCCAGCTGCGCCTGAGCGAACACCAACTGAGCGTCCAGCTTCGATAGCTGCGTCTCGTACTTCTTGAGAAGCTCCTCTTCGGCTGTCAGCTGCTTGCCGTTGACCTTCTCCAATTCGGCTATCAGATTGGCCGTGCGCCCCTGCTCCCGCTCGAATTGCTCAAGCGAGCCATACAGAGCCGTGTCCAGCTCCGACGCGACAGTGAGCGCATCCTGCAGGCCGGCAAAGCCCGCCAGGGACGATCCCGCCCGCGCCGTAACCAGCGCGCTGTTCAGCGTCATCACTGCCTGAGCGCGCAGCGACTTGACCGTCTCGTCCGAGGTGCCGCGCAACCGCTTGAGCGCTGCATCGAGCGAATTGCCGATGCCTGTCAGCGCATTGATGTTGCTTGCCGCCTTGCCGGCCGACTCCTGCAGATCGCGCTGCTGAGCGGCAATGGACCGCTGAAGGGCTGCATAGGCAGTGTTGACCGTAGCCGCGAGCGCTGCAGTAGCCTGTGCCGCCCGCTGCTCAACAATCGAGAAATACTGCGCCGCTTGGCCAGACAGCGCCATCATCGCGGCGAACATTTCCCGGCCCGCTTCCGTGGTGCGGTCGATGTTATCCACCATCGCCCGATACTCGGCCGCCGAACCAGCCAACTCCACGTCGGCCGCCTCGAACGCCTTGGTAATGGCCGCCAGGGTGTTGGCGGTCTTTTCCTCGGCGCTGTAAAAGGCGTCGTAGTAGGTGGCGGTATTGGCTGCCAGGGCCTCGAACCCGCCAGCCACCGCGCTCAGCTGTTCGGCCATCTTGCCGCCGGCCACGGTCGATTCGTACAGCGACAGGTTGAGCTGATCGAACAGCGCGTTGACGCCTTCGAGATTGCCGACAAACGCCTGCATGCCGGCCAGGTCGTAATCTAGCCCGGTGCCAAGCGCCGCATTCAGCTGCGTGTTGATTGCCTCGCCCGCACTCTCGAACCATTCAGCAACGGCGGCCTGGATCTCTTCCTCGGTCTTGCCATTGGTGCTGATATCCGCGCGGGCAATGTTGATGCCCGCCAGCGCTGCGTCACTGACCTCAAGATTTAGCCGGGCGAGCAGATCGACAACGCCACCCTCTACGGCGTCGTAAGTGTCGTTCAGCGCTTGGTTGGTTTCCTGCTCGATAGGGGTGTAGGTGGTGCGCTTCTTGTCCGACCCGAACCAGCCGCCGTCTTTCTTCTGGTACTGGTAGCTGAACGAGCCGAAGCCGCCGTTTGCAACTTCTGCGGTCAGGCCTGCATCTTTGGTCTCCCATGCGCCGCCGAAAAGTTTTTCCCCTAGCTTCGAGGAGATCAGCTGAGTAATAGGCGAGCCGGTAATCATTGCGGCGATCTTGTCGCCAACAACCGAGCCGATCAGCTTATCCGCGAACTCGTTTAGCTTCGTCTGCGCCTGCATGATTCCGGAGACGCCCTTGCCGACGCCGGACCATTCTTTCGACTGGTCTTTTAGCGCGCCGGAGTCAGCACGAATCCCTTGGTCAAACAGCTTGCCGGACTGCCACATGCCGATCAGCGGAGCCAGATACCACATGCTTGCGGCACTAGAGAGTGCACCGCTAAATGCACCTCCGATACCGCCAGCTCCCGCAGCTCCCGCGCCGCCTGCCGCCTGCGCCGCCGCCCAACTCGCATACGCTGAGCCGGTATAGCCGGCCGCAGTTGACCCGGCCGCAGCGCTTGCAGCCGCCCCACTCCCGAGGCCAAACATGCCGCCGATGCCGCTAACGCCAGCGCTCAGCGCGCCACCAAAGCCGCCCGACGCATAGCCACCGGACAGCGCCGGCCACAGCGAGGAGGCGGTGCCGTATGCGGAATAGAGGCTGCGCGCCTGGTTTACGGTCCCGAGGATATCCGTGCCGCCACCGCCCGATGCCGCTCCGCCGCCGAGCAGTGAACCCCACACGTCACTGATGCCGCCTTGGGTGTTCGTGCCCATGACCGCATTGCCGAGGCTAGTCAGTAGGGGCTTGATGGTGAGAGCGTTCGCCATCTCAGCAGCCCAGCGCCGCGCAACATCGAGAAGGCTGTCAAGTTCAAATGTGCCGGTCCTTGAAAACTCCTCCCACATATTGGCGCCGCGCTCGGAAACGCGCTCGAAGGCGTCCTCGGTAAGCTGTGCCCACTGGGTCGTTTCGCGGGTGTTTTCCTCGTATTGCTCCTTCAGCTTGGCAAGGTCGCCGCGCGCCTTATCGGCGCTCTCCCCGCCACGGGCAATGATGTCGTTCAGTAGATCCTGCTGCTCGGCGTACTCACGCGCCGCGACTTCGGCCGGGTTCAGTTCGTCGTGGAGCTTTTCGAACTGTTTGCGGTACTCCTCTATGGCGTCGGCTGGGCCGGTGGCGTCTACGCCGTCGATGGAGTGGTTTAGACGGTCAATGGCCTTGGCCAGTTGGTCGCCGTCGAGAAACTTGTCTAGTCTCGCGATTTGGTCGTTGTATTCACGCTGGGCGGCCTCGGCTGGATAAAGGCTGTCGTACAGATCCTGAAAAGCTGCGGCTTCGGCTTTCGCTGCCTTCGCTGATTCACCGGAAGCAATTCCGTAAGCCTTTTTCCCATCGAGCCGACGCGCTTCTGCAATCAAGGCCTCGCCCTGCTTTGCGGTTAGCTCTCCAAGCGCGCCACTCTCAATCTTGTAACGGGTTTCCGCTTCCTTGGTATTGCTGCCTTGAAGCGCCAGGCTCTGACGGAGATTAGCTAGGTACTTTTCATACTCCGCATTTACCTTTGCGGTTTCGCCAGCATCATCGCCCTTTGGCGTATCTTTGCCGGCAGCTGATCCGGCGCTCGCAAGCCGTTCGCGCAGCTCGATTAGGCGTCTTTCCTTCTCCCCTAACTCAGCAAGTTCTCGATCAAATTTCTCTTTGTCATAGAGCGAGAACTTGAACAGCACCGTGTCGCCAGGGTCGCTTTCGTCGAGCCTACGGCGAGCGGCCTGCAAGTCTCTGATGCTGGCTTTCGTGACACTGATTTCATTGTTGAAGCCAGCAAGGCTTTCTTTGTCGTCGCGGAAGAAGTCTAGGAATTCACCCGTACTAAAGCCGTCCAGAGCGCGCGACAGGCTAAGGACTGACTCTGCGAACATGCTGCTCGCGCCGGTCGCATTGTCCAGCTTGCCGATGGCCATGGTGAGCGAGTTGCCGAACGCCTGAAGCGCCTGCCCGCCTGTCACTTCGAGGCTGCTAGCAAGCTCATCGACGGCCTGCTTCTGGTTCTCCAGGGCGCCAATGATGGCCTGCGAGGTTAGCTTGCCTTCTGCGCCCATCGCCCGCAGTTCTGCAGTCGATACGCCAAGCCCGCGCGCCACCGCTTGCGCAAGCGCCGGGGTTTGCTCAAGGATGGAGTTCAGTTCATCGCCGCGCAGCGTTCCAGATGCCAGCGCCTGCCCGAACTGAGTCAGTGCAGCAGAGGCCGCTTCGGCGCTGACGCCGCTGAGAGCTACAGTTTTAGCGACCGTCTCAGTGATGCTTCCTACTTCGGCAAACGTCAGCCCTAGCGCTTTTGCGTTCTGCGCAATCCGCTGATAGACCTGGGCGGTCGTGTCGAGCGACTGATAGGAGGCCTGGGCAATAGCGCCAATCGACTGCTGAGCGTAGGCAAGCTGCGCCGTGTTTTCTGTAACCAGGCGGAGACGGTTAGTCAGCTGGTCGTATTGCTCGACTGCCTGAGCTGCCTCGCGGATGCCAAAAACGACACCTAGAGCGCCCGCCATCGAGCGCGCAGCACTGCCAAGCCCTACGAGGTTGCCGGAAAGATTGCGTGTTGCCGAACTGTTACGCTCCAGCGCCTCGCTCGCCCTGCCGGCCTCTTTTCCAACGCCTTTAAGGCCTAGCTCAGCTTTTCGCGCATCAGAGACGAACTTACCGTTCGCCTCACGCAGCCGGCCAGCGGCATCACGATAAACGCCGGCCGCCTTTGCTGCTCCGGCGAATGCGCCCTCTACGCCTTTGGCGGCTTTTTCCGCCTTGACGCCAGCACCGTTGAGCTTGGCTAGGTCGTCTTCGGCGCGCGATACGTCTGACGTATCAATCTGTATCGCAAGGCTGGCAATGTCGACCATGCTTTTCTCCGGACATAAAAAAACCCGCCGAAACGGGTTTGTTGTTTTCAAATCGATTTATGCGCTGCTGGGCTTCTTAGCCATCGCAGACCAAACAAGGGCTGCAACCCAGCCGATCAGCGTCCAGCCAAGGAACAGATTGAGCAGCATAATCGCCACTGCGTTGTTGTGATCCCGGAAATAGGCGATCAGGCCGGGCATGAAATAAAAGGCAACTGCTGCCGCCAGGATAATCACGTCCATTCCAACCCCCTACTGCGCGCCGTCGCACGCAGCCATAGACTGCAGGCGTAGTGCTTGGTCAGTAATACGCATAACGCGAGACATGCACTCGTCATAGGTGCCCGGCGTGGCTGGCAAGGCGCCAAGGGAAACCGCCCTCGGTCGGCCTTGAATCGGCACGCCTCGGTCCGCTGGATACATGCGGCCACCTTGCGCAAGGCAGTTGAACGCTTCCGGGTTATCAAGCCTGGCGCCAACACCCTCACCAATAGGGCGAAGGATGAAAACACCCCTGAAAGCCACGTCCTGCCGCATGCGCATGCTGTGAATAACGTCAATGCCTGCTTTCCTGGCTTCGTCGGCCATCACCTGGCGAACCGGCAGGAAGCCGCCAAAGAATCCTCTGTTGCCCCGGACAATGCCAACGTCTTTGTAGGGCACACCTAGCGGCATAGCCGAATCGAGCTGGCACACCTCTCGGTCGTGCGGAGCGCGGTCTTCGAGATAGCCTCGGCCGTCCATGTTGAAGGTATTTGACTTCAGGCCGCAGCCCGTCAACGCCACCGCCGCCGCAACAACTGCAATTGCTCGCATCCCTGCCCCTCCCATTAGAAAGGACTGACTGTAGCAAATTGCCTGCACGGAATCTCTGACGTCAGCCGAACGGCTACTTCGACCGCATCACCTCAAGCGCGGCGATCTCCATCACGCGCACCCCAGCGAATACTTCCGTCTGGTCGCGCTTCTTGATGCCCTGCAGGCGCATGACGGGCTCAATCACGGAGTAATCCAGCCCAGTAGCGCCGGACATGCCTGAGCGCCATTGCGTTTGCATTGCTGCGAATACCTCGAAGGCGTCCCAGTTGTCCGGCCAGATTTCGACCTCAACCTCGAAGTCTTCAGCCGAGAACCCGAACGCCTCCATTTCATCGTCAGCGGCCGCGCCCTGGTACAAGGCACGAGCCGCAGCGATCAGTTTCCCCGGCGAGCCTGGGTGATCTCGGTGATGTAGGTACCGAGGATTTCACGCGGGGCGCCAACGAAGTTCTGGCAGAGCAGATCGATCGATTCCTTGTTGAACGGATCGTCCAGCTCCCAGCCTGCGAGCACGTCTTCCATCAGCTCGACATCCTTGCGCTTCTCGATGCCCTTCATCAGCTCGGACAGCTGGTCGCGGGTGCGGTGCTTGAATTCGAACGACAGTTCCACGGTTTCGCCTCCGTGAACCGGGATGCCGACTTTGGCTTTGAAGGTCGGGGCTACAGCAAGTTTGAATTTGGCCATGGTGTGTTTCCTCTATTGGGATTCGATCAGGTAAAAAGAGGGCGCCAGAACGTCTCTGGCACCCTTGCAGAAGGTCTGCTAGATGGCTGTACGGTTAGGCGGCGTAACGGGTCGGACGAGACAGCAGCGAGAACGAGCTGTTCACGGTGTCGACCTGGCCCTTGTTCTTGGTCGGCGTTTCGTTCAGGGAGACGTAGCCGTAGTAGTAGATTTTCGAGCCGTTCTTGTTCTGCATCAGCAGCGGGCGAATGGCGCGAGCATCGGCGGCTTTCTTCAGCGCCTGATAACCAGCCAGAGTCGGGTCATCACCAATCTCCATGGAGATCGATTGCGCCGAGTACATGGTCGGAATCTGGATCTCGAAATCGGACTCCAGCGGGCTCACGGTGGCGAACTGCTGTTCACCGCCAGAAGTGCTGATGCCGATAATCTGGCTCACCTGCGTGAAGGCGGTCACCTTCATAGCTGAGCCGCTGGACGTGCCGACCGGGAAAGCGCTGGTGTCGCTGGTGTCCAGGCCTTCGAGCTGGAAGGTGCCGGAAGCCGACGCGGCCACGCGGAACACGCGCTCGTTGATGCGCTGCCAGCCAGACTTCAGAACGATGATGTCGCCGTCCACGAAACCGTGGCCGGTCGCGGAGGCCACCGCAGTTGCGGCGTTGCTGATACCAGTGATGGCAACGGGAGTGCCGAAGGTGGTGCCGAGGTGGATGGTAGTACCGTCCGGAATGGAAAACGACATGGGTGTCTCTCCTGGGGGAAATGGTTATTTGCGGCCACAAAAAAGCCCGCTCAGTGGCGGGCCTTGATGTCTTGGGTTGGTGTTAGGTGTCGGCTCGGTACTTGAACCGGACGGGCACCATGTAATGCGTGTCGCCTGTTAGGCCGGGGTACTGGCTGCAGGGTGACGTGATCTGTACCCAGAACGCGCCGGACTCAAGCCGTAGCGCCATGGGGAATAGCTCGGATAGCTCCTCTGCCAGCGTCTCAGCCGTGTTCGGGCCATTGCCAAGCGAGACGTGCACGGACAGCTGGAACAGGCCCATATAGCCACGATGGGCGCCCTCCAGATCGATGCTCTGCGTGTCAGCCGGCAGCAGGCTTGCGCGAATGTAAGAACCAGTCGGCGGCGTGAATTTCACGTTGTCCCACGCTACCGGAATCGGTTTGGCGGTCGCCCACGCGTTCAGGCGGCCCTGTAGCAGGCTGCGAATCAGCTTGTTGCTCATGTATCCAGCTCCCGCACTGCCTGATCTACGAAGGTTTGAAACTCGGTTGCCGTGACGCCAGCCACGCCAAGCGGCGCCTGGGATGAATGCCCCATTTCCAGGCTGTACGAATACGGGACATTGTTTGCCAGCCAGATCGAATTGATACCGCTGCGATAGGAAGCCAGTACCGCCGCCCCTGCCGCATTGGTTGCGCTGCCGCTGGTGTCGGCTCGTGCAATCTCGTCCCGGGCCGGCGCGCCGAAAGTCACTTGCCAGTTACCCCGGAAGCGACCGCCGACATAGCCGGCCGGACCATCCCCTTTCCACAGATCAGGATTGCCCACAGGGGAGCGATCAACGACCTTGGCGAGCATGTCCGTCCCGACCTTGCGAACCACGTCTTCGGCGTTGCCTTGGGCCTTCTCGATGAACTTGGACAGATCAAGCGCGAATGCCATGTTATTTCCTCAGTTGGACAGACCACGTTGCGCCGGCCGGATCTTGCTCGACACGGACAACCTGCATCCCGTCCAGCTCGTCACCCACCACAGGCGCTCGCGTGACTTCCGTTTGCAGGGCCAGCAACTGAAGGTCGGTCGCCTGAATCAGCGTGCCGTCTATCTGGTCGAGCCGGTAACCGCTGAACACGCCGCGCCCCCCATAGGGCAGATCCGTCGCGGTCATCTCGCCCGTTGCTGGGTCATAGACCGCTTCGCCCGCATGTGAGGCCGTGAAGGCGCGCACAGCGTCCGACAGGTCAGTGTCGAACGCCTCGGCAATGTCTCTGCTCAAGTCATCGCGCAGGCCCATGTCAGCCCCTCACAAGCCGGACTTGACCGGCAGACAGATAAGGGGCCAGCAATGCCATCGCGAACGACTCGCCAGCGGTCACGGTGCGAGCGGTAGCTGAGAACGTCTTGCTGCTCGACACGCCACCCGCCTCTACCGACTTGCTCAGCACTCCGGTTTCGGATGCCCCGTAAAGCGCCCCTGATGCCGCCTCGCGTGCGATCTCCGCCCCTGCCTGTACAACCGCAGCAGGAATCTCTTCGAACGCCGGCAGCGGCTTTGCACTGAGCCACGTATTAGCCATCAGCACCGCGCGAGCAGGGTCGCCAGTACCGGCCCAGCCTGCACCGAGCAGCGCGTCTACCTGCGCGACAGTGATGTAATCCATGGGTTACGCCTCGGGTAGCAGCTTGAGCATCTGAGCCTTGGTCGCATTCGGCTCGAACTCAATGCCGAGGCTCGTCAGGTGTTCTTTCAGCTTGCCAGCGCTGAGCTTGGTCGCGTCTACTGGATCTGTATCGGGCTTCGCGTCAGCGCCGCCCTTGGATTGTTCCGCCTGTTCGCGGCGCATTCGGTTAAATGCTGCAAGTCCCATGATTCTCTCCAGAGAAACGGGGGCCGAAGCCCCCTATTCCTTAGCCGTTGGTGATGACTGCGGCCATGCGCACGTTGCCGCGCTCGTAGACGCGGCTCCAGTTGGCGGCGTTCTGCAGCTCAGCGTTGGTCGGGCTTGAGCCGGCTACGCTTGCGCTGGTGAAGGCCACGCCACGCGGGTGCATCAGGAAGTGGCTACGAGTGATGAGTATGTCTTCACCGGCCAGAGAATCACGATCAGTCTCGCTCGGCACCGGAGCGCCGCCTTGACCCATGCCCAGCGCACCGCTACCGAACAGGTAGGAGGTGTACTTAGGCGCGCTGGTGCCGTCGCCTGCAGTGACGGGCATGCTACGGTCAACGATGATGCGAAGGCCGCGATAGGTCTCGATTTCCAGAGCGCCCTGGCTTTCCTTCTCGAAGGAGATGCCGTCGATCTTCTTCAGGTTGTGGTAAACGGTCGGATGAACCGCGATGCCGGAGATGGCGCCGATCACGTCACCAAAGGTCGCCTGGCCGTCAACGAACGCATCAGCGCTGAACTTGGTATCAGCCGTCACGTTGGCAAGCAGCGGGACCGACACGTCTGCAATCATGTCGCTGCTGTTGGCGGAAACGTTCTTGGCGAATACGCCAGCCAGCGCGGACAGACCGACAGCCTGATAGCGGCGCGCCCAGTAGGCAGCGACCAGATCAGCAATCGCGCCCATCGGGTCATCGCCCGAGAGAGCCTTGGCCAGGTCGTTGACCGACCACGCCTTACCGCGCATCAGCAGCACGGCCTTGTCTTGGCCGGCAGTGATCTTGGCAGGGGTCAGTGCGCCGCTGTCGGTCAGCACCTCATCAACGCCGGTCAGGTCTTTCCAGAACGGCATATTGATCAGTGTGCCGCCCGAGCTGGCGAGGCGGTTCAGTTCGGCGTCGTTGGACACGATGCCGCCCATGTAGAACTTGGCGAGCTCGGTGGTTCGCTCCAGAACGTAGGGGTTGAATACTTCGGGGACGATAACGTCAGAAATCTTGGTGCTCATGTGTTACTCCGTTAGCGGGATGCCGCTTGTTTAAGCTGCGCCGCCATCTGCGGATTCTCCCGCGTGATGCGCGCCTGCTCGGTTAGGTTGAAGCTTTCACCCTTGGCAAAAGGGTTGGTATTAGCGGCCCCGCCGCCCATGTTGTTGTTAGGAGCCCCGCCCCCGGTTACCCCGCTGGCATCAACCAGAAAGGGGTATTTGCTCTTGAGATGGGCCAGCACCTTGTCATGCTCGACCTCTACGCCGCCGATCTCGAAGCGGACCCCGGCGTCTGTGTGCTTGGCCAGTTGCGCGACCTTCTCGGCTAGTAGCTCGGAACGGTCGCGATCTTTCGATAGCTGACCTGCCAGGCGCTGCGCTTCCAGGCTGATTTCCTGGCGCTGCACCTTGCTTTGGAATTCGGTGAACTTGTCGGCAAGCTCTTTCTTGGCTTGCTGCTCGCGTTCGTACAGGGACTTGAACTCCCCTTTTTCGCGCTGGCGTTCCTCTTCGGCGGCTGTCTGAGCCTCTTCGAGTTCGCGGGCGCGCTGCTTGGCGGTTTTGGTTTCGCCTAGCAATTCATCGAGCTTTGCTTTCAGTCCGCCCGTCTCTTTCTCGACTGCTGCCTTCATTTCGTCGGCGGTGAATGCCTCGACTTCTGTACCGTCTTGCAGAATCAACTTGGCCATGTGCCCTCCGGGCGTATGGAGCCGGTCACTGACCAGCAGGCAATAAAAAACCCGCACTAGGCGGGTTCGGTTTGAATCTTGGTTGGCGTTACATGATGACGCGCTCGCCTTTCATGGCGCACAGGAAGCAGACGCGCTGCTTCGTCGCTGTCTTGCCAATGCCGATCTTCGTTTCGATGTACTCACGCCCACCGCAACGGTGACACTGCGGCATAGCGCGGGGCTTGGGAGCCTTGCGCACACGGTCGCGCACCTGCTCGGCAGGCGTGTCGGGTGGCTTGGAGCCTTCGATAACGGTGAATCGGCGTTCGGTCATGCGGCCAGTTTAGCGAACGCAGCGGCATCGCGCTCGCGCAATTCCTCAAGGGTCAGGTAACGACCGTTCGGGGCGTACAGGTCCGGCAGTTTCAAGCCACCCTCACGGATCAGCCTGCCACGTTCGACGCCTAAAACCTGATCCTGCCGCGCTGCTGATTGGCGCTGCAGCCAGGACGCGAAGGTTGTCTCAGCCGGCACCTGTCCATCCATGCTGGCACGCTCGCTCGGGCTCATCTCGTCAATGGGAATCCCAAGCTCGCGCCATGATTTCGTCACCGGCGTGGAGGTCGAGCGGCAGTTCCAGTGGATGCGTCCAGGCCCGGCCAACCATTGAACCTTGTGCCCGATCGGCTTGTGGGTCTGCGCCTCGTACTTGAGGCCGTCACGAATTCGGCATGGCTCGCTGGTCTTGGTGTCGAGCGTGCTGCGCCAAACCTCCGCCTTGATCAGGTCGCTGTTCGCCTCGTTGAACTGCTCGCGCGCCACTTGCGCCGTGTGGCTGATCGCCGTCTGTACGACCGCCATCAGATCGCGCCGGGGTCGCTGTAGCAGTCCGTCAGCAAAGCCCGCTGCCTTGGTGCCGCGAATGCCGCGAACGATCTCTGAGGCCGTCTTGCCTTCGACGTAGCCGATGCGGATAGCATTCCGAATCTTCGTCATGCGCTCGGCTTCGATGTGGCTCGCCCACTCCTTCAGCAGCCGCCCCTGGAATGGCCTCGACATGGCCGCGCTGTACACCTGGGCAGGCGCTACCGAAGCAATCGAATAGCGTACCTGCACGGCTGCGGGAATGGCTGACTGGTACAGATCGGCCTGATAGCCCGCCTCATACGCAGCAAAGGCCTGCAGCTCATCGCCCAGCGCCTCAGAAACGCTCGCATAGGCCGCTGCGTTCAATTCCCGCACCGACCCCAGCAGGCGCTCCAATCGTTCGACTGTGAACGAATCAGCAGGCATCCGCTCAAGGGCTGCGGCCAGTTCAGCAGCAAGGTCCGCGTCCGTCTTGTTCAGCAGCGAGATCATCCGGCGAATGACGCCTTCGGAATACTGCTGCAGGTCGACGGAATGGGCTGTCAGTTCATCGAATAGCAGCTCATTGACGGTTGCCATCAGATCACCCCAAGCGCCGGCCCCTGGCTAGCGATGCGTTCCTGTTCTTCCTGCCAGTTGTATTCGTCGCTGATCACGCTGCGGCGCTGCATCTCGGCGAACAGGGTTTCATCGGACAATTTGCCGGCGCTTGCCATGTTGAGCAGCAGAGGCAGCGCCACTTCAGGGATAAAGTCTGCGTCGAAATTCCCGCGCATCTCGACAGCACCACCTTCCGGCAAGCCGCGATAGTCCGCGAATATCTGCAGCATCTGCGCGATACAGTCAGCGAATTGCGAGGCCATACGGGCCAGCGGGGACAACTCTTGCGCCGCCTCCTCGTTCGCCTGTGCGGCCGTCTTGGTCTGCTGCTTGTCTTTCTGCAGCAGCTTGGCGCCGGCCATACGCATTTCTTCGATCAGGTCTTGCAGCGATTCCCGGCCAGCGGTGATAGCGGCCCCGGTGTGCTCGACGTACTTCGCATCGCCGTCTTTCGGCATACGGGTCGCGCTGCCGGCGCTGATGACCAGCTTGAATTGCTCGTCATCCGTGAACATGAACAGCAGCGGGACGCGGGCAACGTGTAGGAGGTTGTCCTGATCGCTCTGCGACTGCCAGTGCTTGATGTTGAGGTGCGCCAGTTCGAGCAGTGGCGGGCGCGCCGTCATCATGCCAGTGCGGCCTGCGTAGAAGGTCACCCACGGGATATACGTCAGGCTTGTGCCGCCCTCATCGTGCAATGCCCAGCTGCCACCTTCCTGCTTGCGGTAAGTGCGCCACAGGCCAGGCTCAAGGACTCGGACCTGCTCAACCACTTTGACGCCGAAGTCACCATCAGGCACCTCGATCGATTCGGTAAAGCGAACCTGCAGCAGCCTACCGCCATCGGCACGCCAGCCCAGCACGCGCTCCGGGTGAATCAGTACGGCATACGGGCGAACCCCTGCCGCTTCCTCGTCCGCTGCGGTCTGCAGCTCGCCGGCTTGCGGGTAGTCGATCAGCGCGTGACACAGGCCATAGCTCAGTGCCGTGCGGAAATACTCGACAGCCCACGCATTAAGGTCGTTACCGCCTAGGTCCACGTCCTCGCACAGCTCAGCCACAACAGGCGGCACATCGTCGCCAATCTGCAAAGGCTCAGCGAAAACGCGGCTGGTATTGCTGTTCACTGTCTCGGCATAGGCAGGCAGCAGCGTGGAGAGGCGCAGACGCGACAGATAGGCGTCGTCTTCCTCTGCCGGGTACTGAGGCAGCAATGCTTTAGCGGCGTTGCGCATCGCAGCGGTGCCACCCATCAGCGGGGCGACGATAGCCCAATCCTGGCGCATGGCATCCACGGCGGGGATCGTCTGGCTCGGGTCGTTGCTGCTGCTCATGGGCGTTACATCCGTAGCGATTGGGTTGTAGTGATGCGCTTGATGATCGGGAAGCGGTGAACGACGAAGTAGCCGAAGGCATCTGCCGGGTCTTCCGTGCCGTCCTTGTTGGGCTCGCCTTGTTCGTTGTAGGCCTGCTGCTCGAGCACCTGAGTGGTGACCGGGCATTTGTCGGTATTGATCTTCAGCCGTCGCACGCCCTCGCCATTGAGGAGCATTGCGTTGACTGCCAGCACACGGTCACGAACCATCGGGTTAGCCGGGTTGACGCGAACCGTGAAGCCGGCCTGTTTGAGCAAGCTGTGGTCTGACTCGCTGCCGTTGACGCTCTTACGGTTCTTACCGCTGGCGTCGGGGTAAACCGTGATCTTGTGGCCGGGGAATCGCTGCTGAAGGGCTGCAATCATTGCCGGCGTGTCGAATAGGCTGGTCAGCTCATCCAGTTGGCGCGGCTCACCGTCACGCATAACGAAGACAGTCGCGGCCATCCGGTTGATGTTGAAGTCCATCCCGACGTGCAGATCCTCACCAGGGCGAATCGTCTCGTCGGTGTGATTCAGTCGCCGGCAGAAGTTCGGGTAAACCGATCCGCTCACAAGGTTGACGAACTGGCCGTCAATGTAGGCGTCGACCAGATTGGCCGGGTACGACTCACGCAGCGACGGAATGTAGTCCTTCGGCAGGTTCTTCGCGTTCTGCCTCGTACTGGCGTGAACGATGCCGTACAGAGGCCGCTGGGCTGGATTGGCGGCCAGCTCCTTGACGAACTTGCGATATACCCAGTTGAACCCTTCCGGCGTGGTCGTCACGTCGATGGTGTTCTCATCCCGACCCGGCCAGACGGTCGACATACGGGCAATGATCTTCTTCCAGGCGCTGTCAGCCTTCTTGATCGGCATACAGTCGATTTCGTCGACCAGCGCATGCGCGATGTTGAAACCCACGATCCGATGCGGGTGCTCCATGCTCTTGCATACGATCGTCGACAGGCAGCGGCCTTTCGAGTCACGCAGATGCACGCGCTTGTTGCTCGCCACGATGTCAGCAAACAGCCCGAAGGCCTCAGCAACGCCCGGTATCGTGTCGTAGAAGATGTCCGCAATCTGCGGATAGGTCGGCGCGAAGTAGCCCTGCGGGATGCCGGGATGCTCCAGTGCGTTGATACACAACCGCACGCAGCCTACGAAAGTCTTTCCGCTTCGATAGCCGCCAACGAACGCTGAGAACTTCTTCGGGTGACTGATGAACTCGAACTGCGGCTTATTCAGCTTCAGGGTCGCTTGCATCTTCCACCCCGATAATGACTTGCTTGGGTTCAGGCAGGCCTTGATTCGGGTCTTCCAGTTCGCGGCGCAGCTTTTCGTTGGCCAGGCGCTTGCCCTCCAGATCCTCTCGGGTCTTTGTCAGCGACTCAATGCGCGCCAGGTAGCGATCAGCCAGCAGGTCGTAACCCTCACCGGCAGCCAGCAGCACGCGACCCAGCAGAACCTTGGTTAGCCGTAGCTCGTGGTTGATCTGGTCAATCTCGGAGGCATGGAAGTCGGCTTGCTCTTCATCCGTCAGGAACTTGCTGTAGATGGATCCGGGCTTGGCTGCATTCTTGTTTCCAGCAGGCGCGCCGTTATTGGACCCGCCATGCATTCGGCAACGGCCATTTGGCATTGCCTGAGACTGGCAAGGATGGCCGTTGCGGGTTTTGGCTCCGCAACGTGCCATCGTTCACCTCGCAATGGATTGCATGGGATTGTTTTCGCTAACCCCTTACGCGCAATTGATCAACGACCCAGCCCACAGCACAGCCTCAACCACTCCCCATCCGATCAGGCATAGGTTCAGTACGCAGAGGGTGATGACGACTCGCCAGGTGATGCGCTTCATATGGTTACCAGTCAGTGCGATTGGCTCGCTCGATGATTCGCTGCAATGCCTCGCGATGCTGCTGGTCGCGCTTGGCGTCTTCGTTCTTCTTGCGTAACTCTTGCAGGCTTACGACGGGAGCAGTCCATAGGGCATCACGTTTCATCAGGTCCACTCCTTCGTCATACAGCCGCCTTCTTCTCTCCCCAGCGGATAGCCAGGTCGCGAAGCTTCTCAGTGCCGAGGAATCCAACCGATCCACCAACGAAGGTGGCCATTGATTGAGGCAAGCCGAAGTATTCGAGCAGCGGGACAAGGGTCAGCGTGGCGAAACCACACAAGGCGCCTTCAAGGACCATCTGGCGCTTACTGCCACCGCCATACACCACGCGCAGCACAGCGATGGTCACTGACAGGGCGAAGGCATACAGGCTCGGGGCGATTGTCTGCAGCCATGCGAGGGCCACTGCCCATGTCTCGGGACGGTCTGGCATCTTCATATCTCGTTGATCCCGCATGGGGCAGTTGAATAAGTCCGGCCTCACATGCGCGTGCGATCCGCTCGGAGCGAGGAGGCAGGCATGGGGCCGGAAAGGGGTCGGGCGCAGGGTGGCGAGCCCTTCAAGCTGCCGTTTGCGATGCCCGGAAACTGGTGGTGCTGAAACTGCGCGAAAACGCCTCACAAAACCCCTGAAGCCCTGATTTAACGGGCCTTCGCTGGTGGTGGGATTTCGCGCATAAAAAAGCCCAGCGGTTAGGCTGGGCTCTTGAATGTGGTAGCAAGGCATGGAATCGAACCATGCTGAACGAGCTTATGAGACTCGCGACATCACCAGACAGTCGACCTCGCTATGCATCTCGGCCATCTCAACGCGTGAAATGACCAAGATAGGAAACACTCTATGCCATCCTGCCACTCACTGTCAAGCAGCCTGACATGAAATTAAACCTTCCATGTCCAGAATGTGCTGAGCCTCTACCAGAGCCTGATTCACTTGGCCTTCAAGGTCGCGCCGAATGGCTGATTTCCAGCGGTGCTGTGTGCGCTCCGGCACGGGATCTTCTGACCAGCGATTCATGTCGTACCATCCAGCAGGCAGCACGCTAGTGGATCGCTTGCCCTCTACGCCTGGCAGCTTTGGGAACGCCCAGGTTGCGGTAGCGGCGATGACGAATCGCTGGGGGGCTGGAGACTTCACAGAGCCAGCCAGAGCCATCATTGCGTCATGCTTGCGCTCTAGGTGGGTGCTGTACTTGGCCACGAGAGCCAGCCACAGACCGACCGGCAGCGCCTTGTGCAGACGCCCATGGACCCAGCAGTCAGTCAAGAAGGCTTCTTCCTTGCCGCAGATGGCACCAGGCACACGAGCGGCCTGTACCTTCGGTTGAAAGTCACAGCCCCCTGCCGAGTTGATCACTTCGGACGCCAGGGCGCGCACTACTGCGGAAACCACGTTCTGATAATGCATGATCGCTCTCCCCTTAGACCGAATACACAGCGCGGCGCTTGAGTGCTTCAGCACCCGGCACGGCCTTGTCGATGATGTCTTTCACTTCTTCGGCGCTGATCGTGATACGTCCTTTCTCGCCGTAGGTCTTCGAGCGCAGTACGCAGGTCAGGCACGCGCGGGAACGCCAGCCGCCGTCGTGGGCGTACTTGTCACCCGGGGCGAGCTGGTTCCATGACTCAACCGTGACGCCCGGGTGCTCTTTCGAGGTCATGCGGTGGTGGATGTGACCGATGTCGATATAGCGGTACGTCGTCTCGCCCCAATCCTTTGCGAAGTCGGTCGCCATCACGTGCGCGAGCTGAGCCGGCCGGCACTTGTCGGAGTGGTGGCACATCACGAAGGTGTTCCCCATGCGATACGGGATGAACACGCTGCGGTTGTCCAGCACATGCAGGCGAGGGTTTTCGCTGTAGACGTGGTTAAGGAAAACCCGCATCCACACGTCGTTAGAACGGGAGTGGTTTCCTTGGTTGACGATGACATCCACGTATTTGAACTTAGCCAGCGCCTTATCGACGATGGTCCGCATCACCCGGGCGGCAACGTCGATCATCTTCGGGTAGCGACTGTCGTAGTTAAAGTCATGCCCGGACTCACTTTTACCCGTGAAGTCCTGATAATGAGTCATATCGCCGAGGTCTTGGATTACGCAGCGCTCACAGTTCGGCGCGCGATCGATCAGGCGCATCATCGCAGCAACCAACTCGCGCTCACCAATCTTCAGGTCGAAGTTGTGGCCGACCTCGTGCGAGTGAGCCAGCATTCCTAGGTGAGCGTCACCGATGTTGAACCAAGGGATGATGTCGGTATCTAGCTCGGCAGATGGTGCAGGGATTTCCGGCAGGGGCTCAGCGTCCTCCAGATAGGCCAGGGCGAAACGCTCGAACATGGCAGCCAGCGCCTCGGCGTCCGTGTTCGTCTTTATCCACGACAGAACAGGCTCTTCCTCGCCGCGCTTCATCAGCTGGGAGGTGCCCTTGATCTTCAGGAACTCGGGCAGCCGGGTCGTGATGCTCATCTCTGGCAGATGCCCTTTCAGCCCCAGTCGTGACTTGTGGGCAGCCACTCGCCGCGGGTGCAAGCCCAGGATCTCGGCCGCAGCAGTAACGGTGCGCCCCGTCAGCGCCGCTATGATTGTCTCGTCGTCGTGCTTGCGTGCGGCCATTAGGCGGCTCCCCTCTGCTGCATAAGGATCTGAATGGTTTCCAGCGCGCGCCCGCTCTTGATCATGGCGGGGTCGCATCGGTACACGCGCCACCCAAGGCGGGCAGCGGCGTCGTATTTCTTGAGGTCGGCAGCGAAGCCGGAGCCGCGGGTATGGCGACCTCCAGTCCAGCCTCCTCCCTCTACCTCGATCAGCAATCCTTGCTCTAGCAGCGCGAAGTCAGCGCGCCAGTCCTGCAGGCCAGCCTTGGCCAGACGATCACGCAGGCCCTTACCAGGCCCTCCACAAGCTTCAGCAGCGAAGCGGTACTCTCGGATGGCTTCGATGCCTTCCGTGCGAAGGTGAAGGGCTAGCGTGTCTTCTGGCTTGCTCATTTACTCCCCCTCGCCTTCAGCGCCGCCACAACGGCATCCCGCGCACTCTCCGGAACAGCCGCCAGCAGCACTTTCCCCTGCCTCTTCCTCTCCGGCCCCTTGAGGTCGCGCACCTTGTAACGGATCAGGCAGGCTTGCTTGTCCGCGTTGATCAGCGCCCGAGCATCGGCAGTCAACGCTGCCAAATTGAATGAGGCATTCGCCGCAGAGGAAGTCATCGTTTCGCGCCCCGGTCATTTGTACGCACTCCCAGGCTGGCCCGGCTCATTGCTGCCACTGCACTCGTTGCGATGGTCGTTGGCCTTGGGGCAGCGCTTGTTTCCGCAGGTCGGGCAGAGAATCATCTTCACGCTAGAAAGCGGCAGAGGGCCGACCTTCAGCCCCTTCTCCTCGATGCAGCGATGGCACTCGCACTGCTCCGGCGCGAAGCTCATGTGCTTCTCGGTCGGGAACGACACGTCTACGCCGGCAACTGTGCGAGGGTCGCGTACTTGGTGAGCCGGGCAAGGCCATCGCAGAGAGCCGTCGCCGCTTGGGCAGGTGCACTGCATGGAGCGGCTTTGCTCCACCATGTCCAGCGCAGCAACCACGGAAGGAGCATCGACGCGTTCACCGGACGGCATCTCTACGGTTACGGCTGAGCCGGTATTGCGGATGATGTGGCCGTTCATTGGCTCGCTTCCTTCTCTTTCAGTTCGGTGACTTTCAGGTCTGCCCATGCGGCCACCAGAGGAGCCAGGATTGCGACAAGAACCATTGATGCGATCTCTAGCC
>Ga0208814_1000293_pt1 | contig 33519 bp, 52 predicted proteins | sample MalvirAntarct_55_FD_184253 | JGI IMG/M metagenome (GOLD analysis project Ga0208814, IMG submission 184253) | Marine viral communities from the Global Malaspina Expedition - Malaspina viral metaG Antarct_55 (SPAdes) (version 2) | ecosystem: Environmental > Aquatic > Marine > Oceanic | place... | reverse complement strand
TGTTGCTAAGAACTTTATCCATGTAGACACTCGTGGTACAGGCCAAGTCATCTGGACTTATTAGTTTAAAAACTACAGGATATAAGGCGCTACAGTACCTAAATCCTTAACTTAGTAAACTCTTACTCGTCTTCTTAGATTCTTTGAATGCCTTAGCTGTAGGTGCGCCCTTAGCTCCAGGCTTCCTCATCTTCTCGGAGCTACCTGCTTTGATGCGCTTACGTTTGGCATGGATGTTTGCGTATAGACCCTTCACGATTTTAACATCGACTTCTTTTTCTTTTTGCTAGACGACATCTTCATGCCAGTTTTCTTGGCTTCTTTCTTTGCTGCCGATACTCCAGCAGAACTATACGAATATTTTTTGTTACCTACCATAGGCATATTATCACCACTTAGATTTGTTAGCCCAGTATGCCGCAGACATCTTACCTTTAGCGATGTTCTTACGGTGGCGAGCTTTGAAGGATTTACGACGAGCCTTGTCTTTGGCTGTCTTGGGATTGGAACCTGCACCACTAACGCCTTGCTGGCCGTAGCGTATTGTCTTTACATTATCGCCTTCCTTGGCGACCACAACGTGAGATTTGGTGGCGTGCTTTGGGGTTCTCTTGGGCTTGTTGTAGCCAGAGACTCCGATTCGGGATAGTAGACTGTCTTTACTCATGCCCCGATTATAACATTTTTAGAGTTTAGATTCACGCTCTATTAAAAAGTCACAGTAGTGCTTGATCTTCTCAAGGTCTTCAATGCCACCTTTGTTCTTCCAGCGAGTAGCGTACTTAACAATGTTGCCCTCGCAAAACTCTAACTTGTTTGCCAGAATGTATTCGATAGGCTGGATGGCTGTTATGTAGTGGTCGCCACCCACTTGCTTAGAAAAAATCTTATTATTGATTTTCATATTTCTTTCTCAAATAGTTAAGTGACACAGGCATTTCATCACACTGACCATCGTTGACTTCATGTAGCATCCACACACCACGCCAGCTACTGTTGGTCTGGGCTGTCAGGTAGTCTTCATCATGGACGTAGAAGATACCGGCGAACAATCCAATCATGGGCTTCATGTCTGCTCTATTATCAAAGGCAATGTCTCTGTCCTGAACGTGACCCATCACGCAGCTCATGTGCTTCTTGTTTAACATTAGTCTGGCGCTACTGACTGGCCGACCCATGATACCACTGGTGAAGTAATGCGAGTAAGCGATGCCGTCAATGACCACTACGTCTAGGAAGTTATGTACCTCCCAACCCAGCTCGTTGAGCATCAGGTCTTTGTACCCTATCAGACCCTCCAGCTTTGCGTCAGATTCAATTGCTCTCTCGATGCGCTGCTCATGGTTGCCCATAGTAAAGACTAGCCGAGGGTTCCATTGCTTCTGCTTGTTGGTAATCAGTCGCTTCTGTTCTTCTCTGATTGGATCAAGGAACGCCGTCATACCATTGATGCCTGCCTCTACATCAGCTACATATCGACGACCCTCAAAGGATTTCTTGCCTACGTCCCAGCTAGAAAGGCTTGGCATATCCCAGTGATCACCGATGTGAACGATTACATCTGGCTTCTTCTCTACCGCATATCGGCCTGCCCACTCCAAATGCTTCAGGCTGCTTCCTGGTTTCACTTGGGTGTCAGGGATAATCATGTGCTTCATAGGTTACTCCGGTCAACTTGTATGTGTACGCATTACGTCATCACGTCAACATATACGTAAACAAAAAAAGCCCCCGTTAGGAGGCTATGTCTTGGTATGCAATAGCGGCTAAGCCACATATTACAACGATGATTGCGATAGTCACGATGAGACCCCAGTAGATTGTAGAGGGGCGGATTATACTCGCTATCTTTGATGATATATAATGATAGATATTCATAGTATTTATATCAGTAATGGTATATTCACTCATGGCAACCTGCTAGTATGCCTGCTAACTTTACGACGCCAACAACAACGACACAACTCCAGCCAATTACAAACAATGTAACCATAAGGTGACCGAAAGTATCCATCAATTATCTAGATCAGATTCTTTAACAAAGATTCCGTTAATCATCCTGCCCTTACGATCTTTAATATCTTGGTAGGCATGGTACATACATTCCCATAGGGTCAGCTTGTTGCGATGCGCTATGTTTACTAGCACTACCATGATGTCACCAATGTCATCAATCACTGGCTGGCAACTCTCAATGTTATCTTCCAGCTCCCAGACTTCCTCTAACAACTTCTCAAACTGAGCGCTATCGGTTGAGCCTTCGATCAGGTTGCGATCTTTATGCCACTGCAATATTTTATTTTCTATATCATTACTCATCGTTCATTTCCTCGTCCCACTCTTGCATATAAATTTCATCACCATGGGCTGAACATCTTGCATAGTCCAGACCCCCGTCAAGGAAGTACAATTTGCCGTTGTCGTCTTTGTGGCTAACTAGATCATGCACAGTTTTGCTTTCAAGAATCTTCCCATCAGGAGTCTGTATTCTATTTCTTACTAGCTTCACGTCTTCTCTTCCACTCTTTTTGACGATCAAGTGTGATCAGAATAAACCCAGTAATAAGGCCACCCATCAATACAAAACAGATGGCCATACCAAGCAGCTCCACTAGAATGGAATGTCTTCATCAATAGCAGGGGCAGCAGCTTTACCGGCTGGAGCAGCCTCACCATCAGTGAAGAACACCTTTACATTACCAAGGATAGGGGTCTTTAAGCCCTGCTCACGTTCCTCGGAGGATGTTGCCTGAGATACAAAGCCATTGTTCTCATACTGGTCTTGTTCGGCAGTGTCGATGAATGTAGTCAGGTCGATGTATGTACCTTTAGCGCCTTTAAACAATCGTTCTTTGTCGATCTTTGTTACGTCTAATTTAATGCTTAATCCAACTTTCATACTAATCTCTCCGTCTCTGTTGTTATGGTTTTTACTGCGGCCAATACTTCTTTAGCCATTGCTTCAATAAACTTCTCGTTGCGTCTTGCTCTTACTAACAGGTGTGGCATTTCAGGGTGATACGACATAAAGTCCCACCAATCTCTCCCCGTTATCCACATACAGCCCTGCACTTGCTGGTAATACTTTGCTGGCACTTTACCTGCTCTCAGGTAGCTAACGTGTACCGCATCAGAAGGACATTTTATCTCAAGTCCTCCGTCGTTGCCAACTAAGCCATCGGGACTACAGCCAAACTCTTCGCTGTCATCTATTATAAACCCAGTCTCTACCACTTCATACTCAGTGATGTACTCGTAGGCTTCTCTAGCTTCTGGCTCCAGTGCAGTACCTCTCTCCATGTGTTCGTTAGTGAAGAAAGGTTTGCTACGTCCAGTCAATCTCTCAGCTATAAGCTCGTTGATGTAGGACTCTGCTGAACCAGAAGGCTTACCACTACCAGTCACTAGCTTCCCAAACATTGAGGCTGATGGCCTGCCCAGTCTTGAGGCAAGCCACTCAGGGGAACCCTGCTCATGCTCCAGGATTATCACTTAACCTTGGCCTGGAGTGCTGCGATAGCTCTGGTGTAGTGTACTGCCAGCATATTATCTACAGAGTCTGTCTTGAAGTACTTCAGGAACTGCTTAACATCTGCACCTGTAAGCTCCAGTAAGGCTTTGATCTCTGATGACTGCTCTGCACCGACTACCTCAGTCTTGGTGGACTCGGGCAGGTCTTCACCGGCATAGATGTAGATACCCAGACCAAACATTGCAATACACTTTACTAGGCATCGCATACGAGCATCACTGATATCACGAGTAGTAGGGTTTACGATAGACTTATTGCGGTTGTCCATCACTGGCAACCACATAGAGTGAGTCACGCCTTGCACTGTTACATTTACATTGACCTCTGCTGTGTCATTTTCTAAGCGGTTACCACAGTCATAATCATAGGTTGAGTCAGGGTAATGTTCCATCAGGGTCTGCCATGCCCATGCCCATGATAGGTAGGTTAGCTTGCCTTTCTGTTCTACTTTAGCTGAACAGTCGATTGCGGACAGTGTTGCCCATACGGATTTCTTGTTAGTCATTAGTGCATTACCTCTGGTTGTGAGTTGTCTTTTTCCAAATCATCTATCTTCTGTACTGCGGCTCGCGCTTCAGCCGCTTTATTACTGAATATTTCAGAAGCTACTTCTCCGCCCAAAAGCTGACCTATTGCGATGATAACGCCAGCACTTAAATTTGCCCATGTCATTGAGTCTTCAACAGTCATGTCTTTAGTTCTAGACATATATTCGGCAGACGCTTCCATTTTATCGACCATTCCCAGTAGTAAAGAATGTATCTCTTGATTGGTGTAAGACTCTTTTATCTCTTTATTATACTCTGGCATTTTCATTATTCTATTGCTCCTGCTGATTGCATTTGTTCAAGGACATAACGTGCGCCATAGGCTATATCATAGGCGTGTGACTGACCTTCTTTATGGGGATGACCTTTGCGGCAATCATAGTCGCCGCGATCTAGGTCGTTTAGGTACTGCTCCTGCTCTATGGTAGTAACAGGGGCAGTGAAGTTTAGGTATCGTTCGGTACTCATTCTACCTCCAATCCATGTAGTTTTAACATAGCATCACGTTGCTCAATGCTCTTGGAAAATCTATTGATCTGGTTACGCAAAAAGTTATCAGTATCAATTTTGCACTGTGCCATTTCACGCGTCAATGGTGTGTCTGGCATGATGGGGCGCTTCTCGTAGAAGTCTAAGTCATCTGCATCACGACCAGTAAGGTCACTCATAAAGCTGTTGAAGGCTTGGTCTGGACTGCCAGTTCTAGCGGGGTCTTCATCTCGATAGTTCATGTTACTCTCCTGTTGTTTGAGCTGTTACAATAATTGAATCGTGCTTGCCTGTCAATAACTACTTGTAAATTAATTCATATAGTCATACTATGTCACCTCACTAAACAAACAGAGAAATACAATGGATGTCGTTAAAGCAATTAGCTTCTACTTAAATACACGTAACATGAGTCACATCGAGTTCTCCAGGCTTACACTACTGTGTCCAGCTACTGTCAGTCTACTGATGAACCGCCACCGCAACCCATCGTTAGAAACTATGATCCGCATAGCAGATGCTCTAGGTATTAAGCTGTCTGAATTTGTGGAAGCTGGTGAATAAGATGAAGAAAGGTAATGACACTATTATCCCTGAGAAGAAGGGTTACTACGCTATTATCCCTGCATCTGTCAGATACGATAAGCGTCTACCTGCTAATGCCAAGCTACTCTATGGTGAGCTAACTGCTCTGTCTAATGAGAAGGGCTTCTGTTGGGCTGGCAATGATTACTTTGCTGGCCTATATGAAGTAAGTAAGACATCAGTTAGCAAATGGGTAAGCGCACTAAGGGATGCAGGCTACATCCAAATCCAATTAGAGTATGCCGAGGGTACTAAACAAATCTTACATAGGTATATAAGAATAGTTAATGACCCTATTGAAGAAAAGTTAAATACCCCTTTAAGAAAAGTTAAAGACCCTATTGAAGAAAAGTTAATAGTTAATACTACAGTTAATACTACATCTAATACTACAATGAATAAGGGTCGTTTCACTCCACCCACCTTGACTGAGGTGATTGATCAGTGTAATTTTAGTGGGGCTGGTATTGATCCGCAGGGTTTCATTGACTTCTATGAGAGTAAAGGTTGGATGATCGGCAAGAATAAGATGAAGTGCTGGAAGTCAGCCATGAGGACATGGGCTAGGAAGGATAAGGAAAGGAGCCGAGAACGATCTGTTAAACAAAAACAAAAACCAAGTGGCCTGAAGGGTCGCGACATAACTGAAAGCCTATCTGATACCAGTTGGGCAGATTAAACTACACTAGGAGAGCAACATGAGAGCAAGAAAGTACGAAATGAAACCAACACCACACGCGCCAAGCAAGTACCACCCAAACACTACCTTTAAAAAGTGGATAGGTGATCGCACTGACTTGGGGCTAGTTAAGGGCAAGACTTACACTTGGACTGAGTTCGGCGCAGCGGTAGGTATTGTTGCCAGCAGCATGAGAGGCCGAGTCAGGGGAGCAAAGGAAGTCAGTGATTGCCATATGTGGAAAGCTGGTGAGCGCAAGCCTAAGGCCGAGTGGGGTATCACTACTATCACAAGGTGTGAAACAAATGCTGATAAATTATCGCAGAAATACTTGAGGATGAAGCTATGACGCAGGGTGATTACGTTAAGGTAAGCTCGACCAATGAGGTGGAAGCTAAGCTGAAGCACCTGGAGGCCAGAATAAGGGATTGGAACTACCAGTCCCCACTGACCATTAAGCTGGAATCATTCACTGACCCAACAAGTCTGAGTCAGGATGCCCTGTTTAACATATGGTGTAGGACTATTGCCGAATCTATGAAGGCTAAGACCCCTAGTGCTGACGCTGAGGCATGGAAGTTGTGGCTCAAGCATAAGTTCCTTGGTACGTACTCTGTAAAGGTGGGTAGGGAGTCGATAGAGGGGCAGGTGTATGCAACCCCTAAGGGTAAGGCTAAGATGTCTCAATTCATGCATAGCGTGCTTGTGTTTGCAGATACAAAATTGAATGTTAGACTGAGCGTACCCAAAAACTCAGAGTATGTGAGAGTCCGACAAAATGAGCTTGAAAAAGAATCCAAACAGAAAGCCAAGAAAGAAAGCAACGCTACCTCAGGAGATAGAGAAGGCAGCAGTGCTACTCCAGAAACTCGTTCGTCTAAAGGCGAGCAGCAACTTGGGCTTTTGTGAGTGCGTCACTTGTGGGGCAATTAAGCACTATAAGGAAGCTCAAGGAGGCCACTTTTATGGAAGAAAAGAAGTGCTGCGATTCAAACTATGGGAAGAAAATATCCATCCCCAATGTGCTGGATGCAACTGGAAGGGAATGTTGACGACCAAGATACGAGAGCGATACCGTATGTATATGGAAAATATGTATGGAGTCAGGCGAGTAAAGGCCATGAACAGACTGGCATTCAGAAAGCCGCCCAAATTTAAGATGGATGAAGTGCTAGAGTTTAAGAAGTATTTGAGAGAGCAAATTAAAATTCAACTGAAGAGGCTAGGCGAATGATTGAAGATCAGACCCCATTTATCCAGATAGTATATGAAGAGATTGAAGAGTATGGGCTATACGACCACAAAATAAAGCTGTTCAACCTGATGGAGGCAGCACTCAATGGCATGAGCGGCAAAGCCAGAAAAGAAATCGACGAATTGTGGCTAGAGATTCAAGAATACAAAGTGCAGTTAGCTATACCGCCAACTGATGAGGAATTAGTATTGCGCCACCCCACAATGTCTGTATAATAAAACGCATGGCAGGGTTTTCTAATAAATTTTCCCTGTCTACGCTTGGGTTTGTAGCGTGACGTTTTCGTTTAGATAGTTGTATGTTTGTGTTTTAACCCCGCCTTGGACTCCTACTCGGCGGGGTTTTTTTTCGTCTAAATTATTAAAGTACACCGTAGGCCGGACTGAACTTTTTTAACTGCCCCCTAGGCCGGACTGAACAAGTAAGGCTTTGGGAAAAGGTATTTTTTTTTTCGAAAATTTCTGATTTTTTTGATTTTTTCTAAAAGGCCATAGAATGCCATATGCCAGCGGCTAGAGATTGTGGGTGCAATGGTATAGGTTGGGGGTCTAGGTGGCGGGAGAATGTCCTGTAAGCGGTAAAAGTGGGGTTCTGGGTGGTGTAATCCAGCGGGGCGGGGTTCACTTTATAACGGGCAATAAAAAGCCCCAGTGAAGGGGCTGTGGGTTTGCTCTTGGGTTTAGCTGCTCAACCATTCTTCATAAGTCTTGAGGGTTTTGCCAGTGGTGAAGTCTTTCCCGCTGCCATCATCTGCAAGCTCTAAATATAGCTGGTACTCTTGGGAGTTGGTTCCCCGCGCTTGGGTCTGCCAGTCGTGACTGTATTCTAAATCACTCATGCTGGGCCGCCTCTGGTCTAATGCCTAGATTTTGCAGTATGCAAGTGGCCGTATCATAACAGTCACAAAACCTATCCTGCGTTTCTTCGTTATAGCTTTGGTTTCCTTGGCTATCCTCTACCCAGATGACGGGTAAGCCTTGGGCGTGTAGTAATGCTTCGGCAATGTCACATTTAGCGGTAACGTAAAGGCTATCTTCAATATAAGTTTTCATTTTTATATTCTCCAGATTATCCAGATTAAAAGGGTAAAAGCAGCAAAGCCGCCAGTAACACCCGCGGCAAAACAGGCGGTTTCGAGGGCCATTTTTTTGTAATCCATAGTTTTAGACTCTGATTAATTCGTGATTATTTTCGGACTGGATTTTTTTCAATTGCTCAACCGTTAATATTTTAGTTATTTGCTTTTCTATAAAGCAAAATCGGCACTTGAACTTCTTGCCCCACGGAGAAAAATAAATCTTTACCTTGTAATCCATTAGGCACCACCAATAGAAAGGAACATATAGGCAGTGACGTAGAAGAACCCGGCACCAATTAAGGCACCGATTCCCATGATAGTCCAACAGAAGGCACTGGCAATAATATCTGTCCTTCGGTTGCGTCTGGTCTGTAGCTTTACCATTTGAATATAAGCTTTGTTCATTTGCTGCACTCCTGCTTGGTCCAATTTGGGTTACAGTCTAGAAAGGCTGTAATGGGTGACTGTCCAACTTTAATAGGCGATAACTGCCATGCCTTGGGATAAAATCCGCAGCTCCCTAGTCCGTGGGCTGGCTTAACGTATCTAGAATTACTTAGCATTATCACATCCAGTTTGATCTTATTCATTGACGGCACTCCCATAGTTCACGCAGCGCATCATCCAGTCCCATGCTATCGCCATCAATAGAGGAAACGGCATAGTCTCCCCACCAATAGGCTTCCACCACCATAGTCTGTGTGTTTATCCATATGTTGGGGCCACCAAATGCAACTAGCACTCTAGCGGCTAGGTACTCGCAGCCACCTGTAACAATATATTGAATATCTAAGCAGTCCTCTAGGTAGTCCATCCCTGATATATGATAATGTTGGCTTTCGGCGGCGTATGTCTCGGCATCCATTCCGGCCTCCTCGTATGTCACGCCATATTGAATGTCGCGGGCAATGTTGTTGACCATCTCCTGCATCTGCTGCTTCGTTTCTGTGTTGTTCATTAGATCACCTCTGGGCGGGTTGCTGGGTTGCTGAGCTTGGCGCACCAGTTGTACATCATGTAGGTGCAGATTGTGGCCGCTTGTAATTCTCCACCACTAAAGTTCTCTAAGTAGTCGTGCATATCCTGCATGGTGTCAGGTGTTGCGAATAGGTCGCAAGGTTTGAAAGTTACGATGTCGTCCCCCAGTGGCTGGTAATTCTCGTCGCTGTCTGGGCGAAAGCTTTTGCGTTCTGTCGCAATCTTTTCTCTGAATTCGTCCATTGCCTGAGCTGGGCTGAGGTCATAACAACCCCAGAATAAGTGGCCATAGCTTTGAGGGTTGGTGCTGAAACTGTGAACCATGTAACGCTCCTCGGGTCTATCTGGCACTTTAGATACTGGGCGGCGGCTTACTACTGTTTGGCTCATCATGCATATGGTAATAACTTCACCGTCGAGCTGGGCTAGTTTGGTTTCGATTGCTGTTTGTATGCTTGGCATTGTTTTGCTCTCTTATAGTTGTTTTAGTTGTTGGGCTTCCTTGCCCGGTTGTCCTGGGTGCTGCTATAGGTCCTTGAACATCTCTTTGATCTGAAGGTGTTCTTCAATACAGATCTCGAGGCTTTTCTTGTGGGTATCGTAAAAGCTGTCAGTCTCCTGCATTGTTCGCATTGAAGCTCTATAATTTAGAATCTTCTCAACGGTAGCTGTATCCAGTGCGCGCAGAGCCTTACGTATCAGGTAATACTGATCGCTAGTGATAACAGTCTTTAAGTCATAATCGCCAGTAAGTTCGTTTTTAACGTGTTCTGTTTTCATTGTGTGTGTTCCTTTTATAGTTATCCGCCAGCAAGGGCTGACAGTCCTGACAGTATAAAGATGGATAGAATCATTTACAACTATAAAGGATGTTGTGCGTTTCAATGTTGTCCAATGCTATCCAGTAGGGATTGATGTCTGGTTGGTGTGGGTGTTGATGCCATCCAATAAGGTGAAGGTTATCAAAAGGGTAGAATTAAAGTGACTGGTTTAAAACAGGTATTGCCGCCCTATATTGTCCCCAGCTGCTGGGCGTAGCATTCACAGCTATCAATGGCATTCGAATTGCCCTATAAGGAGGGAAGAACGGCCGGACTGGTATCAATTGATCATTTATTGTACAATCGGGTCAATCGGGCCAATAAAAGAGTCTTGATCTTGATTTTTAAAGAGACCCCCCCCTCCGAGGTGCCGGTTTGATGAGAGTGTATATGTCTTTGACAAAAAAAAATTACTGAGAATGCTATGATAAAAATTGTGACAGATGAACAAGTACATGAAATGGATATTGAGTTAATCGAACAGTTTGCTGTTTATCTACTTGATGGTGATCAGGTTGGTATGGCTGATTTGATTTACATTGTAGAAGATAGAATGACTGATGATTACTTAGATGAAAAACAACAACATTCACTCGTGTAAAGGTTATATATGTCTCGTATAGGAATACCCAATAAGAATAAGAAGTTCTTACTGGCTCGCTTGCAGGATATGTACGGTGAACAGTTCCATCCCATAATGAAGATGGCAGAAGCTGCTAGTAAGCTAGACTACATTGCTGAAGAAGAAGGTGATGTGGCCGCTCTGACTGCTTCTGTTAATGCGTGGGGTAAGATTGCCGAGTACACTGAGCCAAAGCTAAAGGCTGTAGAGATTCGCTCTGACGATTCCGCTGTAGTTACTGTGTCGCGTAGACGCTTTGATGGTGGTATGGATGCCATAGAAGCGGACATAGTAGAGGACATAGAGGATGCTATAGTGGAAGCCATAGTAGACCACAGCGAAGATAAAGATGAGGATGAAGAGTAATGGCTAAGGGCAAGAGCATGGTAGATAAGCTAGACAAAGAAACCAAAGATAGGCATTTCCGTAATCACAGTGCCAATGCTAACGGTGGTAAGGGTGATGGCAACCGCACCTCAACTGCTGAGACTCGCGCTAAGTATAAGTCGATGTATGACCAAATAGACTGGAGCAAAAAGTAATGCCAGAAATTGAATACTGCATGGGGCCACAAGGTCAGATACTCCAAGACTACGCAGACTGTCGAGCGCAAAACTCCTTTATCTGTGGGCCACTAGGTTCAGGTAAGACTGTCCAAACAATCCTTAAGCTGTTTGACCTAATGTGTGAACAAGCTCCCGTGATGACCAAAGGACATAAGAACTATGGTGTACGGCTTTCCCGTATCATTGCCTGCCGAAACACCTACTCTGAATTGTTCTCCACAACCATTAAAGATTGGCTAGAGATACACGAAGACCTTGGCCCATTCCGTCAGGGTAACAAAGAGCCACCCACACATTACATTAAGTTCCGTTTGGAAGATGGCACACGAGTTCATTGTGAGGTCATATTCATCGCTTTTGACCGCCCTGAGCACGTTAAGAAGGCTAGGGGTATCCAGACTACATGGGTATGGCTAAACGAGACGAAAGAGCACGCTAAGGCCGTTCTTGATATGCTCGATCTACGTCATGGTCGCTATCCTTCCCCCAAGGAGGGAATCAAACCTACGCATCATGGAATGCTGGGTGACAGTAACGCTCCTGATGAAGACCATTGGTACTACAAGTTGGCCGAGATTGAGCGACCAGAGGGCTGGGTATTCCATCGCCAACCGGGTGGTGTCTACAAAGATGGTGAGAATTGGAAGATAAATGAGAAGGCAGAGAACTTAGGCAACCTGCCTGACAATTACTATAAACGTGGCCTATCAGGTAAAACAGATGATTGGATTAAAGTTAATCTTGCGAATGAGTACGGCTTTGTGTCTAACGGTAAGCCGGTTCACCCAATGTATACGGACAGCGTTCACGCATCCCATATGGACTTCACACCGAGCAAGGACACTCCTATCGTTCTGGGTTTTGACTTTGGTCGTACACCTGCTTGTGCCTTTCTTCAGCGTACTGCTATCGGAAGGTGGGTCTGCTTTGACGAAATGGTTCTCACTGATTCCGGTGCAATAGACTTTGCGCCTACCCTAAAACGTTATATTGAAGACACTTATCCTGATCACAGCTTTAAGGGGTGGGGTGATCCTTCTGGTGACAACAAGAATCAGGCCAACAGTGATACGCCGTTCAAGATCATGCGAGCCGCTGGCATACCCTGTCAACCAACAGACTCTAACGATCCCCTGAAACGCAGAGCCGCTTTAGAAGTACCTATGAAAGAGATGTGTATGGATGGTAAGCCTCGCTTTATAGTGTTGCCCAAAGCCTCCATGATACGCAAAGGGTTACAAGGTGGGTTCTGTTATCGTCGTGTGCAGACATCTGGCGAACGCTATAGTGACCAACCAGATAAGAATGAATACTCTCACCCAGTAGAGGCTCTTGAATACGCCCTGCAAGGTGAAGGTGAAGGTCGTTCTGCTCTCCGTAGAGAAGGTGGGTTCTTAAAGCCACACACAGCAAAGGCAAACTTTAGTGTCTTCTGAAGAAATAGATATGTGGGTAGTGTTTACTGGTGATACAGGGCATTGGTGGTCTAGGTTTATCAAGGAAGATATGGGCCACTGCTATGTCATCGTGCCTTCTGGGGGTAAGTTTATTGTAGCTGGTAAGAATACAGCCAAATATGACCTGTATAATGTAGACTCAATAAATGATATAATTGGGCCAAACGATATAACTGTAGGTTATAAGCAAGAAGCTACCAGTAGCCACTTGTTTGCACTGAATACTTGTGTCGGGAATGTTAAGCAGATGCTTGGTATCAAGAAGCCATTCATCTGGACTCCATATCAACTATACAAACATATAAAGCATACGAGGTAGTAACATGGGAAAGTCTCCTAAAACCCCTAAGAAAACGCAAGAACAATTTGCAATGGAACGCAGACAGCGAATGGCTCTTGATGAAGAAACAGCATCTAGTGAACGCAGATTAAAAGCCGTTGCTCAAAAGCAACTAGGCAAGCAATCATTACTTAAAAATGCAGTGGAAACTGTTGAAGCTCCAGCAGGGCCAACAGTTACTCCTGGCGCTAGGATAGTTGACCAATATGGAGGTACGCAAATGGTTAGTGGTAAAAAGAAAGCTCGAAGTATCCTTAGTAAGGCAATACAACCATTAGGATTATTTTAATGCAGTTACCTAAAGAGCTTGGTTCACTAACGGACTTAAAGCGACGAGAAGCTAAAGCGTTTGAAAACATGGCTATGTGGCATGACATCCTTGATGATGCCTATGAGTACTTTTTGCCTAACCGAAATCTGTTTGAAGACTATCAGCCGGGACAAAAGAAGATGGATCGCATCTTTGACTCTACTGCTCTTGAGGCTATTCAGCAGGGCGCTAGTAAGCTGCAAGAAAACATTGCACCTATCTGGTCACGCTGGGCTACTTTTGCTCCATCTGATCGCGTACTTAAGATGCTAGAAGAAGGTGATTACGAGGTTACAGAAGAAGATATTCGTAACAACCTAGAAGATCAGGCCACTATTATCTTTGATTACATTAACCGTTCTAACTTTGCCACTCAGTTCTTTGAACACGCTCTTGATCTGCTGGTAGGTACAGGCACGCTTCGCATTGATGAAGACGAAGACTTTGATAACCCAATCATCTTTCATGCTATCCCGCAGAAGGGTATTGCTTTTGAAGAAGGCCCGAACGGTAATGTTGAGACACATTGGCGTAAGTTTAAGGTTAAGGCTCGCAACCTAGAGCGCCAATGGACAGGCTTTAAACCTTCCGACAAGATAGCGGATGTTATTAAGAAAAGCCCTGACGCTGATGTCGAAGTTAGTGAAGGCGTTGTTTATATGCCTAAAGCTAAGACCTACTATGGCTGTGTATGGGTCAAAGGTGAAGACACAATCAGTTGGATGGAAGACTTTGGTAAGTCTAGCCCTTGGGTGACAGGTCGCTATTCTAAGGTATCTGGTGAGATTCGTGGTCGTGGCCCAGTACTACAGGCACTCCCTGATGTACGATCTCTTAACAAAGCTAAAGAGTTTGTATTGCAGAAGGCCGCTATTGATCTGGCTGGTATGTACACTGCTACTGATGATGGTGTAACTAATCCTTACAATTTGAATATAAGCCCAGGCATTGTTATTCCTGTTGGTTCTAACAACTCGTCTAACCCTTCTATTCAGCGCCTAGATACAGGATCAAACTTACAGCTTGCACAGTTCCAGATTAATGAAATGCAGATGTCTATTAAAAGAGCTTTATTCAATGATCTTCGTGACCCTACTGGTGCTGTACGATCCGCCACTGAGGTTGCCATTGAATCGCGTGAATTGGCAAAACGCATCGGCTCTGCCTTCGGCAGATTACAGACCGAAGTCCTAGTTCCAATTATTAAGCGAGTTGCTGCTATCTTAACTCGACGAGGAATCATTACTCCTATAGAGTTAGATGGTCGTGATATTGACATTAAGTTCCTATCGCCACTGGCTAAGGCTCAGGACGGTGAAGACATCTTGAGTGTTCAGCAGGCTGTTGCATTTGTTCTGCAAACTGCTGGGCCAGATCAGGCCAAGATAGGGTTCAAGCTAGAAGACTTTGGAACGTGGGTTGCCGGTAAGACTGGTATGCCTACTGAATTAGTCCGAAGCGAATCGGAGAAACGAGCTGTTATTCAAGCTGGTGCTGAAGCTGCACAACAAGGCATGGATACTAGCGGTAATCCTCCACAACAAGGTCAAACTGCTCTATGAGTTGGGATACATTAAATACGGCTGTGGACGGCACTAAAGCCCAAGCAGCCAATGCTAAAAACCGACAAGCCGCTGCTGAGATGGCACAGGCTTATCACCAATGCTTTGGAACATCGCAAGGTAAGAAGGTATTAGAAGACCTTACCAAACGCTTTATCTTCCAGAACAATACCCCATTTGGTTCTGAAAATGCTAACTATGAATCCGCTTATCACAATGGTGAGAGCGGTGTAGTTAAGTTTTTAATTAACCAAGTACAGCAAGCTGAATTACTTTAACTAAAAAAAGGTTACAAAATGATTGAAGAACAGGCCGCACCAGAAATCACACCAAGCGAAACCCTGTTGGATGCAAGCACTCCCACTCTTAATGATGGCGAGTATTTCTTATCCGATGGTATCAAGGGTACAGGCGAGACACCCGAATGGTACAAAGGCGACAAGTATAAGTCTGTCGCAGAACAAGCCAAAGCCTATACTGAGCTAGAAAAGAAGTTTGGTGGTTTTACTGGCGCACCAAAAGATGGCTATGCTGGCCCAGAGGGAATTGAGTCTGATGATGCCCTACTGCAAGAACTTACTGAGTTTGCCGACAAAACAGGTATGAGCCAAGAAGCCTTTGGTGATGCGTGGGAATTGTTGTCAGCACAAAATGGGGCAGCAGAAGAAGTAACCCATGAGCAAGAGATTGCACGACTTGGTGACAATGCAGGAGAGCGCATTAAGAATGTAGAGGGCTATCTAAAGAACAACTTAGATGCTTCTGACTACGATGTAGTTCGTGATCTAGTAACTGATGCTAAGTCTATTGAGCTGGTAGAGTACCTTGTTCGTGCAACCTCGCCTACAAAGCTACCTATTGACGGCGGAGAGCATCCTACTGGTATGACTTGGGGTGATATTGAAACCCAGATGTTTAAAAAGAACGAGAATGGACAGCTCCTTCGTAGTGTTGATTCTAACCATGAAGCCAGGATTCAGAAGATGATGAAAGAATTTGGTGGAGATAGAGCGCATACCAGAACCTTTGGTTGAGTTTGTGGGGTGAAAGGTGTATAATCGACGCACTGGACACCCCTTTCTATTAAGGCCCAGTAAATTTAGGTTGAATGCTGACCAAGTTTACTCGGGTACTCAGCTAAAACCTTGAAAAACTTTTTATTATTTATTACTCTTTTTCGAGGAAATCATTATGAGTAAAGTATTATCATCCGTAGCGGTAACGGAGTTTGACAGTCTTGTTAAGCACGCATACCAAAACGCTGGCCTTTTGAAAGGCGCTGTAACAATTCGTAACAACGTAGTTGGCGACACCTACAAATTCCGCAACATGGGCAAAGGCCTTGCTAACCAGAAGTCTACTTCTGATCTAGTGACTGCTATGGACATTTCTCATGGCTTTGCAACTGCAACTCTGCAAAACTGGAATGCTCCAGAATACACAGATATGTTTGATGCTGCCACTGTAAACTTTGACGAGAAGCAAGAACTTGCAAGCACTATCGCAAGCGCCCTTGGTCGTCGTTGTGACCAGCTAGTTATTGACGCTATGGACGCAGAAACTACTTATGCTGACACTATTGGTAAAGATACTGGTGGAACTAACACTAACCTAAATGTTGCAAAAGTTGTTGCAGCTCAAGTTGCACTTCGCGCTAAAGGCGTTCCTAACTCTAACCTGTTTGCTGCTATTAATGCTCAAGGTTTGGGCGGTATGCTTAACGAAGAAAAAATCAGCTCTATTGATTACAACAATGTTAAAGCTCTAGTTAACGGTGACGTTGATACTTTTGGTGGCTTTAAGTTTGTAATTGTTGAAGATCGTGTTGAAGGTGGTTTGACCGAAGCAGGTAATGTTGTTGATTCGTACTTCTTCTCTCAAGACGCTATTGGTCTTGCAATTGGTATTGACATCAAGACTGACGTTGATTGGATTGCTGATCGTACTTCTTGGTTGTGTAACGGTATGCTCAAAGCTGGCGCAGTATCTCGTGACGGCCTTGGTATCGTTAAAGTCCAATACCTCAAAACTGCATAAGGAATATTATCATGGCTTTTTCAAGAACAGGTTTATGCCGCATTGGCGGTTCAGGTAATGGCGGAAGCACTTGGCAGTATACTGCTGCTGATGCTAAGACCGTTGTAGACAATGCTGACTATTTTCTTGCAGCACTGTCGGAACTAAACATTGGTGATTTGGTTATCTGCAAAGATACTACTGATGCTGCTGTTCCAGTAGTTACCGTAACTTACATTAAGACAAAAACCGCTACAAGCATCACAGCGGCTGGCGGTTTAACAATTACCGCATAAGTAGTAAAACTGAATGGGGCTGCTTCTGTGGCCCCTTTCTTTACAAATAAAGGTTTATTATGGCTTCTAAGATACAGCTAATTTCTAATGCTCTCATTCTAATTGGCGATCTGCCTATAACATCTTTATCAGGCAACACTCGTGGTCAGACTGTAGCCAATGCTCTGTATGACAATATTGTGCAGAACGAACTATCCAAATTCCGTTGGGGCTTTGCTCGAAAGCAGGCTCAACTGTCATTAACCTCTACCACTCCTATTGGTACAGAATGGCAATCGGTGTATCAACTTCCTTCTGATATGCTTACCCTTATTAAGCTAGATCCTAGTATTAACTATCAAATTCTTGGTGACAAAGTTTATTGCAATTACAGCGGTAATCTTTATTGCGATTATATTGCTAATGTTGCAGAAAGCGGATGGCCAGTATACTTCTCTAAGATGATTGAGTATGCCTTAGCTATGGACTTTGCTCCTTCTATTCGTGATAGTGCCTCGGCGATGGAGTTGCTAGCTAACCAGTATTTGAATGCTAGTCGTATGGCTCGCTTCACTGATTCACAGCAACACCCCCAAACACCTATTCAGGATCGTCCATTTATTAACGTGAGGTTCTAATGCCTAAGTCACAATTTCAACAAACCAGCTTTGCAAGTGGTGAGTTGTCACCATTACTTAAAGGGCGTACAGACCTTGAGCAATATTATAAGGGCGCACAACAAGCCGAGGGCGTTGTTATTGTTCCTCAAGGTGGAATTAAACGCAGGCCTGGACTCAAGTTTGTAGATACTGCTCTTAAAGGTAATACTCGTCAAACTGCTGTCAATCCTACATCAGGCTCTTCAGGTGCTGGTGCTGACGTTGCATTACTAAATGACGGCAATGCTAATACATACTTTACAACAAACGTTAATTTAGGCTCTTCTACTGGATTTGTAGTGGCCAGCTATGATTTAGGCGCAAGCTATAATGCACAATTTGTAACAATAGATAACGCCAGTCTAATAAGAAATGGTACTGCTGGCGCTTACATTAAAAATAAAACCTTAACATTGCAAAATAAGGTTGGCTCAAATTATGTTAATTACGCAGTAATTCCAATTACCAGCGATTTTGGTGGTGAGGTTAGCGAAAAATATGACATAAGCAACGTTGCCTTATCAAGTAAAAGAGAGTGGCGTTTAGTTTGCGATATGACTGCCGCAGAAGGCCAAAACTTTCGTGTTCGTTTAGGCGAGTGGAATTTTTCTGCTGAACCATCCGCATATGCTGATTCAAGCAGGCTTAAAACTTTTGATTGGGAATACGCGGCAGACTTTAATTTCTTAGTTGTATTGACAGAAAACAATGCAAGATTTTATCGTGCGCCTCATGCTGGCAGTACTGAAACAGTTTATGTTGCTGACATACCTGTGCCTTATACCTCCGCGCAAGTGCCTGACGTTAAGGATGCCCAGACTGAAAATGTAATGTTAATGTTTCACAAAGATCAGCCAACTAGAAGAATTATATTTGATGAAGCTATTTACGCTACGGCTCCAACACAGTCTTTTGTTTCTGATCAGGTTCCTTTTGTTGACGTTCCCTTGTTTGACTTTAATGACAGTTCAAGCCCAACCCCAGTAGCGGCAGTTCAAGTTATAACCTTTGCACATTTTCAACCGGGCAATCAATATCAGATAGATGTTGAAGGCGTATTAAGTAAAAATATTACTTACAATGGTGGAGAAAACAGTTCTACGAAGTCTGCTGACGCTACGGCTTTTAACTTGCAAAAAAACTTGCAAGAGATGCCTAACTTTCCTAACACTGGCATAAGTGTTGTTCGTGCAAGCAATGAAGTTTTTACCATTACATTTGAAGGAGATTCGGCTCGACCTATTGAGTTGCTGGCTGGTTTTCCTACGAGCGCAAACGCTAATGGACAAGCTGCAATAACTGTTAGTCAAACTGCGGTTGGAGTAACTAGGTCTGAGCCTGTGTGGTCAGATGGAACTGGCACTAGAGGTTATCCTAAACAGGGTGTTTTTTCTGATGGTCGATTGTGGTTAGGCGGTACAAAGTTAAAAGGTCAGAGTTTATTTGCTAGCCGATCTGGTGATTTCTTTAATTTCTTTTCAGAGAAAGGTGACGACGATGAGGGTATCTTTATTACTATTGACTCTCGCGGCCTTACCGACATTATAGATATTAACCCAGATAGGGGTCTTCAGGTTTTTTGTGCTGGATCAGAGTTTTTAGTTAAAGGATTAACGCCCTCTACTATTGAGGTAGTAGCGCAAACTCAACATGGGTCATTTAACTTAGAAGCAAAATCTGTTGATGGTGCGACCTTGTTTGTTGACAAGAACGGCAACACACTTAGACAGTACGTTTTTAACTTTAATGAAGACGCTTATACATCTAATGACATTTCGGTTTTATCTTCTCAGTTAATTAATAACCCTCTTGATATGGCTATATTAGCGGGAAGCACAACAGAAGATGCTAACTGGGTATTTATTATTAATCAAGATGGCACTGCTGCTGTTCTTAACACAATGCGTAATCAGGATATTAATGGTTTTACTCGATGGACTCCATATAGCGATCCTAGCTCTATAAGAAAGAATCAGCTGGAATCTTGCTCTGTTGTTGGCGATGAACTTTATGTAGTTGTAAAAAGAACTTTCTTGAGTGGCGTTGTAAGAGATATTGAGATTTGGGACTTTGATTACCTTTTCGAGTCTAGCTACAAAGTTACGGTTACAGCCGCAAGTCCAAACGCAAATGTGTTTGTTCCTATTGCTAGTGGAGCAAGATTATCTGGATTTACTGTAAGTGTTCTTGCAGATGGTAATGTGTTGCCTGACAGAGCAGTTACACTTAGCGGGGCTAATTACGGTGTAACAATTACTGCCGCAGAACTTGTTGGATTTACTTCAAGAGCTTTAGAGATTGGCCTTAACTTCCCCGTTAAGGTTAAAACTATGCCTCTTAATACTAATCCTGGAACTCGTGGTGGACAGAATGTAATGAAGCGTAAGAAGATCACTAACATGAATCTGCGCGTGCATGAGAGTGCTGGCATTTATATTGACGGCAATCCAGTGCCTATTAGGCAATTTGGAGAAACTCCTTACTCTCCTTTAGATACGTCATTTGTTCCAAAAACTGGTATTATAGAAGATAACAGAGGTGGTCAAGGCTGGGATACAAATGTAGTTCCAGAGATTACGGTGCCAGATGGTACGCCATTTCACTTACAGTCTATCCAGTATGAGGTCGAGTCTTCGTGAATGATGTTGTAACCCAAGATAGTATTTACCAGTTACAAGAAATAATGAAGGATTTTCCACAAGCGCCCGTAGTAACAAGGCATCACTTCTCTGACGGAATGTATGCAAGAGAGATGGTAATGCCTGCGGGTTGTGTTGTTATTGGAGCGTTACATAAAACCAAGCACCTGTTTAACGTTGTATCTGGTGAGTGTGAAGTATCTAGTGTTCACGAAAGAGAAACTATTACAGCTCCGTACTTGGGAGAAACAATTCCAGGAACTAAGCGTGTTATTTATAGCGCAACAGGGTGTACTTGGATTACATATCATCCTACACACTTAACAGATATTGATGAAATAGAAGCAGCTCTAGTAGAGCAAGAGGTTATTTAAATGACATTTATCATAGCCAACGCAGCAGTAATTGGTATGACTCTAGCGGCAGCAGGTACGGCTGTAACTGTAAGCGCTCAATTATCGGCAGGCAAGCAACAAGAAGCAGACATGAAACAACGAGCTGAGGAAGAGCGTATAGCCGCTGAGGGTGCAGAGTTACAGCGCCAACAGAAGCTAAATAAGGCTCTTGCTGCCAATGCTGTAGGGTTAGCTGCTAGTGGTATTAAAGCGGAAGGTACACCTGCTAGTATTGCCTTAGAGAATGCTGAAAACATTAGTCTAAGTGAAGGCTCAATGAAGCTATCCGGCAGACTCAAGCAGGCACAGATGGTACGTGCAGGCGCAAATGCTCGATCAGCATCAAAGATGGCAGCAGCAGGAACACTGCTTCAAGGCGCTTCTCAAGTAGCTGGCGGTCTTGAATAATTTATAACGGGAAACAATAATGGCTAAACAACAAAGAATTGGTATCTATGGGTCGGGTATTCAACCTACTGGCATAGATAGTGGCGCAGTAGATAAGATGCGAGCATTAGCCGGTCTAGGGCAAACTGTGGCCGATGTGGGTATAGCTATAGCTAAACCTATAATTAAGGCTAAAGGCGCTGAGAAGGGCGCACAAGCCGCAGAAGAAGCATTTAAAGCTGGCACTGAAGTTGAAAAGAAAACATTTGGTTTTTCTGCCTCTGAATATAATGCTGCTGCTGCACAAACAACTGCTGCTCTTGAGGCATCTTACAAGTCAAAAGTAACGCTTGATATAGACGCTAATCTTTTTAGAATCCAAAATCAAAATAAAAGCAATACCCAAGAATTCACGAATGATGCTGAAGGGTACATTCAAGGAGTTAGAGAGGCTGCTCCTGCATCAATGCGCCCTTTAATAGACACATATTTTCAAAACAAGTATCAAGCTGGATTTAGGTCTGTAAACGCTGCTGAAAACAAAGCTAACGTAGACTTTGTAAAAGCAAATTATGCTATAGACAATAACACTGTTCAAGGAAATATTTTATCTGCAATTGAAGAAGGCAACCCTGAAGAGGCTGCTTTTTTAGAAAATTTTTATAGAGAGGAAGTGCTTCCAGGATTTGTTGCTGGCGGAGCTGTTACTTTAGAAGAGCTTGCAAATAGTGACATTGAATTTAAAAAGAAAAAAGAAAGGGCTTCTGTTTTTGGATCGGTTAATAATGACATCATTAACAACGAAGATTTAGATATGGATCAGCGTATAGCTGCTGGGAAAAAATATTTAAAGGCTTTTGATGAAGCTGACATTGGCGTTTCTCCTGAAGAAAAGCGAGACTTAAGAGCTGAAGTTGTAGGTTTATTTGATAATGCAGAGAAGAGAGATAAACTTGCTATTGAAGAAGCAACTATTGATTCTTATATGGTTCAAAATAAAACATTAGATGCATTAGATACAGACGTTATTTACAATGATGACCTAACTAGTAATGAAAAAATTACGGCCATTCGTAAAGCAATGCTTGATAAAAAAATAGGGTCTGATGATGGCAAGAACAGAATTGCTTATTTAAACTCTAAAGATAAATTAGACGCGACTACTGATTTGGAATTAGTGTCCGAGCTAACTAGCTTGACCTACGATGTTCTTTCTTTAAAAAGTACTTCTGATTATTTAATAGGTGTCAAAAATATTAAAGATGAAGTTCTTAGTCTGCAAGAAAGTGGAAAATTAACTCAGGATGGCGCTCAAGGAATTCTAAATATATTTAATAACTTAACTCAAAGTCGTACAGCAAAGTCAGGTGAAGAGCTGGGTTTAACTATGAGTAAAGCAAAAAATATTCTTAAAACTATGGTTGCTCCTGAATACTATTCTAGCGGCATGAGGTATTTATTTTATAATGCTGAGCCTGAAATTAGAGATACAAACGCCGAAAGAGAAGCTGAGTTGTTAAAAGAAGACCCTGGCGCAAGCGAAAGAGACATTAAGAAAGTTTTACTGACTTCAGATGAAAAGATTGCAATTTACACTAGGCGCGCCAAAGAAGCTGTTGATCAAATAAAACAAGACCAATCAGAAAGAGCAAGAGTAATAATTGATCGTACAGTTAAAACTCAAACTGGAAGAAATGTTACAATTCCAACTGTAACTACTAACGCTCAATATCAGGCTTTAAAAGTTGGCGATGAGTATAAATTTAAGGGTAAAACAAGAGTTAAATAGGATAGTCTAAATGGCAAGTAAAGAGTTATTGTTAGCTAAAGCACAAGATGCTGTTAAAAAAGGTATTATTACAGCAGATAACTACCAAGATGCAATATCTGCAACTCGCGACAATCCAGAGTTAGTAGATTATTTGAATTCTGTTTTTCCTGAGCCAACCCAGATGCCTGAAGCAGAGCAACTTCCTTCTCAATACAAAGTTGAAGGTACAGAAGTTAGTCAAGAAGTATTTGAAGAAATAAGCAGTCAAGATAATTCTATTTTTATTGGCGACCTTAATCCTAACGATGCGTCATTACCCGTTGAAAGCGAAGAGATTGATTTTTCTCCTACCGACAGAGCAGTAGAAGAGATTGATTTTTCTCCTACTGATAGAGCAGTAGAGTCAGAAGAGCCAGAAGAGATTGATTTTTCTCCTACTGATAGAGCTGTTAAGGATTTAACTTTTGAACAAAAGAATAAAGAAGCATTAAACGCAGGTGTTGACTTAACCTTAAATACTCCTGAAGTTGAAGAGTTAAAGGCTTTTGCAGCATCTAATGAAGATAATACTTTACGTTTAGCTCACGCTCGATTTTCTCCAGAAACAATTGCTAGCTGGAAAACTAACCCTATTGGCTTTAAAGAGGCATACAGGTTTTTAGACCCTGAAGACATTACTCCACTTGGCGGCTTGTATAAAGGTTACGAGGCTATTGGTCTTGCCGTAATTGTTGACAAGATGCGCAAAGAGGAAGAGCTTACTGATTCTGAAGTTAGAAAATTACATGATTTTGTTGACCTTGAATTAGAAAAAAGTATTAGAGGTTTTTCGTGGGGTGGTGGCATGGCTTATCATGGCACTCCTGTCCCTGCATTTATTGCAGAATTTATGCTTTCATTTGGCGGTGGCAAGGTTGCACAAACAGCCGCTGTTACTGCAATTACTAAAGGTGTAATGGTTGCCGCTGAAACAGCTATGTTAGCAAAATATGCCGGATATGGTGCTAGAGCTGTAGCAACAAGCACAGCTATGGTTCCTATGTCGACAAGAAATGTTGGTCAAGAATTTCTGAATAATCGTTTGCTTATTACCCCTAAAGGCCAAACCTTTATGGTGGAGTCTAAAGAAAACCCTGTAATCACAACATTAAAAGCATTTGCTTATACTAATGCTGAAGTTGTTAGTGAGATGTCAGGCAGAAAAATAGGAACGTATGTTATTAATCCTATTGCTAGAAGAATGGCTACTCCGTTTAATACTGCTATTAGCAAACTTCCACCTAAATTTGTTAATGGCATTATTGAAATGTACCAGAAGATTAAACCTGGAGCTAGAGTAACTGATATTCTTAGCAGGGGTGGCTGGCATGGCGCTCTCAATGAGCTTGGTGAAGAGCGTGTTGCTGATGCTTTGAGGTTGTATACAGATTATGGCTTTGGCGATACCTTTACACCTGAAGAAATCTTAGACAGGTTAGTCCCAGATACAGACCAATTTTTAGTTGAAGCAGGTATTGTATCTGTTCTTGGCGGTTTAACAACTGCTGGTGCTGCTGTTGGTAACATACTAGAAAACAGGGGCGTTACTCAGGCAGAAATTAATGAAGTTCTTGAGGGTCTTACTGAGCAAGAGCTAGAAGACATAATTGTTAATGACACTTATGTTGAAGTTAATCCCACTAGAGAGCAGCTTGAAGAAGAAGAAAAGATAGCATCAATGTCTGAGGAGCAACAAGCTAAAGCCATAAGAAACAAAGTAACAGAGGCTTTGCTAGAGGTGGATTCTGCAAATAGAAGCAAGTCTTATAATGAAAGAGTTAAATCAAACATTAGAGATTTAAAGAAACGAATTAAAGAAACAAGAAAAAATAATCTTAAGTTTGTTGATTTTGTTGCTATGGGCGGTGCTATAGATGTTAATCAGCTTATATATCATGGTGCAGACAAATCAATATTCTACAACTTTGATCGTGTAGGGAGAAATGTTAGCAATAAAAAATCTCCATTTGGCAAAAAGTTTAAAAGAGTCTGGTCTGTAAACAATCCTACTCAAAGTCTTTCTAACCTTACTGAAAGATACAATGAGGAAATGGGATTATTTGACATGACTGTTGCTGCTGATCAAGGTGGCGCAATTACAGACAGTGAAATGGCTGAGATACTTACTGACTGGTTATATGAATCTAACACTACATCATTTTTTCATTCGTATGCTCAATCAGAAATTGATATGCTTGAAGATGAAGTATCTAACCTTGAGTCTAACTTAGACAATCCTGCTGCTTTAGAAGAGTATTTAGATACTGTTGCTATGGATGCTAATGAGTACGGTGACAACCTAGTACCAATTGTTACAGAATCTTCTATTGAGGGTATCGAATACGCTGAAACTATTGAGGAAATGGAGTTTGCTGAAATTTTTCGCGAGTATGATGCAATGCTTGAGCAGCAAGTTGCTGAAGCTAAAGATGAAATGTATAGCATTGAAGGTAGATTGTATGACGAGGTTCTTGATCAGCAAGATTTAATTGACAACAATAAGCCTGAAATAGATCACACTCAAAGTTTGTTTGCTGGATTTTATGGCAACTGGATAAACAAGTACGATAGCATTGAGAGGGCTTTAAAGGCTGCCGTAAAGAAAGGCGCACCCATACTAGCTGGCACTAATCCAAAGCTCCTTATAAGCTCTTATATGGGCGTTGTAGACAAGATTAAGATTGCTTTGCAGAACAGCACTTTCAGAGTTGATGCCAAAGGAAAAACAATTTATACGGGCTTAGGGTTGCGGCCTATTATGGAAGGCTTTGATAGCCTTGTACTTCCATTTGAAGGGAAAGAGGCGGCTAGAAGAAAAGACTTGCTCCAATACATGAATGCAAAACGTATCCAGCAGGACTTGCAGAACTACACTATTCCTGGTGTAAGAGACGCAGCTCCAGAGGTTGAGGCTGAAATAGACAGCGGGTTGCCTGACGCTCCTAATTTAAATGAGCAGTATGATGAATTTGTGGCTGCTGGCGAAAATGTTAGAGACTCTTCTGAGCAGGAAATTGCTGACCAGAAAGAAGGGTTTTCTTACGGCTATACTGCTGCCTATGGAGAAGAGGTTGAGGTTAATGATTTACTGGGAATTGATGAAAATGTTTCCAGTGCTTTTGAAATGGGCTATTACTATGGTCGAGAAGCAGGTCAAGTTAATAACCCTAAATTTGGGGAATACGAGTCTTCTGTTGTAGAAAAAGCTCCAGAGTTAGCTGGCCCAACACTGCCGCAAGCAACTGTAGTACAGCCCGATTTTGCTAAAGACAAGAAGTTTGTTGGCCCAGTTCAAGAGCGCAGGGTTACAGAAGAGCAGGCTATGCAAGCTGAGATAGACTTGTTAAATTTAGAAATGAAATACGGTGACAACCTTTCTTCGTTTGAGACTACGGCTAAAGAACTGTATGAGTATCAGTTAAGAATATTACATCTATTGGTAGACTCAGGCAATATGTCACAAGAGCAGTATGATGACATTGCTAAAAACAATACAGCTTACATTCCATTCCAGCGCGTTATGATTAATAACTTCTTAAAAGAATCTGGATTTAATCGTGAGCAGATAGGCACAGTATTAAATGTTTTAACCGATTCAGAAATAGACAAGATTATTGAAGAAGGAGTAATTACTCAAGAGCAGTATGACAAGGTAGTCACTAACGATCCTGGAACTATCAAACTTCTTGAGACATTTAAAGATGGCGGGTTCAAAGGTAAGGGGTTGTTTAACAATGCGTCTTCTAATCAAATTACTCAGCGTTTAACTGGCTCTGATCTTGCTGTTAAAGATGGGATTAATTCTATTATATCTAATACTGGGCGTATTATTGACATATCTTCAAGGAACAGAATTGCAAGAAGTATAGGCAACTTGTCTCAATGGGCGCCAGAAAACATCCAAAAGGTTAAACCTGTAATGGTTCCTTTTATGGTGGATGGAAAGCAAACAATGCGTCCTGCTCCTATTCAGCCAGAAGGCACAATGCTTGTTTATCGTGATGGCAAAAAAGAATACTATAAAGTTTCAAAGCCAATTCTTGATGCCGTTAATGGAATGGTTGCCGAACAAGTTAGTACCCTAGAGATGATTTTAATATCGCCTGTGACTTTGTTTAGAGCTGCTGCAACTATAACGCCTCAGTTTGTTGCTGCTAACGCTATTAAAGATAGCTTTACTGCTTTTGCCATGACAGAAGCAAGACCTACTCCTATTGATACCGTTAAAGCTGTTGCATCTATAATTGACGATGGCGAGATGTATCGTGAGTGGATGGCCTCTGGTGGCTCTATGGGAACTTATATGGATTTAACGGATACAGGGTTAGTTAAGCTTCAAAAGGATATGCTTACAAAACCAAAATATTGGAAAAGAATTCTTAAAACTGGTGGGCTTGCAATTCCTGCTGACCTTAGCAGAAAGGTAGAGCAGTCTGTTCGAGTTGGAGTTTATACCGCAGCTAAAAGAAAAGGTATGTCTGACATTGAGGCAGCGTTTGAGTCTAGGCAAGCAACAGTAGATTTTATGCGGTCAGGAATCAAAGGTAAAAAGGTTAATAGATATGTTCCGTTTTTTAATGCTGCTGTTCAAGGCTCTGACAAGTTAATTAGGACAATGTATAAAAGTCCTAAAGCAACTTCTGCAATTATGTTTGCAACTATTACGCTGCCTACTATTGCCATTACTGGATACTATTTGTATGGAGCGCCTGAAGATGAAAGGCAGGAATACCTTAATCAACCGCAATGGGTAAGAGATTCGCATTGGCTTTATAAGCAGGGTGATACTTGGGCAAGAATACCTAAGCCATTTGCACCAGGATATATTTTTGGAACATTGCCTGAAAAGTTTATGGTATGGATGTATGAAGGGGATAAACCTCAAGGAAAGAAATTGTACGATGATGTAGGGAAAGGATTGCTAACTAGCTTTAGTCCAATTAGTTCGCCTGAATCAATTGTTCCTCCTCATATTAAATTGCTTTTAGAGCTTGAGGCTAACTACAACTTCTTTCAGGAACGGGCATTGTATCCTGAATACTTGGAGGGTCTTGAGCCTGAGCTAAGGTTTACAAATAGCACGAGTGAAGTTGCAAAAGAGCTAGGTAAAAAGTTTAATGTTTCACCAGCAAAAGTAGACGCTGGTCTTAAAGGCACATTTGCAGGATCATCTAAATATATTACTAACGCTGGAGATATGATACTAAATTCTTATAAAGCAAGCCAAGGTGAGGATGTTATTCCTGAGCCTCTTAGCATAAGAAATAATCCTATTGTTGCTAGATTTACTACTGAAGACCCTACTGGAATTCAATCGCAATCTGTAAGTGATTTTTATGATTTGGCTGAAGAAATTAATATAAAGAACAATTCTATGAAAAGATACAAAGGCAAGGAGCTAGAGGATTACCTGGAAAAAAATGCCTTTATGATTAGCCAGATACCGCTTTTTAAATACAGCGGAAAACAATTGTCAGAGATACACAAGCTTAAAAGAGAGATGCTAAACAGCATGGATTACTCAGCACTCGAAAAACAAGAGCTTAAAGAACAGTATGGCAAGCAAGCATTTGATATTGCCAGTAATGCCTTGGATGTTTACTTTGACGGATTAGATGAATATTAATAGTAGCTGTATATTTTTTAACCAATTTTTAGTATAATCAACCTAATTAAACAGGAAACAATATTATGACAAACCCACTTAACAATGTATTCAAAGGCGTAGGTAACAACCTTACTGGCGCTGTTTTAGATATTCAGCCAGTCACTCCGCACGATACCAACTATTTTGAATCAGTAGCTATTGGATTGTATATTACTGTTGGTGGCGCTGTTGCATTTACGACCGCTAATGACCAAGAGCGTACAGTTACTGTGCCCGATAACTTCTACTTAGTTTGTTCATGCAAGCGAGTAAAAGCTACTGGTACTGCTGCAACAGGCATACACGTACTGGTGTCTTAAATGATTGGTATTGGCGCTACATTATTTAAAGTTGCTAACGTAGCAGGCCGGAAGTTTATTCCTTCGGTTCTGTTTGCTAATGGAGAGAAGGGTGCTTGGTATGATCCTTCCGATCTAACGTCTATGTTTCAAGTCTCTAACGGAACTACTGCTGCTGTTGTAGATCAACCTGTTGGCTATATTAGAGATAAGTCTGGCAATGGTAATCACGCTATCCAAGCTACATCTGATAAGCGACCAACACTGCGACAGTCTGGCAGCCTATATTACTTAGAGTTTGATGGTGCTAATGATTGTCTAGCTACTAGCGCTATTGACTTTACTGGTGGCGACCAGATGAGTGTATTTGCAGGAGCCGCTAAAACAGCAAGCACCAACCAAGTGGTGGCTGAATTGTCGTCTACCATTAGTTCAAACAATGGCTCATTCCGTTTGTTCGGTAGCTCTACTATCTGGCGATACACCTCTAAAGGCACATCCCTTGTTAACGGAAGCGCTTCTGGTTATGGCATCCCTAGTACCAGTGTTCTTTCTGCTACAAGCGATATTAGTGCTGACCAATTAACTTTTAATGTTGATGGCGACCAGGAAGCAAACCCTACGGCTGATCAGGGTACAGGCAACTATGGCAACTACGCACTAAACATTGGCTCTAGAGATAATGGAGCAAGCCTTCCTTTGACCGGAAACATCTATGGCCTTGTTGTCCGTAACGTTGTTAGTAGTGCTGCTGAGATTGCAGCAACTGAAGCGTACATAGCTACAAAATCTGGGGTAACTCTATGAATACTTTTGCTACTATTATTGTTGCCAATAAGAATAGAAGTGCAGCTAAAGCTTTAATTGGTGAAGGCTTCTTTGACATTGAAGCTAAGAAGGGACTCCGTAAATACTGGGTAAGCTCTGGGCATTTTAAAACAGAAGAGTATGAGGCAATGGTTGCAAGCGATCTTGTATTTCATTTGGATACGGATAATAAGTTTGCTGATGTATTGACAGATAAGTCTTTAACTCGCGTTATAATTGAGGAATAAAAATGCCCGTCACCGGAGCCACTACTAGAAACGATTATTCTTCTGGCAATAATCAAACAGTCTTTGCTTACACCTTTCAGATTCTTCTTGCTGCCGACATAAAAGTATTGAAGAACGGGTCAGCACTAACAGTCAATGACGACTACGCTGTGTCTAATGTTAATGTGGCTGGTGGCGGCAATGTTACCTTATCATCAGGAGCTTCTTCTGGCGATGAAATTAGCATCTTCCTTTCTATGCCTATTACCCGAACTACCAATTACCAGAATGCTGGTGACTTCTTAGCATCCGATGTTAATGGCGACATGGACAAGGGCTACGTTGCAATGAATCAGTTGCAGACTGACATTCGTAGAGTTATGGGTTTGCAGGATCGAGATCCTTCGATTAACATGGAGCTTCCGTTAAGCGTTGCGAGAGCAAACAAGTATTTAAAGTTTAACTCTAGTGGTCAACCTACTGCTGTTAGTGGCGCGTTGTATTCATCTGCTGACTTGGTTAGCATTAAGGCTTTTGGCGCTGTGGGTGACGGCTCAACTAATGACAGTGTTGCTGTTACTGCTGCACTTAACTCTGGTGACAACCTCTTTGTCCCAGAAGGCACATACTACATCCCAAACTGGACTACCGTTACTCGCTCTACTCCACTCAAGATGTGGGGTACTGGAACATTCAAAGGACTTAACAAGACTGATACTTTTGTTAAACCCCTGAGTGATGTAAGTGTTACAGGTGTTGGCTTTGAGCAGCTTGGTTTTGTGTTCGCTAATGCAAACGGAGACTCAGGAACTGTTGATAATTTTTACCTAAGCAACGCAACTATAAAGAACTGTGGCGGCGGTATAAACCTTGAAAGACCAGTCAATAAGTTTACCGTAACTAACTGCACCTTTGATACCTTAAGCGCAGATAAGCCTATACGAGTAGGACGTAACAGTTACTCGTCGCAGGATACTTGGAAGAACATCACGATAACAGGGAACACGTTCAGAAACATTTCAACCACAGGCGCAACTGACTGTAATGTTATGTTAGTCTACGGAAAGCAAGCGACTATAACTGGCAATGTAATTGAGGGTGTTACAGCAGTAGGCTCCAGCCAATTGTTTAATGGCACCGGTTCTAAGACAGCGTTTACTTTAACTGAGTCAGGATTAAACACTGGTCAGACCACTGTTCTCGTTGGTGGTGTTGAACAAGTTAATACTGATGAAGATGTGTTGTGGTCTATCTCAGGCACTACCCTTACATTCACTACTGCTCCCGCTTCTGGAACTAATAACGTAAAGATTGTTTACTTTGGAGAGTCTGCCGGTATCTACACTAAGGCCAGATTTGCAACAATCACTGGCAATACTATTTCTGGAATTACTTCGGGTAACGTAAATCAGGTCTACGGTATTAACGTAAAGGGCAAAGGGCGTGGAGATACATCTGCACCACAGGGCTTTAACGTAACAGTTACAGGCAACACCTTGGTGGGTGTAAATGGGGTAGGTTCTGGTATCCGCATACAGAATGACTTTGTTAATGTAACTGGCAACAACATTGAAAGGTTCCGCTTTGGTGTTAACGGTAACACAGCAGGGCATAACAATAGCAACATTACTAACAATAACATATTCCACTGTCAGCAGTATGGCATTCACGTTATCCAGAGTGGTTTGAACTACGTTATTCAGGGCAACAATATCCAAGGACAAGTTGTGAGTTCTGTTTACGAGCCTCTGATTGGCATCAAGGTGCGGGCATTTGCCGACACTAGCAACTACTCTATTGCAAACAATGTTATTAGCACTTGCAAGAAGGGCATCAAGCTAGACCAAAGCGCAACAGGTAATCAGATAAACAATGTTCAGATTGTTAATAATCTCTTTAACGATGTTGATGATAACGGTATTGAGTTTGCTGCCTGCAACACTATTCTTGTTAAAGATAATACATACGATGGTGCGGTTGAAAACAATTACATTAGAGCAGTAAATCCTAACCAGAATGTAAGAATAGTTGATAGTCGAGTCAAGACATTAGACACTGCTAGCTCAACAGCAATTCAAACATGGAATACAAGTTTGGTAGACCAAGTAGTTAAAGTAAGTGCTAGTGCTACTGGTCGAAGAACAGACGATGGAGAGTTTGCAGCATACAAGATTGTAGCCTTGTTTAAAGTAGTTGGCGGCACGTTAGCTCAGGTAGGCTCAACAGTAACTGAGTATGCTATTGAGAGCGACACAGGCTGGACAGGCATTACATTTGATACCAGTTCAAACGATATATTTTTAGACGTACAAGCCGAGTCTGGTGCTATTAACTGGACATATCAAACTGAGTTTGTGTCTAGTACTGACGCAACAATATAACCACTAACTAACGAGAAGTATCATGGTTGAAGAAACAAAGGAAGTGTTGGATATAGCAGCAGCATCAACTGGAGTATTGGCGCTGGCCGCATGGTTGCCACCTGTTGCATCTATCTTTACAATCATCTGGTTAGGTTTAAGAATCTATGAATCAGATACAGTCCAAGGATTGTTAGGAAGGAAGTAATGAACGTGCTAACTTTAATCAAACCAGTCACAGCCCTATTAGATAAATGGATACCTGATGCCGACACAAAACAGAAGATTGCACACGAGATTGCAACGATGTCAGAGCGCCATGCTCAGGAGATCATGCTTGCTCAAATTGAGGTCAACAAAGAAGAAGCAAAAGGAGGCTGGTTCCAAGCAGGATGGCGACCAGCAACTGGATGGGTGTGTGTACTGGGATTTGCAGTAAACTTCCTTGTCGCACCACTAGCCGCAGGATTTGGCATAAACATTCCACAGGCCGACACCGCTGTTATGCTACCTGTATTGATGGGGTTGCTAGGGTTAGGCGGTATGAGAACTTACGAGAGAATGAAGAATGGGTAAAGTAACTAACTTGCGTCCAGACCTATCAGAGCTGTGTGAAGATTACGATACTATAATAGTAATAGGTGTGAGCGAAGACCAGATACAGATCGTGTCTAACATGGAAGACCCTGACATCCTATACAGCATGGAGATTGCTAAGGCCGAGTTAATCAATGCCTACTTTACTGCTGACCATGAGGTTCACTAATGCAGATGCAATACTTCGACATCAAAGAGTTTGATTGCCAAGAAACTGGTAACAATAATATGTGCCCTTTCTTTTTAGAACTGCTTGATGAGCTTAGGCATCGGTGTGGTTTTCCTTTTAAGATAACCAGTGGATTCCGAGATCCCTCTCACTCCATAGAGGCACGCAAGACTAAACCTGGAACTCATGCTAGGGGTATAGCTGCTGACATCCGTATCAACAGTGGTTCAGAGGGTTACGTGATTGTGCAAGAAGCTATGAAGCTGGGGTTTGGTGGGATAGGTGTTGCTAAGAACTTTATCCATGTAGACACTCGTGGTACAGGCCAAGTCATCTGGACTTATTAGTTTAAAAACTACAGGATATAAGGCGCTACAGTACCTAAATCCTTAACTTAGTAAACTCTTACT
>Ga0208814_1000289_pt1 | contig 33846 bp, 32 predicted proteins | sample MalvirAntarct_55_FD_184253 | JGI IMG/M metagenome (GOLD analysis project Ga0208814, IMG submission 184253) | Marine viral communities from the Global Malaspina Expedition - Malaspina viral metaG Antarct_55 (SPAdes) (version 2) | ecosystem: Environmental > Aquatic > Marine > Oceanic | place... | reverse complement strand
ACTTCCACCAGATCCTTGGTCAAGGCACTGACCCGGGCGGCCTTGGTCGCATAGGTCGGGTCGTTTCGCAGCAGATGGCCGTAGTCCTTGATGAAGGCCCCGCAACCGCTGGCGGTCTGCACGATGGCTTCGGCGCCGCCTTCGATGGCTGGCCACCAGGCGTCGATGTTGCGACGGGCGCGGTCGAGACCTGCTTCCTGGGCATTGAGGTGATAGTCCACCGCGCCGCAGCAGCCCGCTTCACGCGCGGTTATCACGCTGATGCCCAGGCGATCGAGTACCCGCGCCGTGGCGGCGTTGGTGTTGGGCGACAGGCTTGGCTGCACGCAGCCTTCGAGAATCAGCACGCGACGCGCATGCACGGTCTGCGGCCGCTGTTTGGCCGGGGTGACCTGGCGCGGCATGTGTGCCTTGAGTGTCGCCGGCATCAGCGGACGCAGCGTATTGCCGGCGCCTAGCAGGGCCTTGAACAGGCCCGGGCGTGGAATCACCGTGCGCAGGCCGGTGCGCAGCAGGCGCTCGCTCGTCGAGCGCGGCACCTGCTGTTCCATGAAGTCGCGGCCGATATCCAGCAGGTTGTGGTACTGCACGCCGGAGGGGCAGGTGGTTTCGCAGTTGCGGCAGGTCAGGCAGCGGTCCAGGTGGGTCTGGGTGGCCTCGGTGACTTCACCGCCCTCGAACATCTGCTTCATCAGGTAGATGCGCCCACGCGGCCCGTCCAGCTCGTCGCCAAGCAGCTGATAAGTCGGACAGGTGGCGTTGCAGAAGCCGCAGTGCACGCAGGAGCGCAGGATGCTTTCGGCTTCCTCGGCACGGGGCAGTTTCTTCGCGGCTTCGCTGAGATTCGTTTGCATGGTTAGAACTAGACCTCGGAATACATGCGGCCGGGGTTGAAGATCGCCTGCGGGTCGAGCGCCGCCTTCAACTGGCGGTGATAGCGCAATAGCGGTTCGGCCAGCGGCTGGAACGGGTTCGCCGCTGCGCCAGCGGTAAAGCAGGTGGCATGACCGCCCACTTCGCTGACGACGGCGCGGATGGCCTCTGCATCGGCATCAGACTTGAGCCAGCGCTGGGCGCCGGCCCAGTCGATCAGCTGTTCGCCCGGCAGGGCCAGCTCACCGGTATTGGTTGGCAGCGACAGTCGCCACAAAGAACGCGCATCACTGAAGAAGCCCAGGCGCTGTTCGCGTAGCTGGTTCCAATAATCGGCATCCAGCATCTCGCCACCGATCCGGTCGCAAGCAGCATTGACCGAACCTTCGCCACCTTCGAGGCGCAGGTGCAGGGCCTGGCCGTCATGGCTCGCCGCCGTGATCGGCACCGGCTGCTGGCCCCATTCGGCCAGTTTCAGCAGTGCGCGATCGACCGGCATTTCTACCCGCAGGCTGCGCGACAAGCGCGGCTTAGGCAGCACTTTCAGCGAGACTTCGGTGAGCAGGCCAAGGCAACCAAAGCTGCCGGCCATCAGACGCGACAGGTCGTAACCGGCCACGTTCTTCATCACCTCACCGCCGAAACGCAGGTGCTTGCCGTGCCCGGTAATGACCCGCGAGCCCAGCACGAAGTCGCGCACCGAGCCGGACCAGGGGCGCCGCGGGCCGGACAGGCCGGTCGCGATCATGCCGCCGACGGTGGCGCCTTCGCCCAGGTGCGGCGGTTCGCACGGCAACATCTGGTTGGCCTCGTCGAGCGCGGCCTCCAGTTCGGCCAGCGGCGTGCCGGCACGAACGCTGATCACCAGTTCGGTCGGATCGTAGGTCACGATGCCGCGATGGGCGCGGGTATCAAGCGGCGTGCCCTGGACTTCGCGACCGAGAAACGCCTTGCTGCCGCCACCGTGAATACGCAGCGGGGTGTTGCTGGCCAACGCCTGTTTGACCTGATCGAGCAGCTGCCCGCTGTCGTCGAAGGAAACCGTCATCAGAAGCGCTCCAGTTCAGGGAAAGGCAACTGCCCGCCGTGGACGTGCATACCGCCAAATTCGGCGCAGCGGTGCAGCGTCGGGATGTTCTTGCCGGGGTTGAGCAGACCGCTGGGGTCGAAGGCCGCCTTTACCGCGTGGAACAGCGTCAGCTCGTCGGCGTTGAACTGCGAACACATCTGATTGATCTTTTCGCGACCGACGCCGTGCTCGCCGGTGATCGAGCCACCCACCTTCACGCACAGCTCGAGAATCTTGCCGCCCAGCGCCTCGGCGCGCTCCAGCTCACCTTCGGTGTTGGCATCGAAGAGGATCAGCGGGTGCATGTTGCCGTCGCCGGCATGGAACACGTTGGCGACGCGCAGGCCGTATTCATCCGACAGGTCGCTGATGCCCTTGAGCACGCCCGGCAGCTCGCGGCGCGGAATGGTGCCGTCCATGCAGTAGTAGTCCGGCGAGATGCGCCCAACCGCCGGGAAGGCGTTCTTGCGTCCGGCCCAGAACTTGACGCGCTCGGCCTCGTCCTTGGCCAGCCGAACTTCGGTGGCGCCGGCCAGCTTGAGCACTTCGCCCACGCGGGCACAGTCGTCGTGCACATCGGCTTCGACGCCGTCCAGTTCGCAGAGCAGAATCGCCTCGGCGTCCACGGGGTAGCCGGCACGGATAAAGTCTTCTGCGGCGCGGATCGACAGGTTGTCCATCATCTCCAGCCCACCGGGAATGATGCCCGCGGCGATGATGTCGCCCACCGCACGGCCGGCCTTCTCGACCGAGTCGAACGCTGCCAGCAGCACCTTTGCCACCTGCGGTTTGGGCAGCAGCTTGACCGTCACTTCAGTGACGATGCCAAGCATGCCTTCGGAGCCGGTGAACAACGCCAGCAGATCGAAGCCCGGCGAATCCAGCGCGTCGGAGCCAAGCACCATGCGCTCGCCCTCAACGGTGAGGATGTCGACCTTCAGCAGGTTGTGCACGGTCAGGCCGTATTTCAGGCAGTGCACGCCGCCGGCGTTCTCGGCGACGTTGCCGCCAATGGAACAGGCAATCTGTGAAGACGGATCGGGGGCGTAATACAGCTCATAGGGCGCCGCTGCCTGGGAGATCGCCAGGTTGCGCACGCCGGGCTGGACGCGTGCGAAGCGACCGGCCGGGTCGATCTCGAGAATCTTATTGAAGCGTGCCATGACCAGCAGGATGCCCTGCTCCAGCGGCAGCGCGCCGCCGGAAAGCCCAGTGCCGGCGCCACGCGCCACCACCGGCACGCCACGCTTGTGGGCAATCTTCAGCAGGGTTTCGACCTGCTCCACGCGCTCGGGCAGTACCACCAGCATCGGCGTGGTGCGGTAGGCCGACAGGCCATCGCACTCGTAGGGTTTGAGGTCTTCGCCGCGATGGAGGATGTCCATGCCGGGCAGTTGCGCCTGCAGTTCGGCCAGCAGCGCCGCCTTGTCGACCTGGGGCAGCTTACCGTCGACACGTTCGTCGTAGAGGATATTCATGGCAGTCAGGCTCTTCTTTCGTTCACCGTCAGCACGGCCAGCTGCGGTGGTTTGACGCATCATTAGCCCGACAGCCCCTCATCGTCTATCTCGAAAACCACTGGTCCTACCAGTTTCTTTCAGCAACCTTTCAACCGAGACAGCCAGTAGCCGCGTATATCAAGGGCTGATGCATCTACAGTGCTCGGTGAGATAGACTTCCGCCAAACTGGTCCTACCAGTTACGGAGGCGAAACATGTTGATCGAGAATACCGAGCGTCGCCAGCTGGCGGACGTGGTGGCCGAGCGTATCGAGCGGCTTATCGTCGACGGTGTGCTCAAGGTGGGCCAAACGCTGCCGTCGGAACGTCGCTTGTGCGAAAAACTCGGCATCTCGCGTTCGGCCCTGCGCGAAGGGCTGCGCGTACTGCGCGGTCGCGGCATTATCGAAACGTCCCAGGGGCGCGGCTCTCAGGTCGCCAAGCTGTCCGGCGAACAGGACGCCAGCCCGCTGATGCACCTGTTCAATTCGCAGCCGCGCACCCTGTACGATTTGCTCGAAGTCCGTGCCCTGCTCGAAGGCGAATCGGCGCGACTGGCCGCGTTGCGCGGCACCGATGCCGACTTCGTTCTGTTGCGTCGCCGCTATGAAGAGATGCTCGCCGCGCACACCGCCGAGGAGGCCGACCCGCGCGAGCATGCGCGCCTCGACCACGCCTTTCACCTGGCGGTCAGCGAGGCCTCGCATAACCCGGTACTGGTGCACACCCTGCAGTCGTTGACCGACCTGATGCTCTCCACCGTGTTTGCCTCGGTGAACAACCTCTATCACCGGCCGATGCAGAAGCGGCAGATCGATCGTCAGCACTCTCGCCTGTTCCACGCCATCACCGAGCGCCTGCCCGATCAGGCCCAGCGCGCGGCGCGCGATCACATCCACAGCATTCGCGACAACCTCAAGGAGATCGAGCAGGAGGAGCAGCGGCTGGTGCGCGCGACCATGCGCCTGGAGGGATGGGCGTAATCGCTGCTCTCCAACAACGCAGAGGATCAGTACCCCTTCTCGATCCGTCTGGCATGGCTGTTTGCGTCATGCCTCGCCGCCTGACAGCCGGCAACCCAGATAGACCGCTCTGTCAGCCGGTCGAGCCAAACCGAACAATACGCTGAACTGTAAAAGCCACACCCTGTCGACTTTAGTAAGCGCGGACGAACCGTTGCCTCGGCGGCGCATAGGCGTTGCTGTCTTGGGGAACCCGCGTCATTGCTAGCCATTCGGAGGACGTTTGCATGAACAAATCAACCAAATTAGCCGTCGGCGGCAGTCTCTTGGCACTCATGCTGGGCGTAGGCGGTTGCACCATCGAAAAGGAAGAGTCCGGCCAGTTGCCCGACGTTGATGTTCAAGGCGGCAACATGCCCGAGTATGACGTCAAAGACGCGGACGTGGATGTTGGAATCAAGGAGCGGTCCGTGCCGCTTCCAAATGTCGACGTCGAAACCGAGCGCTAGCACCTGAAGCCCCGAGCATAGCGCCCTTACAAAGGAGGAACCGTGCGAAACAGTCACTGCTTGTCTCGCCAGCCGCAGCAGTCAGGCGCGCTGAGGGCCACCCCGTGATTGCCCAGCAGAACCCCGACCATGACCTGTGAGGAACGAACAATGAACGCATTGAATAAGAAGCCACTAGCACTCGCCACTGCCCTGATGGCCGCCAGCCTGGCGCTGCCCGCCGCCGCTCAAGAGACGCAAAAGAGCATGCAGACTCAGCAGGCAGGCGCCTCCATTCGAGTTGGCCATAATGTCGTTGATGCCGTTGACGATGTGCGCGAAAACGTTGCCGACCTGATCGGTTCGCTGCGCCATTCCGGTGTCTCCATGGGCGTAGCCAACTGGCAGCAGAGCGACTCCCAGCTGGACAAGATGGAGCAAAAGCTCAATCAGCAGATGGAGCATCGCCTGGACGAGAAAGCCGAGCGTACTGACGACGATTGGTCGACCTGGATCACGGGTGATGACTACAAGGTCAGCGTGACCCAGCAGGTCAACGAGCTTGCCAGCAATCTCGATGAAGTGGCCAAAATGCTTGGCGGGGCGAAAAGCCAGAAAATGCAGGAAATCGACAGCGCCGACGTGGCGAATCAGGTCGATGACTTGCAGGAAACCGTCGAGGATCTTGTTCAGGCGCTGGAACGTATGGATGGCATGACCGTCAACAAGCCTAACCTTCAGAAAGCTCAGCAGCGTCTGGACGTGATGGAGAAGGAACTGGATCGCCAGACCGAGATGGTTGAAGAAGAGTGGCGCCCATACGCCATGGGTGATCAGTTCACGCCAGGCGTTCAGAAAAACATCACCGAGCTTGCGCAAATCCTGCGGAGCCTGTTCCAGCAGAGCTAACCCGGTCCCAAGGACTCGGTTCGCACCAGGCCCCGCCTGCGGCACAGGTCGCAAGGCGGGGCTCGCGCCACCCGTGAACTGCGACATGCGCTCAAACCGCGACACTGCAGATAACAGCGCGTATTTTTCCGCTGCCCCCTCATCTCACCGCGTTAAGCGCTGGCCGTCTCAAGGCAAACCCTACGCCTTGAAGCCGCTTGACAGCCCCCATGCTAGACTCGCCGCTTCTTTCTGCTGCCCGTTATCGCCCGTGCCCGATTCTCAAGCCTGGCTGCCTGCCGACCATCTTTCCGCCCCGCCCGCCCCTGATCTGCACGACTGGCTTTACGTCGACCGGGGATCGCTCACCCATCGCCTGACCGACCTCGCCAACGGTGCCTTCAGCGTCGAACCGCTGAATGAAGGTTGGCAGGTCATGCGCGCCGATGAGTGCGCCGCATTAGACGTGGCTGAGGGCAGTGAGGGCTGGGTGCGCGAGGTCTACCTGCGCGGCCACCACGAGCCCTGGGTATTCGCCCGCAGTGTCGCCGCCCGCCACGCGCTGGAACGTTCCGGGCTGGACCTGCCACACCTGGGCAGCCGCTCACTCGGCGAATTGCTGTTCAGTGATCCGGCGTTCAGCCGCGGACCGCTGCAAGCCCGCCGCTATCCGGCTGCCTGGTTGCCGCAGGATGTGCGCCAGTCCCAGCTGTGGGCCCGCCGCTCCTGTTTCAGTCAGGGCGACCTGCGTGTGCTGGTCGCTGAAGTGTTTCTGCCGGCCCTGTGGCAGGCCGCACGGATCGCGACCTGAACCCGGCACACACTGCCCCGCAACCGCCTCACCGATCGGAGCCCCGCTGATGTATCAAAAGCTTCTGCAATCGAGCAATCGCCTTCATCCGCGCGCCTGGGACTTTATCCAGCTGATGCGACTGGATCGCCCGATTGGAACCTACCTGCTGCTGTGGCCCACGCTCTGGGCGCTGTGGATCGCTGGCGAGGGCTCGCCCAGCGCGAAGAACATCGTGATCTTCGTACTCGGCGTCATCCTCATGCGCGCCGCCGGATGCGTGATCAATGACTTCGCCGACCGCAACCTGGACGGACACGTCAGCCGCACCAAGGGCCGTCCGCTGGCGACGGGCAGGGTCACCTCGAAGGAAGCCTGGATCCTGTTTGCCGTTCTCGTCGCACTGAGTTTCGGCCTGGTTCTGCTGACCAATACAGCGACCATCTTCCTGTCTTTCGGCGCGCTCGGTGTGGCGTCGCTCTACCCCTTCATGAAGCGCTACACCTACTACCCGCAGGTCGTGCTCGGCGCAGCTTTTTCCTGGGGCATGCTGATGGCGTTTACGGCTGAGCGAGGCGAGCTGCCACCGGAAGCCTGGTTACTGTTCATCGCCAACGTGTTGTGGACAGTGGGCTACGACACCTACTACGCCATGGCCGACCGCGAGGACGACCTGAAGATCGGCATCAAATCCACCGCAATCCTCTTTGGCGAAGCTGATCGGGTCATCATTGCCACGCTGCAGGGCCTCGCCCTGTTCTGCCTGATCCTTGCCGGGCTACGCTTCGAGCTCGGGCAGTGGTTTCACCTTGGGCTGACCATCGCCGCGGCCTGTTTCGCCTGGGAGTTCTGGAAAACACGCTCGCGCAAGCCACAGGTCTGCTTCCAGGCTTTTCTGCACAACCATTGGGCGGGGCTGGCGATTCTTGTGGGGATCATGCTCGACTACGCGACGAGAGCGGCCTAGCCGCCGCAAGACGCAGCCTGACCGAAGACCGCCCCCTCGAAATCATCTGCTAGAGCGGGTCGGGCACCAGCCCCTGTTGCAGCGAGTCACTTCCTGTCACATGGCTGCAACATTTCCGTTATCTAATGCCGAGCGACAATAAAACGGACCGAGAGCGGACATGAACGGCAAATGCATACTGATCGTCGATGACGAAGCGCCGATTCGGGAAATGATCGTGGTAGCGCTGGAGATGGCCGGCTACGAATGCCTTGAAGCGGAAAACATCCAGCAGGCCCATGCGCTGATCATCGACCGCCAACCGGACCTGATCCTGCTCGACTGGATGCTGCCAGGTACCTCGGGCATCGAGCTGGCACGACGCCTCAAGCGGGACGAGATGACGGCCAACACACCGATCATCATGCTTACCGCCAAGGACGCCGAGGACAACAAGATCCAGGGCCTGGAAGTGGGCGCCGACGACTACATCACCAAGCCCTTTTCGCCACGTGAGCTGGTTGCGCGCCTGAAGGCCGTGCTGCGCCGCGCAGGTACCAGCGACAACGAAACGCCTATCGAGATCGGCGGTCTGTTGCTGGACCCCGTCAGCCACCGGGTAACCATCGACGGCACGCCGGCAGACATGGGCCCGACCGAGTACCGTCTGTTGCAGTTCTTCATGACCCATCAGGAACGTGCCTATACCCGCGGACAGTTGCTCGACCAGGTCTGGGGCGGCAATGTGTACGTCGAGGAGCGCACCGTGGACGTGCATATCCGTCGCCTGCGCAAAGCATTGGGCGAGACCTATGAAAACCTGGTGCAAACCGTGCGTGGCACCGGATACCGTTTCTCCACCAAGAGCTGAACAAGCCGCAACCGCCGGGCATTCGCTGGCGTTGTAGATCCATTCCGGCCGGCCACAAGCTGCCTCAAGGAGCGTTAGCGGTGAATCAAGACTGGCAAGGCGCCCTAGTGCGCCGCCTGCTGTTGATATTGGCTGGATGCCTGCTGGCGGGCCTGGTCACAGGCGAATATGCCTGGGCGCTGGTCATCGGCCTCACCGGATACCTGGCCTGGACCCTGCGCCAGATCCGCCGTTTGCTGCTGTGGCTGAAGAGCGATCAGACCGACCAGCCGCCGCCAGACAGCTATGGCATCTGGGGCGAAATCTTCGACAACCTGTACCAGCTCCAGCGCCGCGACCTGCGTCTGCGCGCCCAGTTGCAGTCAGTGATCGACCGAGTACAGGGCTCTACCACTGCACTCAGGGATGCGGTGATCATGCTCGACAGCGACGGTAATCTGGAGTGGTGGAACCCTGCTGCCGAGCGCCTGCTGGGCCTGAAGAAGCCGCAGGATACCGGCCATCCGGTGACCAATCTGGTCCGCCACCCGAGCTTCAAGGAATATTTCGAAAAAGGGCGTCACGAGGAGCCACTGGAGCTGTCCTCGCCCGTCAACGACAGGCTCTGGCTGCAGGTCACCATCACCCGCTACGGCAACAGCGAGCACCTGATGGTGGTGCGCGACATCACCCGTTTGCATCTGCTGGAGCAAATGCGCAAGGACTTCGTGGCCAACGTTTCCCACGAGCTGCGTACGCCGTTGACGGTGATCGCCGGCTATCTGGAAACGATGCTCGAACACACCGATGAAATGCCCGCCCGCTGGCCGCGTGCGCTGAATCAGATGAATCAGCAGGCCGGGCGCATGCAGCACCTGCTCAACGACCTGTTGCTGCTTGCCAAGCTGGAGGCGACGAATCCACCGACCAACTCACAGCCGGTAGCCGTCGCGACATTGCTGCAGTCGATCAAGGGCGACGCCCAGGCACTGTCGGCCGAGCGCAACCATCGAATATTGCTGGAAGCAGACCCAACCCTGCTGCTCAAAGGCAGCGAGAGCGAACTGCGCAGCGCCTTCTCCAACCTGGTGTTCAATGCTGTGAAATACACGCCAGACCATGGCGAAGTGCTTATCCGCTGGTGGTGCAACGAACATGGCGCCCACCTGGCGGTGCAGGATTCCGGCATCGGCATCGAATCCAAGCATCTGCCGCGCTTGACTGAACGCTTCTACCGAGTCGATTCCAGCCGGGCCAGCAACACCGGCGGCACCGGCCTCGGTCTGGCGATCGTCAAGCACGTGCTGCTGCGCCATCAAGGCCGCCTCGACATCAACAGCACGCCCGGCAAGGGCAGCACCTTCACCTGTCACTTCCCGTTGAGCCAGGCCACGGTACAGTGACCGCTGCGCGGCCGGCCGAAACCTGACGCCCAATGGCGCCTTGAAATAACCCCGGGCCGGCCCCATCCTTGGGCCGTCTTCGACTACCCGACACCCTAATGGACCCTTCCCCCGCTAGTTACGCCGCTTCATCCTATTTCGCCGACTTCGGCATGATTCTGTTTGCACTTTTCCTGGTCTTGCTCAATGGCTTCTTCGTGGCGGCCGAGTTCGCGATGGTCAAGCTGCGCGCCACCAAGGTCGAGGCCATCGCCAAGCAGCATGGCTGGCGCGGGCACATCCTGCGCAAAGTGCACAGTCAGCTGGATGCCTACCTCTCGGCCTGCCAGCTGGGAATTACCCTCGCCTCCCTGGGCCTCGGCTGGGTCGGTGAGCCGGCCTTTGCTCACCTGTTGGAGCCGGTCATGGCTGTCGTTGGCATCCAGTCCCCGGCGGTCGTCCATGGCATCGCCTTTTTCACCGCGTTTTTCATCATTTCCTATCTGCACATTGTCATCGGTGAGCTGGCGCCCAAGTCCTGGGCGATCCGCAAGCCCGAGCTGCTTTCGCTGTGGACGGCTGCACCGCTGTACTTGTTCTACTGGGCGATGTACCCCGCCATCTACCTGCTCAACGCCAGCGCCAACGCGATTCTTCGGGTAGCCGGCCAGGGTGAGCCCGGCAGTCATCATGAACACCACTACAGCCGCGAAGAGCTGAAGCTGATCCTGCATTCGAACCGGGCCCTGGACCCGGCCAACCAGGACATCAAAGTGCTCGCCTCGGCAGTCGAGATGAGTGAGTTGGAGGTGGCGGACTGGGCTAACTCCCGGGAGGACCTGGTTCAGCTGGAACACAGTGCCTCGCTGGCAGAAATCCTCGACGTGATCCGCCGCCACAAGTACAGCCGCTACCCTGTATATGACAGCGAGCAGGGTGACTACATCGGGCTGCTGCACATCAAGGACTTGCTGCTGGCGTTAGCCAGCGACGACCAGTTGGCCCAGCACTTCGTGCTCAGCGACATACTGCGACCCTTGGAACGCGTGCCGCGCTATCTGCCGCTCAACGTGCTGCTGGAACAATTCCGCCAAGGCGGAGCGCACTTCGTGCTGGTTGAAGAGGGCGACCACAAGGTGGTGGGTTTCCTGACCATGGAGGACGTGCTGGAAGTGCTGGTCGGCGACATTCAGGACGAGCATCGCAAGACCGAGCGCGGCATCCTCGCCTATCAGCCTGGCAAATTGCTGGTGCGCGGCGACACCCCGCTATTCAAGCTGGAGCGCCTGCTCGGTATCGACCTGGACCATATCGAGGCCGACACCTTGGCAGGGCTGATCTACGAAACCCTCAAGCGCGTCCCGGAAGAAAACGAGGAGTTGCTGGTCGACGATCTGCAGATCGTGGTCAAGAAGATGCGCGGCCCGAAGATCGTGTTGGCCAAGGTGTTGAAGCAGGAATAGCCAGCTGGCTTTCAGCTGCGGTTCGAGCGCTAGCGTCGGGCTTTTGCTTTCGACCCATGACTAGGAGCTTGCAGCTACCCTTAGTCCCCACCAACCGCGAAATTCGGCAGGCTGTTGACTGGCTGGGCGAAATCGAACGGAATCGACTCGACCGCCAGGCCGACGTTGCGTTGGACGACGAAATGCAGATGCGGGCCGGTGCTGTTGCCGGTATTGCCCGAGCGCGCCAGCAGGGAACCGGCTTCAATGCGCTGACCTTCGCCGACACTGACCGAGCCTTTCATCAGGTGCAGGTAGACGCCCATGGTGCCGTCATCATGCAGGACACGGACGAAGTTACCGGCCGGGTTGTTGCCTCGTCCGCTCTGGGCGTTCTCGATCTTGACCACCATGCCGCCCCGCGCCGCGATGATCGGCGTGCCCTCGGGCATGGCGATGTCGGCGGCGTACCTACCTTTCGGGGTGAAGTGGCTGTACTTGCCGTTGGCGCCCTGAGTCAGGCGGAACGGGCCGCCGCGCCAGGGCAGCGGATACTTGTAGGGCTTGGGTAACAGGCGTGGATCGCCGAGCGCGTGGCGCAGCTTGGGGGTGTATTTCAGCGGCTTGGAAGGGTCGAGTGGGGCCAGGGTCGCCAGGCGGATCTGGCTGCGCGGCGGCAGCACCCAGCGGATTGGCTTGTCCGGTGCGCCGACGGCGTTCTGCACGCCAGTCAGTTTGAGCTCTACATCGACCGGGGCGAACAGGTCGTTGCGCACCACGAGGGTTTCGCCCCCGGCATGCTTGCGGGTTTCCAGCTTTACCTGGGTGTCGAGCTTCTCGACCATTCGATCACTGAAGGTGAACACGCGCGCACCCGGTGCAGCCTGGTCGCTGTAGGTGACCACGCCGTTGGCGTCGGTGTACTTGTAGATGGTGAGGGCCGAGGCAGGCATGGCCAGCCAGAACAACCCAAGAGCAAGAAAGGTGCGCCCCAACATAACGGCAGACTTCATGTGGTTATGTGTCAGAGGACGGCAGACTAACAGCGCAGCGGTGTAAGCGCGAGCCACCGACTGTCAGCCTGTGAAATGGTTCATCGCATCACTGGGTTTTCCGGACAGTCGGTCGCACTGCTCGCATTCTCAACCGCCTCGACGGTCCTTAAGCGCCCGGCACGAAGTGACGCTGAGCGGTGCCTCGAGCGATCAGCCGGGACAGGTAATCGAGCTTTTGCGGATCGCGATCGACGAAGCGAAAGGTCAATTGCAGCCACTCACTGTCCGGCTTGGGTTCCAGCGCCGCGACCGCGTGCAGATAGCCATTGAGGCGTGCCACCTCCCCGCCTTCGCCCTGCTCCAGATCGAGCACTGCGCTCTCCAGCACCTGCGGTAGCGTCTCGCCGCGTCTTACCACTAGCAGCCCCTCTTTGAGGCTGAGGGCCTTGATGACGCACGCAAGCGTCCCGCTCGCCAGGCGCAGCTGGCCTTGGCCGCGACCGCCACTGGCTGCTGTTGGTTTGGCTGCGCCCGGCTGCACGAGCGGCGCGGCGAAACCGGGCGCCGGTGACACGGCCGCCGCAGCGGATGCCGGTTTGATGACTTCAGCCTTACCGCCTGTCAACGCAGCCAAGGAATCGTTGGCCATGCCGGTGTTGGTCGGCCGTGCCGGTGCGCTGGCAGCCAACGCACCGAGCTTGCCGGCCCTTCCAAGGGCCTTGCGGACCTTGGTGGTCAATTGTTCGTTGGAGAATGGCTTGCCGATGAAATCAGACACACCGGACTGGATCGCCTGCACCACGTTTTCCTTGTCGCCACGGCTGGTGACCATGATGAACGGGGTGGTTTTGAGCTTTTCCTGAGCGCGGCACCAGGTGAGCAGTTCAAGGCCGGACATTTCCGGCATTTCCCAATCGCAGAGGATCAGGTCGAAAGAATCGCGATCGAGCATCTGCTGGGCCTTACGCCCGTTCACAGCGTCCTCGATACGAATCCCCGGGAAGTGGCTACGCAACCCTTTCTTGATCAAATCCCGAATGAAGGGTGCGTCATCCACCACCAGCACACTGACCTTGCTCATCACTCGCTCCTGCATGAATGGCCGCCAGCATAGCGTCAGCAGCCCGATGAAAAAAGCGTTCCAGATCAAAGCGGCGGCCAGCCTCTTTTCTGGGCACACAGAGGACACCTGCTCCTGATCAGGACAACGCCTGGATCTGCCCGGCATACTGCAGCCATTTCGCTCAGCAAACCCCGAGGCCGCCATGGTTCAGCATATTCTTGTCGCCCACGATCTCAGCCCCGAGGCCGACATGGCCTTGAGCCGCGCGGCGCAGTTGGCGCAGCAAACCGGAGCACGACTGAGCGTGCTGCACGTTCTGACAGGCCAGCCGGACGCGAAGGAGCAGCAGCATGCACAGGTTTATCTGCACACAACGCTTGAACGCCACGGTCTTGCTCAGCTGCAGCCCTGGATCCGCGAGGGTCGCGCAGCCGAGGAAATTCTTACCCAAGCCGCCGGGCTGGAAATCGACTTGCTGATAATGGGCCGCCACCACCGGCAGTCGCCGCAAGGCTTCGCCGGCACCACGCTGGAGCAGGTCCTGCAGAGCTGCCCCGCGCCGCTGCTGTTGGCGGTCACGCCGGCAGCCCCCTACTCACGCGCGCTGGCTGCGCTGGATTACTCCGACTGCGCCAGTCGCGCACTGCAGTCGGCGTGGCAGTTGATGCCCGCCGGTAGTGCTCTCACCGCACTGAATATCTATGAGTCATCGGAAGTGTGCCCGCCGGAATCAGCCGAGCTGACGCTGCAGCACGAACTGTTCGACCAGCTTGTCGCGGATCTTCGCCGGCACTTGGCCGATACCGGTGCCCAGTTGCAATCGAGCTTACGGTACGGTGAGCGCAACAACTGTCTAGACTCGGCCATTGCGGCGGTGCAACCACAACTCCTGGCACTGGGCAGCCACAGCCGTGGCACGATGAGCGAAGCGCTGCTCGGCAGCCTTACACGAGAGTATCTCGACCAGCCCCCCTGCGACGTGCTGATCGCTCACTGACACCCGGGCGGGCCAATAGATTTTGCGAGCGGACAGTTCTGGCGGAACCGTCCCGCTGCGCGCTGCGGTTGCGCCTGCACTAAACCTTGCGACATTTAGCGCTACAAACACGAGCGACGCGCCTCGGCCGCCGCATCGAGGGCGCGAAAAAGCGGTCCGTGAAATTCGATCAGCCCGCGTTTTCCAGGTATGCGTGCAACTCGATGAACTGCTGCGTCAGCTTGTGTCGTGGGTCGAGGTGGATCAGCGGCGTGCAGACCTGATGCGACTCACGCATGCGCACCGAACTCATCAGGTGCACCGGTAGTACGGGTAGCCCCTCGGCCAGCAGTTCGTCGATCATCTGCTGCGGCAAGGCCGCGCGCGGCTGGAACTGGTTGACGACGATACCTTCGACTCGCAGCGCTTCATTGTGGTCTTCCTGCAGTTCCTCGATTTCCTCGAGCAGGCTGTACAGCGCCTGACGGGAAAAGCTGTCGCAGTCGAACGGTATCAGGCAGCGGTCCGCGGCTATCAGGGCCGATAGGGTAAAGAAGTTCAGCGCCGGCGGCGTGTCCAGATAGATGCGCTCGTACTCTTCAGAGAGGCTTTCCAGCAGCTTTCGCAGCTTGTTGATCTTGTGCTTGGCTTCGAGCTTGGGTTGCAGATCGGCCAATTCGGCGGTGGCGGTAATCAGGTGCAGGTTTTCGAAGCGGGTTTCGGTGATCGGTGGGCGAGCCTTTTTCCCTGCGGGCCCTCCCGCCAGGATCTGCTTGAAGTAGTCGGCGATCCCCGTTGGCAATTCGTTGCCGGTCAGGCCGGTGAGGTAATGGCTGGAATTGGCCTGCGCATCCAGGTCGATCAGCAGCGTGCGATAGCCTTGCGCTGCGCTGACTGCAGCCAGGTTGCAGGCAATGCTGGACTTGCCGACACCGCCCTTTTGATTGAATACGACCCGTCGCATGCTCCGTCCTCTGATCATGGTTTCACCGGAGTCTATACAACGCAGATGGCACTCTGGCGACTTTCCTGGACCGAAGGCACGCCGCAGTCCTCACGCCCAGCTTTGCTACCCTTGGCGCATAACGACAACGAGGAAAGTCATGTGCCGAGGTTTCTGATCGTTTTGCTGTTCGCGCTGTTGAGTCAGCAGGCCACTGCCCAGTCACAAGGCGAGGTGCTACGTGTGGGCATCACAGAGGTGCCGCCCTTCGTCATTCAGGAGGCTGATGGCCGCTGGAGCGGCATCAGCATCGATCTGTGGCAGGCCATCGCCGAGCAGGCCGGATATCGCTACGAGTTGCAGCCCATGGCGTTCGATCAGCTGCTGCCCGGACTGGAGCAGGATCAGCTGGATGTGGTGGTCGGTGCGCTGACCATGACCGCCGAGCGCGAGGCGCTGGTGGATTTCACCCACCCGTTCTACCGCACGGGGCTGGCAATCGGCGTTCCGCCAGCCCAGCAGGGCAGTGGCTGGGGCGCCGTTCGAGCCCTGTTTTCCTGGCAATTCGCGAGCCTGGTGCTGGGCCTGGGCGCGTTATTGCTGCTGGTCGGCGCGCTGCTCTGGCTGTTCGAGCGCCGGCGCAACCGCGAGCAGTTCGGCGGCAGTTCGGTCGAGGGGCTAGGCAACAGCTTCTGGTGGGCAGCGGTCACCATGACCACCGTCGGCTATGGTGACAAGGCGCCGGTTACCCTCGGCGGTCGCCTGATCGCCATTGTCTGGATGTTCGCTGCGTTGATCATGGTGTCGACCTTCACCGCGGCCGTGACCAGTACCTTGACGGTTGGCAGCCTGAAAAGCGGGCTGCAAGGGCCGGACGATCTGCGCGGCGCTCACGTAGCGACGGTAGACGGCACCGTCAGCTCCGACTATTTACAGCACCACCGCGTGCGCACCACCGCCTTTTCCGACCTCAGTCAGGCGATTCAAGCCGTGATCGATGGAGAGGCCGACGCTGTCGTCTACGACCAGCCGATCCTTCAGTACCGAAACACCGAGCGGCAGGGCGAGGGCTTACGACTGCTGCCCGGCACCTTTGAAGATCAATCCTATGCCTTTGCCGTGCGCGCTGGCAGCCCGTACCGGGAGCGGCTGAGCCAGGCGATTCTGGATATCACCAACAGCCCCCGCTGGCCGGACATGCAGGCACGCTACCTGGGCGAGCAATAGAGCAAGGGCGTCTCAGACGGCAACCGGGGCCTTGATGTGCGGATGGGCTTCGTAGCCGACCAGTTCGAAGTCCTCGAAGCGGAAGGCGAACAGATCCTTTACCTCGGGGTTGAGCTGCATGGTCGGCAGCGGCAGCGGCTCGCGGGTCAACTGCAGGTCGGCCTGCTCCAGGTGATTGGCATAGAGGTGGCAATCACCGCCGCTCCAGATGAATTCACCGGGTTGCAGGTCGCACACCTGCGCCACCATCAGCGTCAGCAATGCGTAGCTGGCGATGTTGAAGGGCACTCCGAGGAAGATGTCAGCCGAGCGCTGGTAGAGCTGGCAGCTGAGCTTGCCGTCCGCCACATAGAACTGGAACAGCGCATGGCATGGCGGCAGCGCCATCTGATCGACCAGCGCCGGGTTCCAGGCCGACACCATCAGCCGCCGCGAATCCGGGTTTTTCTTGATCATCTCCACCAGCTTGCTGATCTGGTCGACCGACTCGCCGTTGGGCGCCGGCCAATTGCGCCACTGGTAACCGTAGACCGGGCCGAGCTCACCGTTCTCGTCGGCCCACTCGTCCCAGATCCGCACCCCATTGTCCTGCAGGTACTTGATATTGGTATCGCCCTGCAGGAACCACAGCAGCTCGTGAATGATGGATTTCAGGTGGCACTTCTTGGTCGTCACCAGCGGAAAACCGTCGGCCAGGTCGAAGCGCATCTGATGACCAAACACGCTGTAGGTGCCAGTACCGGTGCGATCGCCTTTGAAAGTGCCGTTCTCGCGCACATGGCGCATCAGGTCGAGATACTGTTTCATCGATGGGCTCGAAGCGGGCGCCGGGGCGCGGTGAGAGAAATGCTGCAAATAGTAAAAGCCGACGTCCGGCTTGTCGCCCTTTTGGCGACGAAGCCGGACGGTGTGCGATCAGGTGGCCGCCTTCACCGGCTCGTGACGGTAGCCCCAGGCAATCATGCCAAGACCGATCAGGATCATCGGGATGCACAGCACCTGCCCCATGGTCAGCCAGCCAAACGCCAGGTAACCGAGCTGAGCGTCGGGTACGCGAACGAATTCGACAATGAAGCGGAAGATGCCGTAGCACACGGCGAACAGGCCGGACACCGCCATGGTCGGCCGCGGTTTGCTCGAGTAGAGCCAGAGAATGACGAACAGGGCCACGCCTTCCAAGGCGAACTGGTAGAGCTGCGACGGGTGCCGCGCCAGCTGTTGCGGATCGGTCGGGAAGACCATCGCCCAAGGCACATCGGTCGCCTTGCCCCAGAGTTCGGCATTGATGAAATTACCGATGCGCCCGGCGCCCAGCCCAATGGGGACAAAGGGGGCAATGAAGTCCATCAGCTCGAAAAATTTCTTGCCGTTGCGCCGCGCAAAGATCCAGGTACACAGCAGCACGCCCAGCAGACCGCCATGAAACGACATGCCACCCTTCCAAACCTGGAAGATCAGCGTCGGATCGTTGATATAGGACGCCAGATCGTAGAACAGCACATAGCCCAGCCGCCCGCCGACGATCACGCCCATGGCCACCCAGAACACCAGGTCGGAAAGCTTGTCCTTGTCCCAAATGGGATCGAAGCGGTGCAGCCGACGCGATGCCAGCAGCCAGGCACCGCCGATGCCGATCAGGTACATCAGGCCATACCAGTGGATTTGCAGCGGGCCAAGCGACACGGCCACAGGGTCTATCTGCGGATAAGGCAGCATCCGGATTTTCCTCAGATCAAGAAATTGATACCTACGCCCAACAGCAGCAGCGCAAACAGGCGCCGCAGCATTGATGCGGACAATCGATGCGCCAGATTAGCGCCGACACGGGCAAAGAACATGCTGGTGATGGCGACGCCGACCAGCGCTGGAAAATAGACGTAGCCGACGCTCCAGTCAGGCAGATGCGCATCCTGCCAGCCAACAACCGCGAAGCTCAATGCACCAGCGATGGCAATCGGCAAACCGCAAGCTGCCGAGGTGCCCACTGCCTGCTGCATCGGTACGCTGCGCCAGCTGAGGAAGGGTACGGTCAACGAACCGCCGCCGATCCCGAAGATGGCCGATGCCCACCCGATGACTGCGCCTGCAACGGCCAGCACTGGCCGGCCCGGTACACCGGCACTGGCCTTTGGCTGCAGTGAAAAACCCATCTGCACCGCCATGGCGATGGCGAACAAACCGATGATCTTCTGCAGCAGCGGGCCTTGAATCGACGCCGCCGTCAGGCTTCCCAGCGCCGCGCCGAACAGAATGCCAAGCGTCATCCAGAGCACCACGGGCCACTGCACGCCGCCCTTGCGATGGTGCGTCAGAATTGAGTTCATCGAGGTAAAGACGATGGTCGCCAGCGAGGTGCCGACGGCCAGATGGGTTAGGATCTGTGGGTCGAATCCCTGCGCTGTAAAGCTGAAGACCAGCACCGGAACGATAATCAGGCCACCACCGACACCGAACAGCCCTGCCAGTACACCAGCGAATCCGCCCAGAAGCAGATAAAGCGCGAACTCCATCGAGCCACCTTGAAAAACAAAGCGGCATGTTAGCGGAAAAACGCCAGCGGGGCGGAACGCGGCAATCCTCTGAAACGTAACCAGCGTCCTGCCGATGTGGCGTGGGCGCTGCATTTTCGTCTAGCCTCGACGCGACCTTGCTACCGAGTCCGGTTTCACATGTGCTTGATCGTATTCGCCTGGCGCCCCGGCCATGCACAGCCGTTGATCGTCGCCGCCAACCGTGACGAATTTCATGCGCGCCCCAGTCTGCCGTTGGGGCATTGGGACGACGCGCCGCAGGTCGTAGCCGGTCGCGACCTGCAGGCAGGCGGCACCTGGATGGGTGTAACCACGGATGGACGCTTCGCTGCGCTGACCAATATTCGTGCGCCTGGTGCCCCTCTTGGCGAGCGCTCGCGAGGCGAGCTGCCCGAACGCTTCCTGCGGGGAGCGCAATCGCCGGCGCACTATCTGCAGGAGCTGACCGGCAATCTCGGTCAGTATTCCGGCTTCAACCTGCTGGTCGGGAATCTCACCGAGCTCTGGTATCTCAATTCAAAGGAAGCAACGCCCCGCGCGCTATCGCCGGGCGTCTACGGTCTGTCCAATGCAGCGCTAGATACGCCCTGGCCAAAGCTGCTGAGCACTCGATCAGCGCTAGAGGCCTGCCTCGGCGCGCCGGAACGCGACCGGTTGCTAGAGATCATGAGCGACTCACGGCCCGCCGCGGACGCCGAACTGCCCACTACCGGCATCTCGCATGAGATGGAGAAGCTGCTGTCGAGCGCGTTCATCGCCAGCCCGGACTACGGCACCCGCGCCATCACCCTATTGGTCCGCCGCGCGGACGGTTCCATGAGCATGACCGAGCGCCGTTTCGACGCGAAGGGTGTGACCGGTGAAACAGAGATAGACCTACCGTCGACGACAGCTGAGCCCGCAAAGGTGTCGGGTTAGATCGCGGCAGATGGATTAACCATGCGATCCAGACCGAGATTGCGCAGCGTCAGCTGCACGGTGGCGTGGATGACCTGCGGGCTATCCATCTTCATCACCTTGGCCAACAGCTCACGCGCCGTGACCGAACTGATCTGACGCAGCATCCACTTCACCTTTGGCAGGTTGGTGGCGTTCATCGACAGGCTGTCGAAGCCCATCGCCAGCAGCAGGATGGCTGCGCCCGGATCGCCAGCCATTTCACCGCAGATGCTCACCGGCTTGCCTTCCTCGTGCGCCTCGCGAACGACCCGTTGCAGCGCTTCGAGAACAGCCGGGTGCAGGTAATCGTACAGATCAGCGACGCGCGGATTATTGCGGTCCACCGCCAGCAGATACTGAGTCAGGTCGTTGGAGCCTACCGAGAGGAAGTCCACCTGACGCGCCAGCTCCCGGGTCAGGTAGACAGCCGCTGGCACCTCGATCATGACGCCCACCGGCGGCATTTCGACGTCGGTGCCCTCATCGCGTACCTCGCCCCAGGCACGATGGATCAGGTGCAGTGCCTCTTCCAGCTCGCGGGTGCCAGAGATCATGGGCAGCAGAATGCGCAGGTTGTTCAGCCCGGCGCTGGCCTTGAGCATGGCGCGAGTCTGCAGCAGAAAGATTTCCGGATGGTCGAGGGTCACGCGAATCCCGCGCCATCCAAGGAAGGGGTTTTCTTCCTTGATCGGGAAGTACGGCAGGCTCTTGTCGCCGCCAACGTCGAGGCTGCGCATGGTCACTGGCAGCGGGTGGAAGGCCTGCAGCTGCTCGCGGTAGATCGCCATCTGCTCCTTCTCGCTGGGGAAGCGCTCCTTGATCATGAAGGGCACTTCGGTGCGATACAGGCCGACGCCTTCGGCGCCGCGCTCCTGCGCGCGCACCACATCGGCGAGCAGACCGGTATTCACCCACAGCGGGATGCGCAAACCGTCGGTGGTCTCGCAAGGCAGCTCGCGCAGCACGTCGAGCCCTTCGGACAGCTGCCGCTCCTGCTCGGCCAGAACCAGGTATTGCTCGCGCAGGACCTTGGCCGGGTTGGTGATGATCTCGCCACGGGTGCCGTCGATGATTAGCTCGATGCCATCGACCTTCGAATATGGCAGGTCAACCGCCCCCATCACCGTGGGAATACCCATGGCCCGCGCCAGGATCGCCACGTGTGAGTTGCTCGAACCCAGTACCGAAACCATGCCCATCAACTTGCCTTCAGGCACCTCGCCAAGCATCGCCGGGGACAGCTCCTCGCTGACCAGAATGGTGTTGTCCGGGTAGGTCAGGGTCTGCTGGCGGGCCTGCTGCAGGTAGCCGAGCAAACGTCGGCCGATGTCCTTGACGTCCGAGGCGCGCTCACGCAGGTAGGCATCGTCCATCATCTCGAAGCGGCCGACGTGGTCGCTGACGACCTGACGCAGCGCGCCTTGGGCCCATTGGCCCGTGCGGATAACCTTGGACACCTCGCCGCCGAGTGCGGAGTCATCCAGCATCATCAGATAGACGTCGAACAGCGCACGCTCTTCCTTGCGCATCTGGGTCGCAAGCTTTTCGGACAGCGCACGCATATCGGCCCGCACTGCTTCGAGCGCAGCCTCGAACAGCACCAGTTCAGCCGGGATGTCTTCAATCGTTTTGTCCGGCACCACATCGAGGTCGGCGGGTGGCAGCACGACGACAGCGGTACCCACTGCCGCGCCGGGCGCGCCGGGAATACCGATAAAGCGGGTTTCCTGGATGCCCTTGCCCTGCCGGCCGAGGCCGCGGATCGACCCGGTCGCCTCGGCATGAGCGATAACACCGGCGAGCTGTGCACTCATAGTTACGAGGAAGGCTTCTTCACCCTCGTCGAACAGGCGTTGTTCTCTCTGCTGGATGACCAGAACACCCATCACCCGCCGGTGGTGGATGATCGGTGCGCCGAGAAAGGAGGCGTAGCGTTCTTCGCCGGTTTCAGCGAAGTAGCGGTAGCGCGGATGCTCACACGCATGCTCCAGGTTGAGCGGTTCCTCGCGCGTGCCAACCAAACCGACCAGACCCTCGTTCGGCGCCATGCTGACTTTGCCGATGGCCTTCTTGTTCAGACCCTCGGTGGCCATCAGGACGAAACGCCCGGATTCGGGATCGAGCAGGTAGACCGAGCAGACGTGGCTGGCCATGGCCGCCCGAACTCTCAGCACGATAATGCCCAAGGCAGCCTTGAGGTCCTTGGCAGCGTTTACTTCCTGGACGATCTTGCGCAGCGTGCCGAGCATGCTCAGGGGCTTTCTCCCGTCAGTCCCGCGCCAGGAGGCGCGGAGCGAGTTCTTTTAAGGCGCGACGGTAAACCTCGCGCTTGAAGGTGACCACCTGCCCCAACGGGTACCAGTAACTGACCCAGCGCCAGCCGTCGAACTCGGGCTTGCCGGTCAGATCCATACGAACCCGGTCTTCGGCACCGGTAAGGCGCAGCAAGAACCATTTCTGCTTCTGACCGATACACAGCGGCTGACTATGAGTACGCACCAGCCGCTGAGGCAAGCGATAGCGCAGCCAGCCACGGGTGCAGGCGAGAATCTTGACGTCCTGCTCTTCCAGGCCGACCTCTTCGTTCAACTCGCGAAAGAGCGCCTCCTCCGGCGTCTCGCGCGGGTTGATGCCGCCTTGCGGAAATTGCCAGGCATCCTGATTAATCCGCCGGGCCCACAGCACTTGCCCGACATCATTGGTCAGGATGATGCCGACATTGGGGCGAAAACCATCGGAGTCGATCACGGCATACAACCTCGCAAACGCATATCGCGGCATTGTTCCACAAAAACGTGAAAAGCAGAAAGCGCGCATGGAAGCCATTGATCTACCGGCTCCGATCCTCGATCCGAACGCTCGCCGGCTGCCATCTATCGAGCGATACCGCTATGCTTCACCCCCCCTTTATCCCCCGAGGAACGCAGCGTGCGCCTGGCTCTTTTCGATCTTGATAACACCCTCCTGGCCGGTGACAGCGACCACGCCTGGGGCGAGTTTCTCTGTCAGCGCGGGCTGGTCGACGCCGAGGCGTATCGCGCCCGCAACGATGCCTTTTATCAGGACTATCTGGCCGGCGCGCTGGATGTACTGGAGTACCAGAACTTCTGCCAGGAGCTGCTGGGCCGCAGCGAGATGCCGCAGCTGCAGCAGTGGCACGCCGAGTTCATGCGCGACCACATCGAGCCCATCGTCCTGGCCAAGGGTGAGGCACTGGTGCGTCAGCATCATGAAGCCGGCGACCGGGTGGTGATCATCACTGCCACCAACCGCTTCATCACCGGGCCAATCGCCAAGCGCCTGGGCGTCGATACGCTGCTGGCCACCGAATGTGAGATGCAAGAGGGGCGCTACACCGGTCGCCTCACCGACGTGCCCTGTTTCCAGGAGGGCAAGGTGACGCGCATCGAACGCTGGCTGATGGAAAATGACCAGAGCCTGGATGACAGCTATTTCTACAGCGACTCGCGTAACGACCTGCCGCTACTGGAACGCGTCAGCCATCCGGTAGCGGTCGATCCAGACCCGACCTTGAAAGGCATTGCCGAGCAACGCGGCTGGCGCATCATCAGCCTGCGCTGACCTCAGCCCTAGACCGGCTTGGCGCCCATCAAACCCATGATGGCAACCAGGATCAGTAGGATCAGACCCGCGTAAACCAGCGCAAAGCGCGGCAGGCGCGCCGGCGCTGGGGCATCGCCCAGCGCTTGCCAGGCGCGCAGGCGGCCGCTGAGCAGCAGGCCTAGTGGCACCAGAACCAGGAACAGCACCGAGCTGGCCAGCAACCACAGCTGACCGAGCGGGAAACCTGCCAGGTGCGCCAGCCACCAGCCGGTCACCGGAAGCAACAAGGCAAACACCGCCAGCAATGGCAGCGACATCAACCGGGTGCGGCGCAGCTTGTTCTGCAGCACCACCGGATCGGCCCGCCGCCAGGCTTTCCACAGCATGATGATGTGGGCAATCAGCCCCAGCGTGAGGAGAATCGCCAGAGCGGCGTGCGTCATGTTCAGCAGTTGGTAGTGTTCCATCGATCCCCGCGGTACGGCTGGTCAGCCGAGAAAAAGTTGGTAGGCCGGATTGTCTGTTTCGTCCCAGTAGCGATAGCCGATCTTGTCCAGTGCGGCCGGCAACAGGTGACGGTCTTCGGCAGGTACCTGCAGGCCGGCAACCACCCGCCCGTCAGCCGCGCCGTGATTGCGGTAGTGGAACATCGAAATATTCCAGCGCCCGCCGAGATTGTTGAGGAAGTTGAACAGCGCGCCCGGACGCTCCGGGAATTCGAACCGATAAACCACTTCATCACTGACGCCAGACGCGTGCCCCCCGACCATGTGCCGGGTGTGCAGCTTGGCCAGTTCGTTGTCAGTGAGATCAAGCACGGGGAAACCCTTCGCCCGCAACCCATCCACCAAGGCCATCCGCGGATCGTTTTCCGGATGGGTCTGCACACCGACAAAGATGTGCGCCTCACGGTCTTCGTGGTAGCGGTAATTGAATTCGGTAATCTGGCGCTTGCCGATGGCCTCGCAGAATGCCTTGAAGCTGCCAGGCTCCTCGGGAATGGTCACCGCGATGATCGCCTCGCGCTTCTCGCCAAGCTCAGCGCGCTCCGCCACATGACGCAGCCGATCGAAATTCACGTTGGCGCCGGAATCGATGCCGACCAGCACCTGATGCTCAATGCCCTCGCGCTCCACATAGCGCTTGATACCGGCCACTGCCAGCGCACCTGCTGGTTCGGTGATTGAGCGGGTATCGTCGTAGATGTCCTTGATCGCCGCGCAGATCTCATCGGTGCTGACCGTGATCACCTCATCGACGTAGTGCTGGCAGATGTCGAAGGTGTACTGACCGATCTGCGCCACCGCCACCCCATCGGCGAACAAACCCACCTGCGGCAGCACCACACGCTCGCCCGCAGCCATCGCCTGCTGCAGGCAATTGGAATCGTCCGGCTCGACGCCAATGACCTTGATGTCTGGCTTGAGGTATTTGATGTACGCAGCGACGCCGGCGATCAGGCCGCCCCCACCCACCGGCACGAAGACCGCATCAAGCTGACCCTGATGCTGGCGCAGGATCTCCATCGCCACGGTGCCCTGTCCGGCTATCACGTGCGGGTCGTCGTAGGGGTGGATATAGACGTAACCCTTTTCCTCGACCAACTTAAGTGAGTAAGCCAACGCCTCGGGAAAGGCATCCCCGTGAAGCACCACCTTGCCGCCACGTGCACGCACGCCCTGCACCTTCAGTTCCGGCGTGGTGCGCGGCATGACGATGGTCGCCTTGATGCCCAGCTCACGGGCCGCCAGGGCCAGGCCCTGCGCATGGTTACCGGCCGACGCAGTAACCACGCCGCGCGCCAGCTCCTCGGGTGATAGCTGTGCCAGCTTGTTATAGGCACCGCGAATCTTGAAGGAGAACACCGGCTGCAGATCTTCGCGCTTCAGCAAAATCTGATTACCCAGCCGCTCAGAGAGCTGACGGGCAGGCTGCAACGGGGTTTCCACCGCAACGTCATAGACGCGCGAGGTGAGGATCTTCTTGACGTACTGTTCGAGCATCGTGAGCTATCTTGGCGGGCCTTGCGGGGCAGACGAGTCTACTCTGCGAAAAACGCCGCGACCACCGGCAATCCGCGCACAAAACAGCCGTACAGTCTCGCAGGCAAGACCCGCTGACGAGCCCCCGCTATACTCTCGCCCCACGACTTACTTACCGACCGGACCTTTACGCCATGACCCAGGATCAACTCAAGCAGGCCGTTGCCCAGGCCGCTGTCGACCTCATCGTGCCGCAGCTCACCGACCGCAGCATCGTCGGCGTCGGCACCGGCTCAACCGCCAACTTCTTCATCGATCTGCTGGCCAAGCACAAAGGATTCTTCGACGGCGCTGTAGCCAGTTCCGATGCCACCGCCGAGCGCCTGAAAGGCCATGGCATTCCGGTCTATGACCTGAACTCCGTAGCGGACCTGGAGTTTTACGTCGACGGTGCCGACGAGACCAACAGCCATCTGGAGCTGATCAAGGGCGGCGGCGCAGCCCTGACCCGCGAGAAGATCGTCGCTGCAGTGGCACGCACCTTCATCTGTATCGCCGATGGCAGCAAGCTGGTCGAGCGCCTCGGCGAGTTTCCCCTGCCAGTGGAAGTGATCCCAATGGCCCGCAGCCACGTCGCGCGCGAACTGGTCAAGCTGGGCGGCGACCCCGTCTACCGTGAGGGTGTGGTGACCGACAACGGCAACGTTATCCTTGACGTGCACAACCTCATGATCGGCTTTGCCCCGGATGTCGAAGCGCAGATAAACAACATCGTGGGCGTGGTCAGCAACGGGCTTTTCGCTGCCCGCCCGGCCGACGTCCTGCTGCTGGGCACAGCGAACGGGGTTCAGACGCTCAAGCACTGACCTCTCGCGGCAGGCATCCATCAGCCCGGTGCGCGCCATCACGGCCGCATCCGGCGCCGCAAGCGGTCATCGCTGATCACCTTTGATGGTAGTAGTTATGCTTCGGCGATCTGGATTGAAGGTCAGCGTCGCCGACTGAACACATAGAAGCGGTTCGGCTCCGCTACGACGTAGATGTTGCCTTGCCCGTCCATGGCGACACCTTCAGCCTGGTCGATGCCCTCCACCAGACCATTGAGACCGCCGAGCAGCCTGATGAAGCTGCGTGGCCGCCCCTGCAAGTCAAGCTCGACCAGCAGACGCGACTCGTCGGAAAGCATCAGGGTATGCCCGGTACGCGGGTCGATGGCTACCGACGAGATATCGCGTACCAGCAGCGGCTGGTCAGGGAGCGACTCAAGGGCGCCGGCAGCGCCGTCTTCTCCAGGGAAGGGCAGTTCGAACAAGCCCTGCGGATCGCGCTCCTTAGCCAGCAACATGCGCTGAGTGCGCGGATTCCAGGCCAGTCCTTCAAAGCCTTTGTTTCCGGCACCGTCGAAACCCAGGTCATAGGTAGCAAGATCCTCGAGATCAAGGCTCTCCACCCCCGGCGCCAGCCGGAACACCGCAACCAGCCGGCGCCGCTCATCAACGATACCGAGCTGTCCGTTATTCAGGGCTTCGACCGCCTCAGGATCAGAGAATCCGGTCAGGGTGATGCGCCGCAGCACCACGCCGCCGGGGGAGAATTCCACGAGCTGGGGGTTTTGTCCGGTGACGGTGAACAGCGTCCCGGTCTCTGCGTTCCAGGTCAGGCCTGAGGTTTCGTCTTCCTCGAGACCGGACAAGGTGGTCTCCAGCGCCAGTTCATAGTCGGGCAACCAGATGCTCGCCGCGCGGGCGCTGGCATCGACAGTTTGCTCCTGCCAGTAGAGCTTCAATTGGTCATTCCAATGCAGCATCCAGCCGGCCAGCAAGGCCATTGCAATGGTCAGAAACAGCGAAGTGTAGAGGAACAGGCGTAGGCGGGAACGTCGGACGGCAGACTCAGGCATGTAGGCAAACCCAGGGAGAGCGTGCGATTACAGCATGACCTTCACAGGGAGGATAGAGCGCTGCGGGCCGGATACGTCAGGCGTACCCGGCTCATACGCACGTTACAGCACGTGGCTCTCGAAGCGCGACAGCCCGACCAGCTCCACTACCAGGTCGTCGCCCTGATTGAGAGGACCGACCCCCGCCGGCGTGCCGGTCAGCACGACGTCGCCAGGCTGCAGGCTGAAGTGCCCGGCAATGTGCTGCAAAAGCGGCAGAATGGCATTGAGCATCTGGCTGCTGTTGCCGTCCTGACGGACTTCACCGTTGATGGTCAGGCGGATACCGATGTCGCCGAGGTCATCCACCGCATCGCCCGGCACGAAGGATGCCAGCACACAGGCGCCGTCAAAGCTCTTGGCGATCTCCCACGGGTGGCCCTTTTCCTTCAGCTTGGCCTGCACGTCGCGCAGGGTCAGGTCCAGAGCGGGAGCGAAACCGGAGATCGCATCGCGAACCTCCTCTTCGTTGGGCTTGCGCGACAGCGGCTTGCCGATCAACACGGCAATTTCCGCCTCGTAGTGCACGGCGCCACGGTCCGCTGGAATGCTGAAACCACTGTCCAGCGGCACGGTGCAGCTGCCGGCCTTGATGAACAGCAATGGCTCGGTCGGCACCGGGTTGTTCAGCTCTTTAGCGTGCTCGGCGTAGTTTCGGCCGATGCAGACGACCTTGCCCAGCGGGTAGTGGATAGTCGTGCCGTCGGTGTACTGGTGCTTGTAGGTCATGGTGGGTTCCTGTCTGTTCAAACAGCGAAGATCTTGCCCGGATTCATGATGCCGTTCGGATCGAAGGCAGCCTTGACCGCCTTCATGTACTCGATTTCCACCGGCGAGCGGCTGTACTCGAGGTAGTCGCGCTTGGTCATGCCCACGCCGTGCTCGGCGGAGATCGAACCGTTGTACTTCTGTACGGTTTCGAACACCCACTTGTTGACGGTGGCGCACTTGCCGAAGAACTCGTCCTTGTCCATCGCATCCGGCTTGAGGATGTTCAGGTGCAGGTTGCCGTCACCAATATGACCGAACCAGACGATCTCGAAATCCGGGTAATGCTCACCGACGATGGCGTCGATTTCCTTGAGGAAAGCCGGCACCTTGGCGATGGTCACCGAGATGTCATTCTTGTACGGCGTCCAGTGGCTGATGGTCTCGGAAATGTACTCGCGCAGTTTCCATAGGTTCTGCAGCTGCTGCTCGCTCTGGCTCATCACGCCGTCGAGCACCCAGCCTTCGTTGACACAGTGCTCAAAGGTCGCCAGCGCCTGATCGGCGCGCTCGTCGGTGGTGGCTTCGAATTCCAGCAGCGCGTAGAACGGGCAATCGGTTTCAAACGGTGCAGGCACGTCGCCACGGGCGAGCACCTTGGCCAGTGCTTTGTCGGAGAAAAATTCGAAGGCGGTCAGGTCCAGCTTGTCCTGGAAAGCGTGCAGCACCGGCATGATCGACTCGAAGTCCGGCGTGCCCAGCACCAGCGCGGTCAGGTTGGTCGGCTGGCGCTCCAGGCGCATGGTCGCCTCGACGACGAAGCCCAGCGTACCCTCGGCGCCGATGAACAGCTGGCGCAGGTCATAGCCGGTGGCGTTCTTGATCAGGTCCTTGTTCAGCTCGAGCAGATCGCCTTTACCAGTGACGACCTTCAGCCCCGCCACCCAGTTACGGGTCATGCCGTAGCGAATCACCTTGATACCGCCAGCATTGGTGCCAATGTTGCCGCCGATCTGGCTGGAGCCGGCCGAGGCAAAATCCACTGGGTAGTAGAGCCCCTTGTCTTCGGCAAACTGCTGCAGCTGTGCGGTGACCACGCCCGGCTGGCAGACAGCTGTGCGATCCATCTCGTTGAATTCGAGAATCTGGTTCATGTAGTCGAACGAGACCACCACCTCACCGTTAGCGGCGACCGCCGCAGCAGAGAGACCGGTCCGGCCGCCAGATGGCACCAGCGCGACCTTGCGCTCATTGGCCCAGCGCACGATCGCCTGAACCTGCTCGATGCTCTTCGGGAACACAATGGCCGAGGGTGCCGGGGCGTATTGCTTGGTCCAGTCCTTGCCGTAGGTATTCAGCGAATCGGCATCGGTCAGCACCTTGCCAGGCTCGACCAGGGTCTTCAGCTCGTCGATCAGGGCGAGATCGGTCATCATGGGAACTCTCATTCGATTCATGGTCACCCTGAGCACGCTTCAGCTCAGGACAGGGGGTGTTTCGAGGGGCCTGTATGCTAGCATACGCACCCTTTTGAAACGTGCCTCGGCAGCTCCCGACACCGCTGATACCGGGTCGGCCAGCCTTCGCTGGACACTTCGTCCTACCCTCCGGCCTTAAGGTTTTAATGCAGATGAGCCAGACCTCTCTCGACAAGAGCAAGATCAAGTTCCTTCTTCTCGAAGGCGTGCACCAGAACGCTGTCGACACCCTCAAGGCCGCCGGTTACTCCAACATCGAGTACCTCAAGACCGCGCTGACCGATGCGGAACTGAAGGAGAAGATCGCCGACGCCCATTTCATCGGCATCCGTTCGCGTACCCAGCTCACCGAAGAAGTCTTCGACGCGGCGCAGAAACTGATCGCCGTCGGCTGCTTCTGCATTGGCACCAACCAGGTCGACCTCAATGCCGCCCGTGAACGCGGAATCGCGGTGTTCAACGCGCCCTACTCCAACACCCGCTCGGTGGCCGAACTGGTGCTGGCCGAAGCCATCCTGCTGCTACGTGGCATCCCCGAGAAGAACGCCTCCTGCCACCGCGGCGGCTGGATTAAGTCTGCGGCCAACTCCTTCGAGATCCGCGGCAAGAAGCTGGGCATCATCGGTTACGGCTCCATCGGCACGCAGCTGTCGGTGCTCGCCGAGAGTCTTGGCATGCAGGTCTTCTTCTATGACGTGGTGACCAAGCTGCCGCTGGGCAACGCCACTCAAATCGGCTCGCTGTACGAACTGCTGGGCATGTGCGACATCGTCTCTCTGCATGTACCTGAGCTGCCGTCCACTCAGTGGATGATCGGTGAAAAGGAAATCCGCGCCATGAAGCAAGGCGCCATTCTGATCAACGCCGCGCGTGGCACCGTTGTAGAACTGGATCACCTGGCCGCCGCGATCAAGGATGAGCACCTGATCGGCGCCGCCATCGATGTATTCCCGGTCGAGCCCAAGTCCAACGACGACGAATTCGAAAGCCCCCTGCGTGGTCTTGACCGCGTGATCCTGACCCCGCACATCGGCGGCTCCACTGCCGAAGCCCAAGCCAACATCGGCCTGGAAGTCGCGGAGAAGCTGGTCAAGTACAGCGACAACGGTACCTCGGTTTCCTCCGTCAACTTCCCTGAAGTCGCCCTGCCCTCGCATCCGGGCAAGCACCGCCTGCTGCACATCCACGAGAACATTCCAGGCGTGATGAGCGAGATCAACAAGGTGTTCGCCGACAACGGCATCAACATCTGCGGTCAGTTCCTGCAGACCAACGAAAAGGTCGGCTACGTAGTAATCGACGTGGACAAGGAATATTCCGACCTGGCGCTGGAAAAGCTCCAGCACGTCAACGGCACTATCCGCAGCCGCGTACTGTTCTAAACACAGCACTGGCGGCACCAAACGGGAGGCTCAGGCCTCCCGTTTTCGTTTGCCGCTTGGGCTGAAACAGACCTGCATCGTTTGATCAGTTGGAGGTTGGGTCCCGATTCTCGCTCGAGCGGGCGTCTGGCCGAACAGGTTGCGACGGGTTCTCGACCGGGATTACCGGCGGCGCCTCAGGCAGCGACTCCAGCGTTGGTGGTCGTGGCTGGCCGTGACTTTCACCCTCGATCACGCCCTGGCGTGGCTCACGTGAGTCCAACGGATGCTCGCGAGCCTTTCCCGGGTGCGTCGGGCCGGTTCCGGCGGCGATCGCCAGCGGCGCTGTTATCAGTATCGAAGCGCATAACCAGATGCGTGTGACCATGATCTTCTCCCCATCATCAGCCCTCTGCGGCCAGCCGCGACTGCGAGCGCTGACGGCTGCGCAAGAAAAAAGCCCCAGCAGGGCCGGGGCTTTTCATCTAGCTGCGACGGCAAGTCAGTTGCCAGTGGCACTGTTCCCCGTAGCGGTGGTATTGCCGACACTGGTACCTGTCTCAGTACCGGGGCCTGCCGTCTCACCGTCAACGGTGGTGCCTGCTCCGGTTGTCAATCCAGTGCGGTCGGTGTCGTCGGTGGTTTTGCCATCCATCATGGTGTCGTCATGAGCACCATCCATCTTGCCGTCATGAGTGCCGCTTTTCATTGCACTGCTTTTCGAATCGTAGGCGTCCTTGTCGTGCATGGCGCCGTTATCAGTAGTGCCAGCAAAAGCAGAAGCAGACATCAGGCCGGCCAGTGTCAGCGCGGCGAGCTTGGTCGTTTGCATGATCGCTCTCCAGTTCAAGGGGTTCACCTAATACGGCAATGGTGGTGGAAATAAATTTCACCTTGCTGCATGACAGGATCTTTCAGAACCGATGAAGGCCTTATGCGGCGGGCCTCACGGGCATATCGCCATTGGTCGCCAAGCCAGGGCAAAACCGTTCGTCGGCCGTTGACCAGCGGTTTGTTATGGCGCGTGTGGCTGGGGACTAATCGCTGACGGTCGATGAGGCCGCATACAAGACTAGGCTGGTGGACATCGCTTTCACGCAGCGTGGTCAGGCCATCCAGCCCCCCGCATCAGGCCACGCCAGTCGGCGAAGCCAATAGATCGACAGGTTTAACGACCAGCCAGCATTCACCTCACAGGAGATGTTTGAACATCTCACAGGAGATGTTTGAAGGCGTCAACACAAGACCGAGCAGCAGACCGATGAGTGAAGTGCGCACTGGCAGTTCGTGCGAAGGGTATAGATGCAGGCTCCATCGAACGGGTGATTGACTCGACATGGATCGTTTGGTCCGCCAAGCCGCTTATTTAACCGTCTGTCGGGTTGTCATCCTCAGCGCGCAGATGCCGGCCTAATCCCAGCTGGAACGCTGAACTTCGTCATTTCTGGCCGGTCGTTTAGTAACTTTTCTATGCAGCATAACGGCACCCCAGACCAAGGATTGAACATGGACGAAGCGGATTTCACCCACCGGGAACGTAACCGGCCTACTGTCACCCTGCTGACCGGCAATGAGCTACTGGGACTGTTCTTCAAGCACTTTCTTGGTGAGCAGGCTCAGCTAGAGGTAGCCCTGGCGCGGCTCGAGAAAATCGTTCCGGGCAGCACCGATCTCTATCTACTCGACTCTGGAAACAGCCAGACCGAGCAACTGTCGACGCTGCTTGATCAGCTTGATGAGCAGACGCCCGTTGCGCTGGTCAATATCGCGCCGGAACAGGCCGAGCAGCTGGTCGACAAGCACCCCACCATTCGTGGCGTGTTTTACAGTCATGCCACGCGCGAGCATCTGCTCGACGGCATTCAGGTCCTACTGGACGGCGGCGACTGGCTTCCTCGGGTTCTGACCGAACGGCTGCTCAGCCAATGGCGACGCATGCGCCAACTCGCCGGCAGCAAGCCGTCACTGACGTTGCGCGAGCGCGAAATTCTCAGCCTGGCCGGCAAAGGCCTGTCGAATGCCGAGATCGCCGAACAGCTGTGCCTGAGCCCGCACACCATCAAGAGCCACATCCATAACCTGTTGCGCAAGATTGGCGCGTCCAATCGGGCCGAGGCGGCCTTTCTGCTTCGCGGCCGGCTGGATTGGTCCGAGTCGTGCCACGCCTGACGCTGTGCCTGTTGCTGCTGAGCCTGGCTGGTCCCCTCCAGGCCGAGGAGCCGCTCAGCCAGGCGCAGGGCGAGGCCGAGCTGAGTGGGCTGATCATCGACAACACCATCACCCGCTTCGGCCATGACTTTCACCGCTACCTCAGCTTCCAGCTGCAGGACGCCAGCGCGCTAGAAGGCGATCTGGTGGTGCGCGAACGCCCTTCGGCGCGCTGGGGCAGCCTGGTCTGGGTGGAGTACGGACAGCTCACCGTCTACCGGCGGTTTCTGCAGCCCAACGTCGCGGAGATAGAGGAAATCGCCACCCAAGCCGCGCAGTTGATATTGGAAGAGGTCAACCGAAGCAAGCTGCAGAACCTGCTTCAGGACACTTTCGACATGGACCGGGGCGAATTGTGAGCGACCGAGGAGTTAATCCGGCCCGCTCATCACGAAGCGCTTGTTTTGCACCGTTCGATGGATGTTCAGCACCCGGCCCGCAGACAAGAATCCGAGCACTACTTCGAGGTGCCTGCATGGATCGTCTAGCCCTACTGCGCCGCGGCTTTCTCGCCGCTCTTCTGCTCACCTGTCACGCGGTTCATGCGGCCGACCTGATGGACAACGGGGATCTTGCAGACGGCTCGTTGAACCTTGCCAGTCCGGCGGGGGCCGCCTGGCAGCTGCCCGACATGCAGGTCGCACGGGTGCTGCAAACAGGCAGTGACAACCTGGCCGACGTAAGCCAGACCGGCACAGCTCAGCTGGCGAACATCGTGCAACAGGGCAGCGACCAGCAGGCCT
>Ga0208814_1000287_pt1 | contig 33851 bp, 44 predicted proteins | sample MalvirAntarct_55_FD_184253 | JGI IMG/M metagenome (GOLD analysis project Ga0208814, IMG submission 184253) | Marine viral communities from the Global Malaspina Expedition - Malaspina viral metaG Antarct_55 (SPAdes) (version 2) | ecosystem: Environmental > Aquatic > Marine > Oceanic | place... | reverse complement strand
GTGTCCCCGGCCACACAAATAATAGAAGTAAAAGGCAATGGGTCTAGTGTAGAAGGACAAATTAAACTCAATTGTCACGCTAACACTCACGGGCAAACGCTTAAAGCACAGCCGCACAGCGCAAGTGTTACGAATACAATGTTGCTTCCAATCGGAGCTAGTTCAACGCTTGTCAGTCTAATATCTACAGACACGTTGACTAACAAAACCTTAACAGGCCCTGTTTTGACTGCTCCTGTTTTAGGTACGCCTGCTTCTGGAACGTTGACTAACGCAACTGGTCTGCCTCCTGCGGGGGTAGTGGGTACAGCGGCCATTCTAGGTGCTAATACTTTTACTGGGACGCAAAACTTAGCAGATAACACTCTACAGAGAGCTAACCTCTTAGACTACGGCGAGATTACAAACGCCATTGGCAATGCTACAGGGGCTAAGACGATTGATCTTGCACTAGGCAACTCAGTTACGGCTACTACAACTGGTGCTACGACTTGGACGTTCTCTAATCCTACTGCTAGTGACGAACTCTGTGGCTTTAGTATTAAATTAATTAACGGTGGCTCCGCAGCTCAGACTTGGCCCACCACGGTTGATTGGCCTGCTGCTACTGCTCCTACACTTACTGCCTCTGGGACTGATGTTTTAGTCTTTATAACCTGTGACGGTGGCACTATTTGGTATGGCTTTGTTGCCGGACTCGCTCTAGCGTAAGGAATTTAAAATGCCAAGTAATAAAAAATTACTACAAGCAGCGGCAGGTAATGCAGGTGCAGGAGCGTTGTACGTTGAGGATGTTTTCTCGACTTATTTGTATGACGGTACTGGCGCAGCGCAAACCATCACTAACGACATTGATCTTGATGGCGAAGGTGGGCTAGTTTGGCTAAAAGAAAGAACAAACCTATATACTGACGGTCACTGGTGGGTAGACACACTTCGTGGTGCTAATGATGTACTAAAATCAAATACAACAGGCGCTGAAATAAATATAACCTATTCTGTCACAGCGTTTAATAGTGATGGTTTTTCTCTAGGTGCAAATGCTAGTGTTTCTTCAACAGAGATGGCCTCGTGGACATTTCGGAAGGCTGAGAAGTTCTTTGATGTTGTGACTTATACTGGAAATGGTTTTAATCGCACAATTAGCCATAGTTTGGCTAGTGTTCCGGGGTTTATTTTTATCAAACGATATGACACCGGAGGCAATCAGTGGTATTGCTATCATTCTAGCTTAGGCAATACAAAAAGAATGTTGCTAAGCGACGCTGCCCCAGAAACAACTGATAGCACTGTTTGGAATAACACAACTCCAACCGATGCTGTTTTTTCTCTTGGCACAAATGTCAATGTAAACGCTTCCGGTGGTTCATACATGGCCTACCTATTCGCCTCAGACGCAGGTGGCTTCGGAGAAGATGAAGACGAGAACATTATTAAGTGCGGGAGTTATACAGGTAATGGCAATGCAACTGGGCCAACAGTAACTCTTGGATTTGAGCCACAATACCTCTTAGTAAAAGGCACAACTGCCCCTGATGAAGAAGGTTGGGTGCTGCTTGACACGATGCGGGGACTCTCTACTAGCGTCGATGCGCGGCTTAGTTGTGACTCAACTGCGGCAGAAAACAACTCTATCAACTTCGCTCAACCCACCGCAAATGGTTTCCAAGTAAACACAACGAGCAACTTGTTTAATAAATCCTCTGTGAACTACATCTACATGGCCATCCGCAGACCAATGAAAACGCCCGAGTCTGGGACTGAAGTTTTTGCTCTAAAAAATCCGGGCTATCCAGTAGACAGTAATGGCTTGGCTTTTACGAGCGGCTTCCCAGTTGATTGGGCATTATCAAAAGAAGTCAGTGCCACAGACGGTTGGCTTGCAATGTCAAGATTACAAGGCAACGGCAACCGCTTAAGGACTAATACATCCGAGGCAGAAGCGAGTGGCATTTCTTATGGAACTTTTGACCATAACACAGGCTGGTATTCTACCGCCTCAGCAAATATGTCGTGGATGTTCAAACGCGCCACAGGCTTCTTTGATGTGGCAGTCCAAACCGCCACGCAATCAGCAGTTCAACCTGCTACTGGACACAATCTTGGCGTTGTTCCTGAGTTTATAATTAGTAAGTCGCGGGATAGTAATGCGGGGTGGTATGTTTATCACTCAGCTTTAGGACTAACCAAATATTTAAGTTTAAGTTCTACAAACGCTTTCCAAGTTTATAATGCTTTTGGGACGACGTTAACGTCAACTCAGTTCCAGTATTACTCTCCGGCATCCGGTCAATCTATTATTAATTACCTCTTCGCCACAGTAGCCGGAGTAAGCAAAGTAGGCGGCTACACAGGCACAGGCAATAACTTAAACGTAGACTGTGGTTTCTCAGCAGGTGCGAGATTTATTCTAATTAAGCGTACAGACTCTGCGGGAGACTGGTACGTCTACGATAGCGTGAGGGGCATTGTTGCAGGTAACGATCCTTACACATTCCTTAACTCTTCAGCTGCTCAAGTCACTAACACCGATTACATCGACCCGCTATCTAGTGGATTTACCGTAACCTCATCTGCTCCTGCTGCGCTTAACGCCAGTGGCGGCAATTACATATTCTTAGCAATAGCATAGGTGACATAATGGAATTTCGTATTCAAGCAACTGGCGAAGTCAAAAATCAAGGCGAAGTCAGGAGAATGCACAGCAACACATCACTGCCACGAGTTTGGGACGCAGACACTTGCGCGTTCTTAGGCGTTGACCCTGTACTCGCAGCACCCAAGCCCGAAGCAAGCGCAGCCTACAAACAGGTAGGTCGCAACGGTGCAGTGCAGGACGCTAACAACAACTGGGTAGAGGCTTACGTTGAGACAGATATGTTTGCCGACACTACAGAAGATGGCGTTACTACTACTAAGGCAGAACATGAGACGGCTTATCAGGCTAGGCTTGATGCTGATGCTGCGGCAGGTGTACGAACTACCAGAGATGCCAAACTTGCTGAGACTGATTGGACAGGAATGTCTGACGTAACGATGGCTGATAATATGGCTACCTACCGACAAGCGTTGCGTGACATCACGGCGCAAGAAGGCTTTCCTAACGAAGTTACTTGGCCTAAAGAACTTGTGTCAGAAGTCGTTTAATGAGTCTAGTTGATTACGCAAAGACAGAACGACAGCGCGAAGCAATACAAGTCTGGGAAGACTGCGGTCGGAATGGTGCGCGAGCGGCGGGAATACTTAATATTTCGCCGTCAACGCTTCGAGATCACGTTACCGCTGTTAGGAGCAAGGCATCTGCTGCGGGTTACTCTGACAACTGGGATGCTAGTCGTCATGTTCCTGAAGGCGAAATAGTTATCGGTCGTAGTATCTACACGACGACCGACGATGGCGAGAAGGCGTGGTTAAAGACCCGCAGAACAATGACCGAGGCAGCGCGAGATAAAGCACTGCAAGGTTTTGTTGACGGTTTGGTTAAAGGCGTTACACCGTACAAACCAAAAGCCAAACCAAAGATAAAGAAGTTTGCTTCTGATTTATTGCCTACGATAATAATAGGTGACGCACACTTTGGTATGAGGGCTGACGCGAGAGAGACTAAGGAGCAGGACTACGATACTAAGATAGCGGCTAATTCTCATCTTGAGGCCATAGACTATCTTGTAGATGTATCTACAGCTTCTGAGCATTCCTTGCTGGTAAACGTGGGCGATTTTATACACGCTAACGGATCGGCAGGAACTACTTTTGGCGGCACTAGGTTAGACGTAGACACTCGAATCGAAGTGGTGCTAGAGACTGCGGCTCAGACGTTTATTTTCGCTATTGAGAAGATGCTTGCTAAGCACAAAAACGTCTCTGTAATTATGGCTCGTGGTAACCACGATTCGGACACGGCTATTGCTTTAGCTTTAATACTAAAGTTTTATTACCAGAAAGAGAAAAGAGTTAACATATTAGATCCTCACGGATTTTTTCATACACTCAAATTTGGGGAAACATTATTGGCGGTACATCACGCTGACAAAATTAAAGCGCCTAAACTCGCAGCTATCTTGCCAAGGATGTTACCTGAGCAATGGTCTTCTACTAACTACCGAAAGTGGCTAGTAGGACATATTCATCATCAGAACGCGATAGAGACTGATAATGGTGTTTTCGTGGAAAGTTTCGGGACGTTAGCTCCTCCTGACTCTTACCACGCAAGTCACGGCTATTCCGCATCTAGCGTAATGACGCAGATCACTTTTCATCGTGATGGAGGAGAGGCGCTTCGTCACATTTACAAAATCAGAAACTCGCGCAAAGTTCCTGACCTGACATTATAGGTGTAGTATGGATTATCAAGTTATGTTTAACGTCACAATAGCACTCGCAGGATTTGTTGTCGGTTGGTTAGTGAACCGAGTCTTTGCATTACTAGATAGAATTGATGCTGACATGAAATCTATACCTATAATGTATGTAGCGAAAGAGGATTACCGTGATGACATACGCGAAATCAAAGAGATGCTTGGCGCTATCTTTAAACGACTTGACACTAAAGCTGACAAATAAGGAGCTACTATGAGATACGTTAAAGTAATAGGAAAGTTTGCCAAGGCTAAATTCATGAGCGCAACTGATGAGCAAGCTACTATTGCCATATTGCTGGCTGTTTTTTTTCTTATCGTGTTTGCGGTGGCTTAAATGTTGGCAATGTTAGGATCGCTTATTGGGCCAGTGTCTGACTTATTAGACAAGGTAATACCCGATAAAGATCTGAAAGAAAAGTTAGCGCATGACATTGCGACTATGGCAGCTCGTCATACGAACGAGCAAGTCAAAGCACAGCTAGAAATTAACAAGGTCGAAGCTGCTCACAAAAGCATCTTTATTGCAGGCTGGAGGCCAGCAATCGGCTGGATATGTGGACTTGCCTTACTGTATTCAACAATAATATCTCCAATTTTAGGTATCTGGGTTACTGTCCCTGAAGTAGACACATCGCTTTTAACTACTGTCTTAATGGGTATGCTGGGACTTGGAGCTATGCGTACATTTGAGAAAACAAAAGGTGTGAGCAGAGAAAGATAATGGACAAGCTAATTAAAATGCTCAAGAGACATGAAGGCGTTGAGACGCACGTTTATTTGTGTTCAGCCAACAGACAGACAATCGGAGTTGGTCGCAACGTGGATGCAAGAGGCGGTCTAGGAATCTCTCCTGATGAAGTAGACTTTCTTTTGTCTAATGACATTGTAAGATGCGTTAAAGAGATCAACAAAGAATATGTCTGGTTTGGCGACTTAGATGAAGTTAGAACTGAGGCAGTGATAGATGCGTTTTTTTGCTTGGGCGCTACTAGATTTCGTGCGTTTCACAAAATGATTGCAGCCTTTGAAATAGCTGATTACAAAGAGGCGGCTATTCAAATGCTAGACAGCAATTTCGCAAAACAGACAGGTAAGCGAGCTATTGAGTTAGCTGAGATGATAGAAACTGGTTCGTATATTTAATGGAGCAAGCCTCCATAGTAATGCGTTGTTTGATAATTTAAAAATTTATCACAGACCTCATCATTGCTAAATATAAACTCATCCATATTAGCTAAGTTAAAAGCAATAGTAGCTATGTAGTTCAAATCATTCTCAGACATTCTTCCTTCTATTTCCTCAAGCCATTCTTCTATTTGTTCGTTGCTTTTGATATTAAAGTCTAATCGCTTCATTTCAGCGCCTCCAAGAGCAACGGCAAATCGTAGATACTGGTCAAATGCTTATATTTTAATATTCTAGCATCTTGTTTTATCTTTCTTACGGATATTTTCTCGCCTGCTTTGTAGTCTTTTGCACACTCTGTCTGCCAGAACCAGAACTTAGCGCAAATGCCCATTATGTATACTAAATTCTCAGTATAAGACACAGAAGCAAAAGCATAGGCATCGCAGTCTTGATTCTTTAAATAGCTGGTAAGTAATGTGCTGTTGTTTTCTCCTACTCTGGAGAACCTAGACGCACTGCTCTTTACGTCTAATTTTACGCCATTTACAAGGAAATCGTAGTCATAGGTATCATCATGGCTGTAAGTCATCCCAAGGCTTGCCAGCGCCTGAGATACAGCCAATTCGCCTATAACGCCAGTGGCATACGAGTGTTTATTAACAGATCGTCCATTAAGCGATTCAGGACTATCGGCGGCTATTTCGTGCCACAGCGGATCTATATCAAGTATTGCTGTTTTCAAAGGTAGGCCACGGCACATGAATGCCCATCTTGTCACCGAAGTGACGGTTTAAAGTCTCATAGACCTTAACGTAGTCTAGCTTTTCTGCGCTGGAGGTAGAGTCCTTGCCTGTCATAGCTTCCTGCACAGGCTTCCAGAGGTGTTCCTTAACTCCTCCCATAGTCCAATCAATAGATGCCTTATGCTCTAAGACCTTCTCCATTCCTAAGCCAGCGGCATTGAGTTCATCAGCCATTAGTTGACACCAAACGTGGAGCGCGGAGTTCTGCTTCAAGCTGCGCTGCTTGCCAGTAGCCCATTTGATTACGAGGTACTTGTCCTTAGCATACAACTCGTCAATATGCTCTTTGAACATCTTCATAGCGTGGTCTGAATTAACTATCCAGTGCTGGCCTTCATTTATACTCATATCAAATATATCCAATGAATTCGATTCGTCCGTCATTGCCTTCTGCTCGCGCTGTTTGGATTAGTGCAAATTGCTCACGGTAGTGCTTGGCAACATCCTTGAGGTTCTTTTTATAGTCTTTAGCAAGGCTAATGTTTTCGCGCTTCTCACGCAGGATACCAATAGCCTGTTCGCCTAAATGAGCCTCAGCCCAGCGTTGGAAGTCATCAGGATTGCTGCCTAGCTTCTGGTGACAGCCAAAGCAATGGGCAAAGGCGTTCATCGGATCAAAGCGTACAGCGTAGGCTCTGCGTCCAAAGTAATGGCTACAATGGAGTCCTTGCGATCCTTCCTCATACTGTGTGCCGCAGGCTTCGCAGCACCAGTTAGTTCTGGATCTGACGCATTTACTAAACATAGTATCTGCCGCAGTTATCTTCATTCGCGCACCTTTAAGATTAAGTAGCGTCTTGCTCCTTGATCTGAAAATTGCTTCACCTTGTAAAGATCCTTGTTCTTTCGCAAGAAGCTGCTAATTGAGTGGTAGGCAATCCTCATGTCATCGTAGTCGTCAAACGACAGAGCTTCGCTCTCATCTATATCAAGCCATCGCACAACATACTTGCTGCGCGATGCTACTCTCTTGATGCCTTCTTCTTTAAGATTGATTACCTTCATTAGAATGGTATGTCCTCAAAACTAGATGGAGCTGCTGCTGGAGCTGCTGGAGCGCTGCTCATAGGAGCTGACCACTTCATTGAGATGTAAGGCTCACCGCCGCCTTCAGGCGTGTTCTTCCAACCTTTCAAGGCTATCTTGCCGCCTTTGTTGAGTGACACCTGACCGTTGTCCAGAGCTGTCACAAGCTCTCGCAGGACTGCTGGATCAATTTGACCGTAGTATCCGTCATCATATGTAGACTTATTGACGCTAGTTAGGGTTTTGAATGCGTTGCTCATTTAACTTCTCCGTTTCAGTTTTAACAATGTTGGCGGCTGCTATAAGTATTTCGGCAGCTTTGTCTATTAGTTCATTATCGCGTTTGACTTCAATAATTATTGGCTTCAGGTCTGGGTGATAAGACATGAAGTAATACCGATCTAGGTTCATGACGTACATCGTGCCTTGAACCTGTTGGATGTACTCAGAAGGCAGCTTTTTGGAGCGCATATACCTAACGTGAGTGTTTGCCTTAGGACACTTGATTTCAACTCCTGTGTCGGCAAATAGGCCGTCTGGCGAGCATCCTATGTCATGATCATCGTGCATATGGAAACCAACTTCTTGAACTGTACAGTCTAGGTACATCTCAAAGTTAGCTCTCGCCTGCTCTTCTAACAAAGAGCCACGCTCCATGTCGTAGCTGGTGTAGGTATCCATAGGCTTGCCCATTAGGCGTTCAGCTATCACTTGATTCAGGTAAGTCTCTCTCACGCCTGATGCTGTCTTCTCGCCTCGGCTCGTAAACAAAGATTTCATATTTGAGGCGCTGATATAACCGCATCGGGCCTGATGCCATTCTGGCGTTCCTTGCTGGCAGTAAATCACTTTGGTCATGACGTATTCTCCATAAAGAATTAGCGAAACAATGCAAAGCTATACACTCTTTGCACCAGCGATTGCTGCGCGGTTTAGACTTCGCGCAGACATCGCAGGTTGTTTCGGTCTTATTCATTGAGCCTTCTTGTTGATAATAGCCATTTCAAGCTGGTCAGCCTGATCAAGACTCAGTATCCAAGTCTCAGCTCCTACAAGTTTCAACGCTCGCTCTTCGGTAATCTTAATCTCTGCGAGGTCTTTCTTAATCTTAGCTATGCGAGAGTCAGAAGCTATCTTTGGCTTTTGCTTGCGGTCACCGTTAGTGGCGCGGTCAGCATCATCATCTAACTTCGGATCTGATACGAGAAACAGACTGCAAAGAAGATAGCGCTTAGCGTAGGTGTAGCAGCCGCCACAGGCTTGCGCGTCACGCAACTTTTTGTCTACCAAACAGTCCTGAGTAAACTGCTGACCGCTAGGCATATGTTGCATCCATATTCTAGTACCAGCGGTTTCATCACAGTTGATGTCTTCAAAGCGAAAGAAGATATCTTGCTCAGATAAGACTGTGTAAACAGCAGGCAACAGGTCTTCTAGCTTGTGGTACTTGTGACCATTGGCAAAGCCGTTAATGCCTGATTTCTTAGGAGAGGTGAAGTTTGATTGTGCGGCAAAAAAAGCCGTCCAGAAGTGATGTTTTTCCATTTTTAGATTCCGTCAAGAATGAATGAGACTAGAAGTGTACAGAGGTTATTTGCAGGTGTCAAACAAATAGGTGTGCAGACAGCCCGAAGGAGAACGGCTTGCTGACGGAGGACAAGATATAGTGGCTTTAACTATATACCGCCTGCACATATGGGTATTGTACATCACAATCGTTTTGGAGTATATTGGCAATCCGGTGTGATAAATCCTGACCGTAACTCAGCGATATGGCCTATGGGTAGCCTGAAACACCCAGATAGCGCAGTGTTCCGAGAATAGATGGGATCGCGCCCAACCAGCAGAGGACGGGCGGCAAACCAGTTTAGTGGACACAGAGGTGGCTTGACGCAGCAATCACGGATGATGAAGCGTTCTGGCAATAGATACACTGCGGATCATGCTGAAATCTAGGACTAGGTGTCCCAAACCATCTAAATGACTTTTTTCTCCAAATAAGTGTGAAATAAGTGGACACTGTGTGTAATTAGTGTAGAATGCTTTACATGGAGTCGCACAACGCTGCTCATCTGACGGAGAAACATCATGAACAACGCACAAGCCAAAAAAATCGAGCTAATTCAAAGACGCACAAGCACGGCAAAAGTGAGCGAAGAGCGTGGGTGCGTTTTTGTTAACTGGAACAACGGCCAAGACCATCCGTTTAATAAGTATAGTTATATGGCTATGATTGGTAAGCGCGGCGGCGTTAAAGTTATTTCAACAATGGGCGGCCTATTATCAATAGACGATAAGAGTCACGCCAAGACTCTCGCAAGTCTAGCTCTTTTTGACCTCAACATTCGTGGCACAATCGCTCTAATCTGATAACAACAACCGCGCCTCTTCGGAGGCGCATCACTCTTGACGGAGATACAACATGATTAACGCTACATATTACTGGCTTGAGCAAAAGACCTATAACAAATCTAAAGGTCTTGGCGTTTGGGAATGGACTAAAGTTTCACGCGAAACAACTGATAAAGCTGAACTCGAAAAGCGAATTCTTAAAGAAAAGAACGGTTATTTGGAATTCATCGAGCGTGAGTTAAAGGTAGTTACGGATAAAGAGGTGCTTGCTCACCTTAATAATCTTAAAGATAATTTTGAGTTTCGCATTGCCGAAGAAAACAAAACATTTACACACGCCTCTCATTACGGCTACAGCGATGTTAATGCTTACGAGATAGTCAAGGTTATCAGCGACAAGACTATCGAGGTCAGGAAGATGGACACTAAGCATGACATCTCTCATCTCAAGCAGTATGCAGGTGGTTTTGCTGGACACGTTGCAGATCAGCGCAATCAGAAAGTGACCTACGCAAGCAACCCGAATGCTGAGGTAATCCGAATTAGGCGCAAGAAGCACAATCCAGAAGAATGGGGTAAAGGAGATTTGCGTTTCGGTCTGAAAGAAAATCCTTACGCTTTTTATGATTACAACTTCTAAACCAACCGCGCCTCTGCGGAGGCGCATCACTCTTGACGGAGAAAACGTATGTCTTTTAGCTATACTCAGATCGTTGCGAAAGTAGAAGAACTTGGCTTAGACCCATATTACGACATGGACTCTTTGCCTGAACCTGACCGTGATGACATCCTTGATCATCTTTTCCTAGCCTGTGATGCGGCTGATAACCTTGACGCTGCGCTGTTCACGTTTATGGACGGCTCTGACGCTGCTCGTATGATTGTCTCTCTCGCCTATGGCAACCTCGAAGAAGTAGGCAAGGCGCAGAAAGTCTTGCAGAGAACCTTGATGGACACTGCCGCAGCTTACCTAAGAACAGCCGCTCGCAAACATTATCAGTTGGAGAAGTAACATGATGGAATTTAACTTAGATCAAACAAATGAGCTGCTAGACGCATTAGTCATGGGCAGCATGGTAGCTAACTATCCTGAGTTCGTTGAGTCTTACGGTCATGAAGTCGCTGACCAGAAGCTAGGCCGTATGTTTAGCCGTGATTGGGATAGGCTCAAAGAAGAGGTCTGGCAGGCAACCTATCCTGCCTATCGCGCTAAGATGTATGCTCAAGCAGAACAGGAGGACGCACGATGCGGAATCTAATTGGGATAGCTGCTGGATTACTTGTGATCGTAGGATTTCTTATGGTTTCAGGCTCAGACTTTGAAGAAGCTAAGGCGGCTGAGTTCCGCTACTGCTCAGATGTTGCGATCTGGCGCACTTACCAAATGGCTGACGGCTCAAGCCGCTATGGTCATCCCGACTACAAAGGCATCTATGATGATGTCTGCAAGGAGCTTGAGCCGCATGATCAGCCTTAGACCTCATCAGGTAATCGCAGTTGACGCGCTTAGAGACAGCCTCAAAGCAGGTAACAAGCGCGTTATCCTCAGCGCTCCTTGCTCTATGGGCAAGACGCATATTGCAGCCTACATAGCTGTCAATGCGGCAGCTAAAGGCAAGAAGATAGCTTTCTTTTGTGACAGGTTAAAATTGTTGAGTCAAACCACGGCAACATTTGATTCGCTGGGAGCAAGCTACTCAGTCCTGCAAGCTGGCGATTCGCGCTACAACCCAGATGAAAACATTCAAATTGTCAGTACAGCTACAGCTATCCGGCGCAATCACTTTGTCTATGACATAGCGATAATTGATGAAGCTCATCAGATGTACAAAGGTCTATTAGACCAGATGAAGCGGTTTAACAATATTGTGTATATTGGTCTTACAGCGACACCTTACAGCCGAGGTATGGGAGCAGAAGGCTTATGGCAAGACCTCATAGTGACTACCACTCCGCAAGACCTGATAGATGAAGGCTGGCTCTGTCCTACAGATTACTACCACGGCAGGACGGCAGACACCTCTGACCTCAAGCTCAAGAAGTCTCACACAGGCAACTCAGACTATGACGCTGAGGCTCTGGGAGACCGGATGGCAGAGGATGACACCTTGGCAGGTGACATAGTGGCTAACTACGTTAAGCACTCTGAGAACCTCACTAAGCGAGCTGTGTGCTTCGCTCCTTCCATTGCCTACAGTAAGAATCTTGTGGATAGATTTAACCGAGAGCTGGGTCAAGAGATAGCTGTACACATAGACGGCTATGATGACGAGGCAACCAGACAGCTAAAGTACCAAGACTTTGAAGATGGCGTGTACAAGGTGATGATCAACAGCCGACTCTTGAACACGGGATGGGACGATAGTGGCGTAAGTATCTGTATTGATTGCTATAAAACATTCAGCCTCACTACTTGGATTCAACGCATCGGAAGAATTTGGCGCATCCATCCTGATAAGGAGCGAGCTACAGTGCTAGACCACGCTGGTAATCTCTCTCACTTCGGCGCTTACCCAGAGAGCTTCGTGCCTTCAGAGTTGCATTCAGGCGAAAGAAACTTTGACGAGCGCAAGCAGGTTAAGAAAGAACAGAAAGAGCCTGTAGTCCATCAGTGCAAACAATGCTCAGGAGCTTTCACAGGACTACGCTGTAAGTGTGGATGGGAGTTACCTATAGGTACGCCAACACTCAAGGATGACGGCACACAGCTCGTCAAGGCTGAGAACCTGTCACCTGCCGAGGCGAGGCGTAAGACGCTGACCAAGGAGCAGAAGCAAGATTGGTACTCATCACTGCTGTATTACGGTTACGAGCATAACTACAAGAAAGGCTGGGCGTACCATAAGTATATAGATGCCTTCTCTTGCGCTCCTAATGGCCTGAAGCAAGTAGGCCGAGAACCAATCCCAGAGGCGCTGAGCTGGATCAAGAGCCGCCAGATCGCATGGAGTAAGCGCACATGGTAAATGAATGGTATTCGCCTGTACTAGATAGGCTAGACAAGCTCAAGCAGCTAGGCACTAACAAGTGGACTGCCTGTTGTCCTGTACATGATGACAGCAATCCTTCTATGTCTGTCTCTCTGGCTGACACGCCTGAAGGCCAGAAGCTCCTATTCTATTGTTTCTCTTGCGGTGCAAAAGGTGATAGTGTGGTAGAATCGCTAGGACTCAAAATAGGAGACCTGTTTGAGCGGAGCAAAGAATTCACGCCAGACAAAGACTTTCTGCTCAAGAAGACGCAGGAGGCCGATGATTGGCTTATTGTCATTTACGACAGTGCTAAGGCCAAAGGCGAGAAGATTCGCTATAAAGACCATAAAGAGTATGTAGCAGCAATGGCTCGCCGAGAGCTAAGGACTGTGCTAAATATTCCGCAGACCATTATCGAAGTTGATAAAGGAGAGTTTTTGTAATGGCTGAGCGTAGATTTTTAAAGCTAGAGACACATCCAACCTCAATAGTCTTGGAGCGTACTTTCTGGGACACCATTGATAGCCTTGCCGCTTCCGGTAAATGGCAGGATTGGGTAATGGAGAAACTCAAAGACAAGCCGCAGTCAGTAGGCCGCGCTTCTTACCTGAGACAGCTTGCTCATCAATCACTGCTCAATGAGATTCAAATTCTAGAGCTATAGATACTATGATGGATATCGAGGCAGAGAAGAAAAATGGCAAGACCTGAACGAGTGTTTACAGATGAAGAGATAGAAGAGATCAAAGAGCTTGCTCCGGTAATGACTCAAGATCAGCTTGCTGAATATTTCTCTATAACTTCCAAGACCTTACGAGACATCTTCAAAAGAGATGAGCGAGTTTTTACCGCTTATACTAGAGCCAGATACAAGGATGGTGTACTAGCCGCCAAGACACTGCGCGACAAAGCTATTCTTGATAAGGACTTTCCAAGCCTGAAGCTCTACCTGAGTCAGACGCTTGGCTGGACAGAGAAGAGCAGGACAGAGCATACAGGCGCTGATGGCAAGCCTATTCAGATGGATGTTGACACTCACTGGACAATAGAGGTGATGGAATAATGCCACTAGAAAAAGGCAAGAGTAAGAAGACTATCTCCAAGAACATCAAGACAGAGATGGCATCAGGCAAACCGCAGAATCAGGCTATCGCCATCGCAATGGCTAAAGCTAAGAAGAAAAAGAATACTGTGAAGTACGAATAATGCCCAAGATGCAGATACCCAAGAAGATGCTTCCGTTCTTGCAGCCTAAGCGCTACAAGATCTGTATCGGCGGTCGAGGCTCAGGTAAGAGCATGACAATGGGTGATCTGTGTCTACAGGCAGCACAGATGCAGGGAATCAAGACTCTCTGCGCTCGTGAGTTCCAAGCATCAATAGATGACTCCATTCATACGCTGCTGTGTGCTGAGATAGAACGGCTTGACCTGCAAGGCTTTGAGATCCAGCGCAATGAGATCCGCTACAACGGCGAAACTGCATTCAAGTATATCGGCTTAGCAAGATCGCCAGAGAGTGTTAAGTCTTACCACGGCTTCAACCGTGTATTCGTGGACGAGAGCCAGACAATATCAGAGGCCAGCCTCAAGGCGCTTACTCCTACGCTCAGGACGGCAGGCTCAGAGATCTGGATGGCAGCTAACCCAAGGTCAGCGGCTGATCCATTTTTCCTACGATTCGTTAAGCCGTTTGAGAAAGAGCTGCGGCGTGATGGTGTCTACGAAGACGAGCATCACACGATTGTCTGGATGAACCATAATGACAACCCAGCATTCCCAGAGGTGCTAGAGCAAGAGCGAGCCTATGACCAAGCGCATATGTCAGCGGCTTTGTACTCTCATGTCTGGGAAGGCGAGACGTATGACGAGAATGAGGACTCAATCATTCCAGTGGAGTGGTTCTTGTCGGCGGTAGACGCTCATGTGAAGCTAGGCTGGAAGCCAGAAGGCGCCATCATTGCTTCTCACGATCCATCTGATGAAGGCGGTGACAGCAAAGGCTTCACGCTCAGGCACGGCAACGTGATCTTAGATGTGTGTGAGATGGTAACAGGTGATGCAGCGGAAGGTATGGATTGGGCGCTGGACAAGGCGCTGAAGGCTAACGCTGACCACTTTATCTGGGACGCAGACGGTCTAGGTGTCTCTCTCAAGCGGCAAGTAGATCAGGCGCTGTCAGGCAAGAACAAACTCAAGTACAGTATGTTCAAAGGCTCAGAGGCTGCTGAAGACCCAGAGCTGCCGTATACCAGCGGCGGCATCCAGCGAGACAAGACTAACCGAGAGACCTTCAAGAACAAGCGAGCGCAATACTGGTGGCGGTTAAGAGATAGGTTTGAGGCCACGCACAGAGCCGTGATCAAAGGCGAGTATGTGAACCCAGAGGATATGATCAGCCTATCCTCGGACATTGCAGTGCTAGACCAGCTACGCGCTGAGGTCTGCCGCATACCACTTAAACGCAACAACGCTGGTAAGATACAGATACTGAGCAAGATAGAGATGGCTAAGCCTCCCTATCGGTTGCCGAGTCCAAACATGGGTGATGCGCTTATGATGTCGTTGCATAGTCCCAAGGTAATAAACCAACAGAAGGTTGTTCTAAACTTCTCAGGATGGAAGCATGGATAAGTACGAATACGAGAAAGACTCCAAGAAAGAGTATGGCGAGGACACCTATGACTCTTCAAGCTATGAAGATCACGAGTATGTGTCTAACCTTCTGTCTGCTTCTCAGGAGGCTGACCAAGACCTGCGAAACAATGGGCGCGAGGCTGCGTTGTTTGTGGATAAGCGTGATGGTCAATGGGAACCCTACTGGTACAGCAATGCGAAAGAGTCCAAGTCTCCGCGCTACAGCTTTGATATGGTTAATCCGATCATTGATCAGGTTTGCTCGGAGATTGACCAAGCCTCCTTTGATGTCTCTGTCTCTCCTGCTGGCGGCAACAGCACCAAGGATATAGCCAACACCTACTCAGGCATTGTTCGCAACATTGAGTCTATGTCTGATGCTAGTGAGGTCTACAACCACGCAGCTCGTACTATGGTGACCACTGGCTTCGGCGCTTGGCGCGTTGTGCATAAGTATGTGAGTCAGGATAGCTTTGACCAAGACCTGTTCATTGAGCCTATTGGCAATGCGCTTGACCGAGTATGGTTTGATCCTGCGGCAGAGAAGCAAGACAAGTCAGACTCACGCTATTGCTTTGTCCTTCATGCTGTTGGTAGGCAAGAATATGACAGACGCTTTCCTGAAGGCTCTGGCGAGTCAGTAGATGAAGGCCGTGATGGCGAGGCTTACTACGACAAGGCTGAGGTCGTGGTGATTGGTGAGCTGCTGTACTGCGAAGAGGAAGAGCGCGAGCTGGTCATGATGTCTAATGGGCAGGTTCATGAGTTCAATGATGACTTTAAGAAGATAGCTGATGAGCTGAAAGCTATTGGAGTGACAGAAGTCCGTAGGCGTAAGCGGGTCAAGAAAGAGGTATGTTCACGGTTATTTGACGCTAGCGATTGGCTGGAGGAAAAGAAAGAGACAGTCTTCAACATGATTCCGGTGATACCTATATTTGCCAACTACAAGATCTTTGAGAACAAGACGATCTTCTGGGGACTCGTTGAGAAGCTCATGGACTCGCAGAGAGTGCTGAACTACTCAGTCAGCCGTGAGGTTGCAGAGACTAGCCTTGCGCCACGGTCTAAGTATTGGATGACAATGGGGCAGGCGGCAGGCCACGAGGATTCATTGCAGACGCTGAACACTAACCACGATCCGGTGCAGTTCTTCAACGTAGACCCAGAGTTCCCGCAAGTGCCTCAACAGCAAGGCGGCGCACAGATCAACCCAGCGCTACGCACAATGTCTGAGTCTATGCGCGGTATGATTACCTATGCCTCCGGTATGTTCAGCAGCAACATGGGCGACAATCCACAGAATCAGTCTGGCGTTGCGATTAACGCGCTACAGAACAAAGGCGATAACTCTACGATCAAATACTTCAAAGCCTTGGAGTTTGGCATTCGTGCCACTGGTCGTGTCTTGGTATCTGCCATCCCTGAGATCTATGACTCAGCGCGTACTGTAAGGCTGCTGAAGGAAGACAACACCTATGACGTTGCAGACATCAACCAGAAGGTCATAGACCAGCAGACAGGCGATGTGGTGACTGTTAATGATCTGTCAGTCGGCAACTACGATGTGCAAGTCAAGGCTGGTGCGAGCTTCAAGAACCGCCAACAAGAGACGATTGAGACAATCATTGAGATTGCCAAGGTTGATCCTACGATCCTACAGATCGCTGGCGATGTGTTGCTGGACAACGTGGCTACGGCCTCGGCTCAGCAAATCTCTGACCGAAAACGCGCACAGATGATAACTGCTGGCCTGATACCGCAAGAGCAGATGACTCAGGAAGAACTAGCGGCAGCACAGCAGCAGCAAGGCGAGCCACAGCAAGATCCGAACATGGTTCTGGCAATGGCTGAGCAGATGAAAGCTGAAGCCGAGATGATGCGAGCGCAGATAGAGCAGGCCAAGCTCCAGAACGAGCAGATGAAACTACAACTGGAAGCGCAGAAGCTCCAGACGCAGATGCAAGGCGATCAGGCTGACAACCAGATAGACATCTTCAACGCTGAGACTAAGCGCATGGATACTGAGATCAAAGCTCAGCAGGCTAATGCCACGGTCAATCAGTCTCAGGTTAAGTCTGTAGGTGATCAGCTAGACAACCAAGAGAAGATGGCTGACATGATGGATAGGCAACGCGCTGACGCAGAGAGGCAGCGAGCTGAGGCTCAGCGCAGAGCAATGAGATATATGTCTGACTCCGAAATAGCGAGAATGCAGAATGGCATCTGATTCAGAAATAGCAAGAGAGGAGCAACAATTTAGGTTAAATCGCAGAAGGCAAGCTACGTCTGCGCTTAACAATATTGCTCAGTTTAACTCAGCAGTTGTTGACGGAACGCTAGGACTTGCTGACCTTGGCGCTCAAGGAGTAGCTGGCATCTCCAACATGATTACAGGCCGTAACGACCGTCCTGTGATGCTAGGTCAGCGAGCCAAGTCTGCGCTTAACGTAGAGTCCGATCCGAATTCAATAGGCTATGTAGCTGGAGCTGTAGCTCCCGCCGTTGTCGCTGGCACAGCAACAGTTGCTGGAAAAAGCGTGTCTGCTCTTAATAACTTCTTTGGTAGAACTTTATCTGAGCTTAGCGCCTACTTCGGCGGCGAGGCTGGCGCTCAGATAGGCCGTGAGTATGGCGGCACAGGAGGCGAGATAGTCGGCGGCTTGGTAGGCGGCATGGCTGCTCCTAATTCTCCTAGAGCTGACATATTTGCTGGGCCGTCTTCAAGGACTGCTGACCAAGAAGCGCTGTTCAAAGCGAATCAAATGGAAAGACAAGGTGCTTCTCCTGAAGAGATTAAGCAGGCCACAGGATTCCAAAAGAACCTTGATGGCGAGTATATGTACTGGTTACCAACTAATGAAAGTCGTTTCGACTATGACGCTGCAAAAAGTTTTGTTGGAGAGGTAGAGCCAGAAGAGCTGTATTTCAATTTACAAGCTAGAGCTGAGCCTAAAATGGTAAAGCTCGAAGATATATATGATGATCCAAATGTTTACGCAGCTTACCCAGATTTAAGAAATATGAATGTAGCTTTGAAAAACTCAGAAAGTCAATATGCTGGGAGAGCATCATACGATAGAGCAAATGATAAAATTATGCTGAATATGGGAGCGCCAGCTATGCTTCCTGAAGACGCTGCTTCATACGCTAAATATAACCCAGATATGGAAAATATGCTTGGAGCTGACTCAAGTTTAATACACGAAGTTCAACACGCAATTTCAAACAGAGAAGGAAGGTCAAGAGGAGGAAGTCCAGAAGGAGCAAGGACGAGTTTGGATACGGCAAGAATTACGGAGCAAATACCTTACCGTGAAGACGCTACTTTCAATCTTTACGCAAAAAGCAATTTAGATAATATAAACAGAATCAATGAGATGAGAGATTTTGAAAGGTTTGCTAATACTGCAAGCGCTGACGAAATAGACGCAAGTGAATTTTTTCAGCTTAACTCAAGAGGCATTGAAGCAAGACTTCCTAAACCAGAGCTAGAAGATTTTGATGGTGATATTAAAATGTTTCAAAGAGAAAGCTCTGAATGGGCAAGCAATGCTAGAGATTATGCTGTAGAACAATATATTAAAAACAAGAGTTCCTCGGCACAATTCCGTGACTTAGTTAATGCAAGTGATGAGGAAATAGCTGCGGCTACAGCAAAAAACGTAGACGAGCTGAACAGAACTAATGATGCCGCTCGGATTAGCAAAGAAATAGAAGATAAATATAGAAGATTGAGTGAGGAATACAACCCGAATCAGTTATATATGCTTATGAATGATGAATATCTAGCTAGAACTACTCAAAGATTTAGAGACGATACTCGCTCAAGCAGAGACTTTCCTTTATATCGAGATGCTGAAGGAGCAGACGTAAATACTGATGATTTGTGGAATAATCCAAATCTCAAGTAAATTATGTTGCTTTTAACCAAATTGTGGTATATTTGACCACTAGCGCACTCCACGCTTTCATGGAGGCACGGAACGTCACCGTTTATTTGACGGCATTACAGTAGGTATAAGATGCAACCAGAAGATATGGTCGATGAGGCTTATGAGCTTGAAGACGTAGAAACTGTAGATCAGGAAACTGATTCCGCCTCATCAACGGATACTGGTGAAGACCAAGAGCAATCCACTAGACCTGTTTTTAGTGAAGAACAGCAGAAGGTTTTTGATAAGGCTATAAGCGAGAAGACTTGGAAGGCGCGAGAAGCAGAGCGTCAGGCCGAGGATTACCGCAAGCGCCTAGAAGAGCTAGAAGCTAGGATTCCCAAAGAACAGCCGCCAGAAGTGCCGAATGTGCCTGATTTCTATAGTCTTTCTGATAGAGAGATACAGGAGCAGCTCAGACAGCGCGATCAGGCGATTGCTAAGCGAGCAGAGTTTGAGGCTAGGCAGCAGGCCATGCAAGGTCAGCAGCTAGAATTACAGCGTCAGCAGCAAGCAACGGCAATTAGTGAGCAGAATGCGAAGATCGCAACCTACGCAGAACGCTCTAAGAAGCTCGGTGTAAAGACTGAAGATCTGCAAAGCGCAGCAAACAAGATAGGTCAGTTTGGGATAAACCCAATGCTGTCTAGTCATTTGATTGATTTAGATGATGGAAGTCTTGGAACTCTGTACTTAGGTCAGAATCTCTTAGAGTTAGATAAGCTGGCGAATATGCCTGCAAATCAAGCGTTGCTGTATTTAGATCAGACCATTATGCCAAAGGCTAGAAAACTTAAACCTAATGTTAATGCCGCTCCTGATCCACTAGACACGCCAAGAGGCGCTGGGGTAAGTCCCAAGGCTGGTGGCCCTAAAGGAGCAACTTTTGAATGAATAAGGTGATCCAATCATGGCTAATAATCTCAATAGTAACGTCACACGGAAAGTCGCTCGTGTATTCCTAGATGCCTTTGAGGCTTCTCGTGTAGTAACAAAGACTGTCAACACTCAGTTGCTGGCAGGAAAGTTCAATCCTTCAAGCGGCTCTAATGTCGACTTCAAGCGTCCTCATGACTACAACACAATCCGTACTTCTGGTGGTGACATCAGCGGTTCTGGTAAGTCAGACATCATTGCTGGTAAAGCAACTGGTACTGTTCAAAACTACTTCACAGCCGCCACTGAGTGGGGCAACGTGGAAGAGGCTCTTGAGCTAGACCAACTTGATCAAATCCTTGAGCCTATGGCTCGCCGCATCGTAACTGACCTTGAGTTAGACCTTGGCGCTTTCATGCGTAAAAACGCAGCGTTGACCTATGGTGATCGTGGAACTGTTGTTGATGCTTGGTCAGATGTAGCTGGTGCTGGAGCCACGATGGATTCTGTCGGCGTTCCAATGTCAGACGAGAAATACTACCTGATGAACCCATTCACAACTACTGCGCTGTCTTCAGCTCAGAACGGTTTGAATGCGTCTGACGGCCTTGTTCGTACAGCTTGGGAGAAAGCACAGATCAGCCAGAACTTTGGCGGCATGATAGCGCTGACTTCTAATGCTCTCAGCAGCTACACTTCAGGTACTACTACTGACCGTGCTGGTACGCTGAATGGTGCGCCTAACGCTACTTACGTTGCGGCGAAGGACACTATGCAGCAGACTTTGGTTCTTGCTAATCTGGGTACTGGTACTATTAAAGCTGGCGATCAGGTAACTATTGCAGGCGTTAATCGTCTTAACGTAGCTACTCGTGAGCTTATCCTTGATGCCGCAGGCGCTACTGTTCCGTGGACAGGCACTGTAATAGCGGATGTCACTATCGCTGGCAACGCTGCAACTGTCGTTGTTTCAGGTGCTGCTATCTTTGAGGCCGCTGGTCAGTACAACAACGTTGACGCAGCTCCTGCTACTGGCGCTGTTGTGACTATCCTTGGTGCAGCATCTACTGTCTTCCAGCCTAATATGTTCTTTACCAAGCAAGCGTTTGGTCTTGGAACTGTTAAGCTGCCTAAGCTGTACTCTACGGACACTATTGCAACTACTAGCGATGGTATGAGCATCCGTGTATCTAAGTACGCAGACGGTGATGCCAATACGCAGAAGATTCGTTTTGACCTTCTGCCAGCTTATGCCTGCTTTAATCCGCTGTTTGCGGGTCAAGGCTACGGTAAGTAACCTTGTAGTATTCTGGGAGCTTCGGCTCCTAGTTTTTTATTATGGCTACTCCGAGAAAAGGTAAAGCGAAAGTAAAAGTCACTGCCACTGGCAAGAAGGTCTCCTATGGGCAGGCTGGGAAGGCCAGTGACGGTGGTTCTCGTGTACGCGCAGGCACTAGCAAAGGTGATGCGTATTGCGCGAGGTCTTTAGGTATAAAGAAACAGTTATCTAAGAGACAACAGAACGATCCCAACACGCCTAACAACTTGAGCCGTAAGCGCTGGAAGTGTAAAGGCGCAAAGAGTGCTACTTATGAATAACGGTCTCTACGCAAATATCCACAAAAAGAAAAAACGTATCAAAGCTCAGAAAGCTGCTGGAAAAACTCCAGAAAGGATGCGTAAGGTAGGATCTAAAGGCGCTCCAACAGCAAAAGCCTTTAAGAACTCAGCGAAGACTGCCAAAAAAGCCACATTTGAGTGAGGTGATTTATGCCAAACGTAAACGGTCAAAAGTTCCCATATACCAAAGCAGGCATGATGTCTGCTAATAAGGCAAAGAAGAAAATTAAAAAGAAGCCTGCAAAAACGGTTAAGAGCGGAGCTACATACGAGTAGAAGTTTTTATGGCTAAAAACGCAAAGCATTTTAAATTGTCTGGAAGGCCGTATAATGGGAAAACTCATACAATGGCTGACGGCACAGTTCACACTGGATTAACTCACACTAAAAACAGTGTTCGGGTATTTCATAAAAAAGAGCTGCCCAAAAAACCTTCAAAGAGTACATACGAATAATGGCTACTGTCGCTCAGGTCGCAACGTCCTCACTTCAACGGATATTGGTACAGGCTAGTGAAGCTCCACTACAGCCTGACGAGTACCAAGATTTTATATTTTCAATGAATAATTACATGGCAGAGCTAGATGCTTCAGGCATTCAGCTAGGCTATACAACAGTATCTGATCTAGGTGATGAGGTCACCATCCCTACAGGCGCACTGCGAGGCTTGATAGCTAACATGGCTATTGAGGTCGCACCAGATTACAACGGAATCGTTTCGGCAGGTTTAGCAAAGGCCGCTCGTGATGGTTTCAACACTATGCGGCTGGTCGGTCAAAGCATGGGCAAGACTAGATTTCCTTGCACACTGCCTATTGGCTCTGGCAATGAAGATAATAACTTCGGCATTAGTAGTAATTTTTATCCAGATCAAGAATCGTCAATCCTTGCAGAGACCACTGGCGCTATAGCCTTAGAGGTAAACACTAATGGTTAAAAGAGCAGATGGTCGCAAGAAGTCGGACTTTGTAGCGCAGGATACTGTCCTTGCTAACTCGTTCATGGATTACTTCGTCAACAACACTAACTACCGAATCTCTTATTCTAGTTTTGTGGCTGGTCTTGGGGTTACAGGTAGTATTGTTACCACTGGATCTGGCACAGGAACTCCTGTACTTGAAATCGATGGAACGGTTAATAAGATCAGAAACCTAGAAAACGGTTCTGGCATTGTAACTTCTGTCACTGCATCAAATGGAGCGAAGATAAGCCACAACTTCACGGCTAACGCTGAAGGTCTTCCTATACTTTTGAACACTACCGCAGCCTCGCCTACGATAGCTAGTATTGTTGCGGGAAGTGGAATTAGTATTGCGGCAGTAAACAGCTCAGGCATTCAGATAACATCAATTGCTGATGAGACTAACGCACAGGTTAGTATGCACGGCAATTCAACTGCCACTGCTATCGCCACGCAAGACGTTGCGGTTAAAGTTGCAGGCACGTTTGTTGTTGGCACTGTGTCTAATTTTACTGCGGATAACACAGGAAAGCTGACTTATACAGGCGGCACGGCAGCGACCGTTAGAGTAAGCGCCTCGGTCACCTTGGATGTTGTTGGAACAAATCAAGACCTTACTGTTCATCTTGCCAAGAACGGATCATTGATAACCAATGCAAAGATTAGCAGGACGGTTACTTCTGGCTCGGCTGGTAATGTGGGCGTGTTCTTTAACGTGCCAGTTACAGCGTCTGACTACCTAGAAATCTTTGTTGCTAACGGTTCTGGAACTAACAACATAACAGTGACGGATTGCTTGTTTGGAGTTGCTTAATGCCAAAGGTTGTCCTGCCTATAGCTAATGGGTTCTATGAAAGCGATAGCTTGCCTATCTCGGCGCAAGAATGCGTCAACTTCTACCCAAATATAGCTCAAGCGCCTGCGCTCAATCAGGAAACTTTGTACGGCACTGCTGGACTCGAAGAGGTCGCAAACGCCAACAGCTTAACTGGCAACAGAGGCGCACACGAGATGAATGGTGTGCCTTACTTTGTTATAGCCGAAAAGCTGTACAGTATGGCTGCTGACTACACTCTTACGTTTATTGGCAATATAGCTGGGACATCAAGAGTCTCAATGGCTGACAACGGCACACAACTTCTTATCTTAGTTCCTAATGGAAACGGATACATATACAACCACGTTGCGGATACATTCGCCCAAATCACAGATTCAGACTTTACTGCGAACGGAAACCCGCAACTGGTTGTTTATATTGATGGCTTCTTTTGTCTTACGACTGACAGTAAGAAGTTTATTGTAAGCGCGTTAAATAATGGCCTTAGCTATAACGCTTTAGACTTCGGTACTGCTGAGTCAGATCCTGATGAAATTGTTGCTCCTATTGTATTTAAGAACCAGCTATTTATAGGTGGATCGCAGACGATAGAAGCATTTCAAAACATTGGCGGCGCTGACTTCCCATTCCAGCGAACTGGGTTATTCCTATCAAAAGGCATATCGAGTCCGTTTAGCATTCAATCCTTGCAAGATACCTTTGTCTTTATTGGCGCTGGTCAGAATGAGTCACCAGCAATCTGGACTCTTCAAGGTAATGACGTAGCGAAGATATCCACAACTGCGATAGACAAAGAGCTAAGCAATCTTACTGAGGATCAAATATCAGGCATATTCTCGTGGGGATATGCAGAGAAAGGCGCTTACTTTGTTGGTTTCGCAATACCTAGTGGCGCTTTGGTCTACGACATCATCACCAAACGCTGGCATGAGAGAAAGTCTGTAATTGAAGGAGATCTTGGTGCTTACCGTGTAACTGCCTTGGTTAGAGCCTACAACGAGATTTGGGCAGGTGATTTGATAGACGGCAGGATCGGTAGCCTTGATGCTGACTTCTACACAGAATACGGAACAGAGATAAGGCGCTCAGTAGTAACTCAGCCATTCCAGAACAACATGGAGTCGTTTTTAGTTCCTGAAATAGAATTAACTGTTGAGAGCGGCGTTGGTAATGCTGCCGCTCCAGATCCCAAGATTGGAATGGCTCGCAGCCGTAACGCTAAAACTTGGAGCGATACTCGATTCCGAAGCATCGGCAAGGTTGGTGAGTATAACCATAGAGCCATCTGGCGCAGAAACGGCAGATCAGCACGGTTTGAGTTATTTAGGTTTACGATGAGCGATCCTGTTAAGCCTGTTATTATACAGATGACAGCTGATATAGAAGGCATTCAATGAGTTATAAATTAAATGTCGGACAACCTATAGTGGAAGATAATGGAACTATGAGTCAGGCGTTTAGGCAGTTCACGCAAGAGGCTTCGCTTAGCATCCCGATAGTGGGAACAGGAAGTCCTGAAGGCGTGATAGAGGCTGTACAGTATAGTCTTTATCTGAATGGCTCTGGCTCTGCTGGAGCGATACAATACAGAAAGATGCTTCCTAGTATTGGAGGAGATAGAACAAAAGGTTGGATTCTTGTGTGATAACTAGAACTGTAGATGCTGACTTCATAAGATCATTTGTTACTGGATCTGAAGTATTTGATGAAATCAGCGAGGACAACTTCTCACGAGCTGAGTGGTATCCAGACATGAGCAGTGGTTGGTTCTTACATACAGAAGATGATGAAGTTTGCGGTATTTGGATGGCTGAGATGCGAAACAGCATAACCATAGAGATCCATCCAATGATCTTGAAAGAGTTTAGAGGCAAGAAAGCCTACAACGGCGCTAAAGAGTTTTTTACTTGGATAACTAAGAACACCAAGTACGAGAAGATAAACGCCGAGATAGCTACCTGCTTTCCTAACGCTAAGATGTTTGCCGTACAATGCGGCATGAAGGCTGAAGGCAAGATTAGAAAATCTTTTAAGAAGAACGGCGAAATATACGATCAGTGGATTCTTGGAATAACTAGAGAAGAACTAGAGGCAAGATATGAGTAAGTTAGTTAAAACGCTATTTGGCGGCGAGTCTGATGAAGGCATCGAGCGTCAGGAGAAATCCAACCAGCTAACTAGAGACTTTCTTGCTCGCCAAGAATCTATGGGCAGGGCCGACATAAGAAAGGCTATGCCAAGCCAATACGCTGCAATGACAGCAGGCCAGCAGGCTGGATTAGATGTTTACGGTCAATCTATGCCTCAACAGGCTAATGCCTTTGTTGGCGGCAATGTCGCAGCTCAAGGCGCATTGTTATCTGGTATGCCAATGTACGAACAGGCAATACGAGGCGGCGATGTTAATTACGCTGCATTGCAGCCATATCAAGGCAGTTATGATATGTCCTTCGCTCAGCAGCAGTTGCCTGATGCGGTAGCTAATCCTGCGTATTTAGCTGAAGCGACTACAATAGATCCGGTTATGCAGCACCTAACTCCTGAGTATCAAGGTCAACAAGCTCAAATGATGCGGATGGGTGGGCAAGCTAATGCGTTAGCTGGCATGGGCATAGATGAAGCGGCTTTGGCTGAGCTACAAGCAATGGGGCGACTCTAATGGCTAGACAAGACGATGAACGCGCAATGGCAGAAGCTCTCAGTGGTATAGGAGTCAATATTCCTAGCGCTGAAGACACGGTTGTTCAATTTGTTCAAAATAATCCAAATGCCTCGTTAGAGGACATTGCTTCCTTAATTCAGTCTACTGGCGCGAATCTAGGCTCTGTGGCAAGCACTCTCGGCGTTCCTATGGCTGAGGCTCAAAGAGCTTTTGATACTGCTATATCGTCTCAAAGCACTGCTGAGACTGCCGCTAACGAAGCGCAAGCAGCGGCTACAGAAGCTGCAAAAGCAGAAGTGACTGAGACTGTAGTTGCTGAAAAAACTGGTCTTGATAACGTCATTGACTATATCAATTCAGGCCAAGCCACTACCGATCAAGATATTTACCGTGAAATGACTAAGCAAGGCATTGGTGTTGAGCAAGTCGCTCAATCATTGGGCGTACCAATGGATGAGGCTACAACTCGTTATACTCGCGCTCAAGAGATGGTAGATATAGAGAACATTGTTGCTGGCGGCTTAGAGCAAGCAAAAAAAGATTTCCCCAACGGCATACCGGATAACTTATTAAAGCGTTACGCCTCAGAGACTAATCAGTCGTTAGATCAGATAGCGACTAACATGGACAACTTTGGTGTCTCTGTTGATGATATGTCTCGCGCTACTGGAATACCTTTAGCCGAGGTTCAGTCTGCTTACAACACAGCAAAGGCTGGCGCAGGAGCTGTAACTGGTGACACTACTACTGGCGGCACAGGTACTACCACTGGCGGCACTGTGGCAGGGACAGAGGTAGCTGGAGGCACTGGCGCTGGCGTTAGCTCTGGAACAGGCTCTGTGGCTTCCTCTACAGCCGTAGGAGGCCGTGCAGGCTCTGGCGGTCAAACTGGTTTAGCTGGAGCAGAACGCGCTCTAGCAGGCGGTGTAACCGCTGCTGCACAGGCTATTGAGTCAGGCGCAGGCCAAGCACGACAAGACATTCTTGGCGGCACTCAGATTGCTCGTCAGGACTTAACCCAAGGCGCTCAAGAAGCTGGAGGTTTAATTCAGTCAGGCACTGGGTTGGGACTAGAAGCTCTTGGTACAGGTCTTGGTGCTGCAAGACGAGATATTATGGGAGGCGCACAAGCTGGACTTGGCGCGTTATACCAAGGTCTAGGCGGTGCAAGGACTGACCTTCAAACGGCTCAACAGCAAGCAGCTCAACAGTATGGACAAGGCTTAGGCGACATAACAGCCGCTCGTGATCTAGCATCCCAGCAGGTTGGTCAAGCGTTCGGTCAAGCTGGGCAGATGTTTGATCCGTACCGCCAAGCAGGCACGGCTGCTCTTCAGCAGCAAGCTGCTTTATCTGGCGCGTTAGGCCAAGAAGCGTTTAATCAGGCTTTCCAAGCCAGCCCACAACAACAGTTTTTAAGAGAGCAAGGCGAGCGAGCAGCGTTACGCACAGCGGCTGCAAGAGGCGGTGTAGGCGGCGGCAATGTAATGAAAGAGTTGTCTAGGTTTAATACTGGACTAGCTTCTCAGGATTTGCAGAACCAGATAGCTAATCTTCAGCAATTAGGCTCTCAAGGTCTTGGCGCTAGTGGTTCGGCGGCTCAGTTTGCTGCTCAAGGCGGCGCTGCACAGGCTGATCTACAGACTCAAGCGGCACAACAGTTAGCTGCACAACGCGCACAGATTGCTCAGTCTCAGCTTGGCACAGGCCAGCAGCTCGCAGGACTAGGGACGTTAGCAGGACAGCAAGGACTGAGTACACTTACAGGCGCTGGTCAGCAGCTAGGAAACCTTGGTGTTACTGGCGGCACTTTAGGAATGCAAGCACTTACAGGCGCAGGTTCGCAATTGGCTGACATAGCTAGCGGCAGGTCTTTAGCGCAGTCTCAGTTAGCTTCTCAGGCAGGTCGGCAGTTGGGTGACGTAAGTCTTACTGGGGGGATGACAGTCGGTGATTATCTCTATGGTACAGGCGGCGCATTAGCTGCTAACAGGATGCAAGCAGGCCGAGACATTGCTGGGAACATTACCAACCAGATCAATGCTCTTGCTCAGTACCAAGGCGATCAAGGTGTCGGTATGTCTGATCTAATCGGTCAGCAGGCTAATATACTAGCTGGCATCCAAGGCGGCGCAGGTGCTGGAATGTCAGGTATGATAGGCGGCACGGCTGGTCAGTTAGCAGGAATAGCCACAGGAACTGGCGCTGCTTACAACCCAGCTGGGTTAGGCCAGACAACTCAGGTTAGTGGTATGGTGAATGATTTTGGAAGAACAATGAGCGGATTGGCAACTGGAGGCGCAGCGGCTCCGGTGACTTCTTCAATTCCGATCTAATGCAGAGGCAAAATAATGACTGATGAAGAATTTGAAAGAATGCTTGCTGGCCTTCCTGTAAAGAATGAGGATGCTGACCCTATATCTAGAGCGGCTGCTAATGTGCGACAGCCTACTGCAAGCTCAGTTTCAAGCCCAGCATTTAAAGTTATTCCTGACCAAGAAAAAGACAGTTTTTTTAATAAAGCTGGTCGTTTTGCAAGAGGTTTTGGCGCTGGGTATGCTGGAAAAGGTGACGAATATCTTGAGTCTTTAAAGAATCAACGCCAGCAAAAAGATATGAAGTTATTGCAGGCAACAGCTTTAGACGCAAGAAACATTCAGACAGCTATTCAAAATGAAGATTTTCCAAAAGCTATAGATGTTCTTGTTGACCGCATGAGCCTTCTTGAGAAAATGGGTGAGGATACTTCAGACACAAAGATGCTTAGAGACGCTCTTGTGCGCGGCAGACCAGACATAGTAATGGGAGAGCTAAATACTTTTCTAAGTGCATTGCCTAAGCAAACCATTGATCCGAAGATGCTTACAGATCAAGGTCAGATGGTTACTCAAAGATTGGGTGGTGATCCTACCGCTCAGACTGTTGGTGGTTATCAGCCTGCCGAAAGTTATCGTGCTATGACGGATCAGGAAAGAACTTCATTTGGAATACCTGAAGGAGTTCCTTCTAGGATGAATGTTCAAACAGGAAAGCCCGAAACAATGGGTGGTGGAGGAATAAACATCAATACTTCTCCAGAAAGTCCTGCGTTCAGCGACCAAATGCAACAGCAAGCTATGGAAGGCTTTATTCCAACCAGAGAGTCTTTGAACGAGCAAAGAATGGCTATTGCTACTTTTGGAAAAGTAGAGCAAATGGCAAATTCTTTAAACGCTCAAGATATGAGTGGAGCTGAAAGAATAGTTAGAAATATGTTCCCAGATTTAAGCATATCTATGGCTGATCCAAACGGCATACAGGCAGTGGCAGATTCACTAAGGACTCAAGTTGCTCCACAAATGAGAGTGGCAGGATCTGGTAGTACGTCTGACATAGAATTTAAAGCATATCTAGGCTCATTGCCAAGTCTTCTTCAGTCAGTGGAAGGAAGGCAAATTCTTGTAGAATCGTTCAGACCAGCAGCGGAAAGAGCAAAACAAAAAATAGAACTTGCTCGTCAGTTTGCAATTGGTGAAATGACATTTCAGCAATACTTAGATGCAGATTTACAACTTGACGAAGGAAATCTTTACAGCGATGCACAGAAGCGAAAAATAAATAGAATCTCAGGCCAAGTTATTTTTGATTTGGGTACACCTGTATTCACTCCTCCATCAGATGGTTCTATAACTCCAGTAGGTGCCTAATAGGTTAATTCATGGCTGAAAATACCGCTTTTATAACACTAAAAGGCTTAGATGGCGCTGATTATAACGTCACTTTAAGAGAAGGCGAGAGCCAAGCGCAAGCTCAACAAAGGCTTGATTCTTCCTTCTCTTCTGGGCAACCTTCTGGCGCATCAAGCAGAGAGTCTTCTGGATTTCCTGATATTCCTTCTGACTATGCGTTGCAAAAAGTTGGAGACGAGCCTTATGGCGCTGATCAAGGATATATGTATCAAGCTCCTGATGGGACTATGGGTTACTTCGATCCAGCTTATTCAACAACAGACCAAGATGAAGTTTTAAAAATATACAACGGAATAAGTCCTTCCTCTATGTACAAAGAACGTCAGTACGAGGACATAGTGCAAATGAATCCTGCCACGGTTAGAGCGCAAACAGCGTCTCGTGGTATTCCGTTTGTTGGAGAGTTTATTGATGAAGCTGCTGGTCAATTTGTTTCTCCAAGCAGGCAAGCAGATATACGTTTAGGCCGAAAGGCAATGGAAGAAGCAAGACCTGTTGAAAGTATGGCTTTAGAAATAGGAACAGGAATAGCAACCGGAGGGCCAGCTTTAGGAGCTACTAGAACAACGGCTAAAACAGGCGGCGGGTTAATAGCAAAAAGGCTTCTTCAAGGAGCTGCTGCTGGATCTGTTGAAGGAGGACTTTCAGGATATGGCGCAGGAGAGACTCCAGAAGAAAGAGAGCGGATGGCAAAGTTTGGCGCTGGCTTTGGTGGAGTTCTAGGAGGAGCTGGAGGCTCTGTTGGAGGATTCCTTGAAGCAGGACTTTCTCGTAAGTTTGCCGCTGTTGATGTTTATGATTTAGCTCAAGAATTAAATATAGATATAGATGCCGCTAGGATACTTAAAGATCAAGCCTTGTCTGCTTCAAGCCCAGAAGACATAAGAAGAAACATGGCTAGAATGGGAGCTGACGCTAGAGTTATTGATGCTAGCCCCAACGCATCACGGCTTTTAGATGTAACACGGACAAAAATGGGTGATGCAGTAGAAACTGCAAACAGAGGAATGATTGATCTTTCTCGCGCCAGAGGCAGACAATTTAGGCAGTCATTAAAAAATATATTTGAACCATTTACTGACGTTGACGATGCTCAGGATATTGTTACTAGAATAAACAAGCAAACAGCTCCTCAAAGAGAAGACGCTTATAAAGCCGTATATAATACGCTTATTGACTACAATACTAAGCAAGGTAAAAATATACAGAAAGTATTAGACTCAATTCCTGAAAGCGTAAGAAAAGAAGCTATAGAAAAAGCCAATATAAGCCTTGCTGCTGGAGATGATTTAGCTCCTCCTATAGCCTTTAGAACTTTTTTGAATGATGCTGGGGAAGAAACTTTTGAGTTGCTACCAGATCAAACGCCTATTCATCTTGATTATTTAAAGCGTGCTTTAGGAGACATGGCTTATGACCCAAAATACAGAGGAACTCAAACAGGCACAGATATGCTTTCGTTTGCTAGAAAGCTAAAAAAGTCTATGCAAGAAGCTATTCCTAGATATAGAGAAGCATTAAGACTAGGCATGGATACAATACAAGAAAGAGAATCTATTGAGATATCTCAAAACTTTCTTTCTAAAGATGTGACTGTTGGGACTATTTCCAGATTTCTTGGTTCTGTAAAGGATAAAAAGCAAAGAGAAATATTGCAAGAGTCTCTTAGAAAGATGCTTGGTTTTGAGATGGAACAATCAATGGCAAGAATAAGAGGAACTCTAGCAGATCCTTTTGCCAGCGAAGACAGCATAAGAGCCGCTATGAAATCAGTGAGAGAGTACGGAACTGCGGAAAATCTGAATAAAATGCGCTTAATTATAGGCTCTGAAAGATTAGGAGAATATAGAAGAACTTTAGAAAGATTGGCGCAACAAGTATCCAGAGAAGGAGACATGGCTTTAAATTCTAAAACAGCATTTAGAACTCAAGCTATTGGTCAAATTGAAGAAATTACTGAAGGTGGAGTTGGTAGATCGGCTAGAGAGCTTAAGCCTATAGACGCAGCTCAAGAATTTGGAAGGTCTTATCTTGGTAAGCTAGGAGAAGAAACAGTAGATTCCACTCCAAGAATACTTAATCAAGTTGCCGAAATTCTTATACAAGAAGGCGGCGAAGATTCCAACAGAATAGTAGAAACTATAATGAGAATAAAGGCTAACGAATCGGTGACTGACGCTGAAGCAAGGCGATTAGCTTCTTATATAAGCGCATACCTTCCTGTTGGCATATACCAGACAGGTGAAACCATAGGAACAAGAGAGCAATAGATTATGGCTAGATTCGGTGAGATAAACGCACAATACTTTGACGATGCTGGCGATCCTCTAGGCGGTGGTAAGCTGTACTTCTACGAGTCTGGCACAACTACGGCTAAAACTACGTTTGCAGATATCAACTTAACCATTCCTAACACGAATCCGGTAATTCTTACTGCGGCAGGCCGTCAACCAAACATATTCTTTAACGGTAACGCCAAAGGCATTCTTACTGACAAGAACGATGTACAGATCCTAGTCAGAGATCCTATTGGTGAGACAGGCACAAACTTCGGTGACGCTTGGGTAGCGACTACTATCTACTCGGCTAACTCTGTTGTTATAGGCAGTGATGGCGTTTACTACAGGTCACTAGCTAACGGAAACCAGAATAACAATCCTACTACTACTTCTGGATTTTGGACGCTGCTGTACTCCATAGAGTGGAACTCAGGCATTACTTACAGTGCTGGCGATATAGTTCTTTTAGGAACAACACAGTTTCAATCTTTGCAAAACAATAACCTTAATAAAAACCCATCGAGTCAAGCGTCTTTTTGGGTTTCGTTAGCTTTTGCTTGGTTGAGTACGGAAACTTATTCAATCCATCAAAATGTTGTTGGCCCAGACGGTATTCTTTATACCTCACTACAAAACAACAATATTAATAAGGTTCCTGCTTCAAATGCTTCTTTTTGGGTAGGCACAAGCGCGGCGGCGGCGGCTAGTGCTACGGCAGCAGCGGCTTCGGCAGCGGCAGCGGTGGTAGCTAAAGACGCATCTGTAGTTGCAAAAAATGAATCAGTTACCGCAAAAAATGAATCAGTTACCGCAAAAGACTTATCGGTTACAGCAAAAAACGAATCGGTAGCCGCTAAAGACTTGTCAGTTGCCGCTAAAGACGCTGCTGTTGTAGCAAAGAACGCTGCCGCAACAAGCGCAACGGCTAGTGCGTCCTCTGCTACTGCTTCTGCTGCCAGTTTTACATCTTTTGATGATCGGTACTTGGGCGCTAAATCTTCAGAGCCAACCGTAGATAACAACGGAGATGCGCTAATTGAAGGAGCGACTTATTTTAATAGCACAAGCAGTATAATGTTTGTTAGATCAAGCGGTTCTTGGATAGTAGTTGCTCCAACCAACACAACTAATATTACAATAAACTCAGCAGACGGAGGCTTTGCCAATAGCGTCTACACAGCACCGCAATCAATTAACGGAGGTACAGCGTAATGGCTGACATGATACAAATTAGAAGAGATACCGCAGCCAACTGGACTTCTGCGAATCCTACCTTAGCTCAAGGCGAGCTGGGACTTGAGACTAACACCTCAAAACTCAAGGCTGGTAACGGAAGTACTGTCTGGAATAGCCTTGGCTATTTGATTGATGCGGGTGGTTATATTACCGAAACTAGCACAAATACATTAACCAATAAGACTATTAATTACGCTAATAATACGCTGACAGGCGTAGTGGGAGTCACGGCTACACAGACCCTAACTAACAAAACATTAACTTCTCCAGTTTTGGGTGGAACAACAACTACAGCTTCAGGAAATATGGTTGTGTCCCCGGCCACACAAATAATAGAAGTAAAAGGCAATGGGTCTAGTGTAGAAGGACAAATTAAACTCAATTGTCACGCTAACACTCACGGGCAAACGCTTAAAGCACAGCCGCACAGCGCAAGTG
>Ga0208814_1000285_pt1 | contig 33911 bp, 37 predicted proteins | sample MalvirAntarct_55_FD_184253 | JGI IMG/M metagenome (GOLD analysis project Ga0208814, IMG submission 184253) | Marine viral communities from the Global Malaspina Expedition - Malaspina viral metaG Antarct_55 (SPAdes) (version 2) | ecosystem: Environmental > Aquatic > Marine > Oceanic | place... | reverse complement strand
TGCTCACGGTATGTGGCGCTTGCCAGGGAGCACGGACTGGACCCTGCACAAATGGCCCTGGCCTATGTAACTCAACAGCCTTTCGTAACCAGCAACATCATCGGTGCAACTTCAATTGAGCAACTCGAAAGCAATCTCGCCAGTTCTGAGTTGCGCTTGTCAGCCGAAGTACTCGAATCCATAGAAGCCATTCACACCGCGCAACCCAATCCCGCCCCCTGAGGAATCATGGACCAATCACGCGGCAATACTGTGCAAGCCTTGCCGTCGCCACCAGTCATAACTCTTGGCGCAAGGAGCGCATAGATGATCGCTGCCGAATTGCTTGCCCCGACCAGCCTTGTGCTGGGGTGGCTGCTCTATGCCGCCGGACTGATATGGGCCTGCATGCGTGCACCCTGGGTCGAGCTGTTCAGCGATACGCGGCGCCAGCACCTGCTGTTCGGTGCGGTCTTGGCGATCTTTCTGCTTTGGTTGGTCCGCCGAGACTTCGATTCGGGTTTGTCTTTCCACTTCATTGGACTGACTGCGGTCACGTTACTGCTCGACTGGCCCTTGGCGATTCTCGCTGCCTTTGTCGCCCAGCTTGGATTGACGATCACAGGCCACCAGCAATTGGTTGCCCTCGGCCTGAATGGCGTGCTGCTGGTATTGATACCGGTGACGGTCACCGAAGCTTGCGCCATCGCCGTGGAGCGCACCCAGCCTCGCAACCTATTCGTCTATATATTCTTTTCAGGTTTTTTTGCGGCCGGCCTCGCAACCCTGATCTGCATCCTGGCAGGGCTCGGGATCTTGCTGATCGACGGCCTCTATCCAATGCCGCCCTGGCTGGACGACTTCGCCGGGTACATCTGGCTGGTGATGTTTCCCGAGGCTTTTATCAACGGCGCGGTCGTCAGTGCGTTAGTGGTGTTCTATCCGGACTGGATGGAAACATTCAACCGCAGTCGCTACTTGCAAGCTCCGTGGAAAGACGACAGCAACGATGATATGTGAGTAAGCCGTAGCGCTAGCCAGCCGCACAACCAAGCCGCGACGCGAACGCGCCCTCAGTGCTGGCGCGGCGGCATATCGTCAGAGAACAGATCATCCTCAAGCTCATTACCTGGGATCGCGTGCTCTTCCGACGCCCAGGCACCCAAGTCGATCAGTTTGCACCGCTCCGAACAGAAAGGACGATTCGCACTTTTCACACTCCATTCGACCGGCGCGCCGCATGTGGGACATTCAACAACCGTAGCACTCATTCCTGACCTCCTCGCAGCGTCAGATAAAAATCATATAGCCGTTTGACCTCGCTTTCCAGCCAGGCCCGGTCCCGATCATTGACCAGCACATCATCCGCATGACGCAAACGCTCTTCGCGGCTGATCTGTGCGTTGAGAATGGCGCGGATCTGCGCTTCGCTGGATTGGTCACGCTGGATGGCGCGCTCCAACTGCAGCGCCTCTGACACATCGACCACCAACACGCGCGCAACCTGCTGGTGCTGACCGGACTCCACCAATAGTGGCGATACCATGATCGCGTACGGCGAGGTCGCCCGAGAGAGATGCTCATCGACTTCCTGGCGTATCAGTGGGTGCAATAGCTGCTCAAGCCATTTGCGCTGTTCCGGCTCTCGAAAAACTAGTTCGCGCAGTGCCGCCCTATCCAGCCCCCCGTCGGACGCAAGAACACCGTCACCGAACCGATCGACAATCAGCCCCAGAGCCGGCCGACCTGGCTCGACAACCCAGCGCGCTGCATGGTCGGCATCAACCCAGTGCACCCCGAGGCGGCCGAATGCTTCCACCACTGCGCTCTTGCCGCTGCCGATACCACCCGTCAAACCAAGCACCCAAGGTTTCATCACAAAACGTCCCGAGGATTAAACGACGCGCAGTAGTAACGTTTGAAATGCAAGGATGCAAGCGCAAGGTCGATTCCCAACGGAACCGCTCGACCTATCCAGAACTGAGGAAGCCAGCTTTCACAGAGGGTGGTCTGCTCATCAAAAAAACACACTGCAGCCGTTTTAAACAATGGTGGAGACTTAGGCCGAGGTGCGGCTTTTTGCATTCCCGTAACGCTACGGGCAGCATCCAGCAACTCCCCTGCTGGTTAGCTAATGGAACCCTCCAATCACCCACACCGGGACGAGGAGCGGCCCAATAGTGGAACGAGAAAACGATGATCAGCCCCTAATGCCCAAGCGTTAGAACCTGGCAAATTGCAGATAGGCTGAAGTAATCTGATCACCCCAGAGCAACGCAACCCAACCCGCAATCGCAAGGTAAGGACCAAAGGGAATGGTCGTGCCGCTATCAGCCTTTCGCATGCGCAGCATAATAGTACCTAGCACCGCTCCCACAACTGACGAGAGAAGAATGGTCAGCGGTAATACTTGCCATCCACCCCAGGCGCCCAGCATCGCCAGGAGCTTGAAGTCGCCATAACCCATGCCCTCCTTGCCAGTCACAAGCTTGAACAGCCAGTACACCGACCACAGGCTCAGATATCCAGCAACTGCCCCCCATACCGCATCAGACAACGGCGCGAACAAACCGAAATAGTTGACAATCAAGCCCAGCCAAAGCAAAGGCAACACAAGGGAGTCAGGCAGCAATTGGTGATCGACATCGATCATGCTCATTGCCAGCAAACCCCAGGTCAGCAACAGCATTGCCCCAGCCTGCCAAGAGAAGCCGAAGTGCCAGGCCACATAACCGGATAACACACCGCAGAGCAACTCGACCAAGGGGTAACGGCTGCTGATCGACGCCCGGCACGACGAGCACTTACCGCGTAGCGCCAGCCAGCTGACCAAGGGAATATTTTCCCAAGGACGTATCTCATGGTCGCACTGCGGGCAGCGAGAGTTTGGAAGCACCAGATTGAAGGTCGCCGCAGGTTCTGCCGGCAACTCCAGAAACTCACGCGCCTGAGCGCGCCAGTCCCGCTGCATCATGATCGGCAGGCGGTGAATGACCACATTTAGAAAACTGCCCACCAGCAGCCCCAGCACCAGTGCGCATAAAACAAAGGCCAGCGTGTTGCTGGCCAGAAAAGTCACCACATCCATTTTTAGACGACAGCCCCAAGCTGGAAGATAGGCAGGTACATGGCAATGATCAAACCACCCACCAGTACGCCCAATACCGCCATGATCATTGGTTCCATGAGCGCAGTAAGCCCATCCACCATGTTGTCTACTTCGTCTTCGTAGAAGGTCGCGACCTTCGCCAACATCTCATCCAGAGAGCCCGACTCTTCACCAATGGCGGTCATCTGAATCGCCATGCTCGGGAAGGTCCCAGTGGTGCGCATGGAGAAGTTCAGCTGCATACCGCTGGATACATCGCTCTTGACCTTCATCGTCGCGTTGCGAAAAACCACGTTACCAGTGGCACCGGCAACCGAGTCAAGCGCATCCACTAGCGGCACACCCGCCGCGAACGTAGTCGCCAAGGTCCGCGCAAAACGCGCCACCGCCGATTTGTAGAGAATGTCACCCACTATCGGCATCTTGAGCAGGAATCGGTCAAACCAGTTACGAAACCCCTCGGACTTGCTGTGAGCCGTCTTAAAAGCGTAAGCAGCTCCGAACAGGCCAAGCAATACCAGATGCCACCAGGCTTGCAAGGCCTCTGACAGACCAATGACCATCAGGGTAAACGCCGGCAGTTCGGCGCCGAAGTTGGCGAACACGTCTTGAAACTGCGGAACCACCTTGATCAACAGAATCGCCGACACGATGATCGCAACCAGCACCACCGCGATGGGGTAATTCATCGCTTTCTTGATCTTGGCCTTTAGCGCCTCGGTCTTTTCCTTATAGGTCGCAACGCGATCCAGCAAGGTTTCCAGGGAGCCGGACTGCTCGCCAGAATCGACCAGGTTGCAATAGAGATCATCGAAGTATTGAGGATTCTTACGCAGCGCCGTAGCGAAGCTGTTACCCGCTGCAACCTCCTGCTTGAGGTCGTCGACCAGCTTGCGCATGTTCGGGTTATCGAACCCCTCGCCAATGATGTCGAACGACTGCAGCAGCGGCACGCCGGCCTTCATCATCGTCGCCATCTGCCGGGTGAACAGGGCAATGTCCATCGGCTTGATCTTTTTGCCGGCACTGAACAGCGAAGCCGATTTCTTTCGCACTTTTTGCGGGTTGACACCCTGCTTACGCAGCTGCGCCTTGACCAGTGCGGGGCTTACGCCGCTTAGCTCGCCCTTGATCTTCGCGCCCTGCCTGTTTGTTCCTTCCCAGGTGAAGACACTGGTTTTTACCGCTTTCTGCGCCATGTTAGTCCTTGGTCACCCGGTTGACTTCTTCCAGGCTGGTCACGCCCTGCATGGCTTTTACGAGAGCCGAGGTACGCAGGTCGTTGAAGCCGTCTTTACGCATCTGGGTGGAAATGTCGATGGAGTTGCCGTCCTCCATGATAATCCTGGCCAGCGCCGGCGTGTTTTTAACCACTTCATAAATACCGACACGGCCTTTGTAGCCGCCTTTGCAATTTTCACATCCGACCGGGCCGTAAACCTTGAAGGTGCCGATCTTATCGGCAGGGAAACCCTCTTCTAGCAGGGCATCACGCGGCATTTCCACTTCTTTTTTGCAGGTGTTGCAGAGCTTGCGAGCCAGCCGCTGGGCAATGATCAGGTTCACAGAGGTGGCAATGTTAAAGGCCGCAACGCCCATGTTGCGCAAACGCGTCAGCGTTTCGGCGGCACTGTTGGTGTGCAGCGTCGACATCACCATATGGCCCGTCTGAGCCGCCTTGATAGCGATTTCAGCGGTTTCAAGGTCTCGGATTTCGCCCACCATGATGATGTCAGGGTCCTGGCGGAGAAACGCGCGCAGGGCCTGGGAGAAGTCCATGCCCTGTCGAGGGTTGACGTTGACTTGGTTGATGCCCTCCAGGTTGATTTCAACAGGGTCTTCCGCCGTAGAAATATTCACGTCTACTGTATTGAGGATGTTGAGCCCGGTATACAGGGATACCGTCTTGCCCGACCCCGTTGGGCCGGTGACCAGAATCATGCCCTGCGGCTGCTTGAGCGCATTCATGTACAGCTCTTTCTGGCTTTCTTCATAGCCCAGCGCATCAATGCCCATCTGAGCACTTGAAGGGTCGAGGATCCGCATCACGATCTTCTCGCCCCACAGGGTCGGCAAGGTGTTCACGCGAAAGTCGATAGCTTTGGTCTTGGACAGCTTCATTTTGATCCGGCCGTCCTGCGGTTTACGACGCTCGGAGATATCCAGGCCGGCCATGACCTTCAGACGTGCTGAAATACGCGGAGCGAGCTGAATCGGTGGACGGGCGACCTCGTGCAGAATGCCATCGGTTCGTAGACGTACGCGGAATGCTTTCTCGTAAGGCTCGAAATGCAGGTCCGATGAGCCGCCACGAATGGCGTCGAGCAACATCTTATTGACGAAGCGAACAACCGGGGCGTCGTCAGCGGCCTCGCCTGCGTCATCATTCGCTGAATCATCCGATACGGTTTGAACGTCGATCCCATCCAAATCCACGTCACCGAGATCCTCCAGGCCGGAGGTCGCGCTTTCGAAAAACTTGTCGAGGGCCAACCCGAGCTTGTCATCCTCGACCAGGATCGCCTCGGTTGTCAGGCCGGTACTGAACTGGATATCTGATACGGCCTGCTGGTTGGTCGGATCCGACACCGCCACGTACAGCTTGTGGCCGCGTTTTATCAGCGGCAGTACACGGTGCTGGCGCGCCAACTTTTCAGACACAACGTCCTTTAGTTGGCTTTCCTTATCCAGCGCGTTTAGGTCCATGTACGCGACACCAAACTGTTCAGCTGCGAGTTCGGCGACCGCCCGACCACTGGCGAGTTTGTTCTGCACAACATAGGTCACCAACGACAGCTTGTTACGCGCCGCCTGCTGCTGCGCTTGCTGGGCAATTTTGTCATCGAGCAGGCCGGTCAGCACCATCTGCTTGGCCAGGCCAGAAAGGGCAACATTGTCGGTCATGGGCACGGTTCTTCTGGATTAATGCCCGCCTTATAGCGCAGATAGCCAGGCGTGCCAAACAGCGTCATTGCAGGTGACGAAATTTGTCAGAAGCGCGCAGATCAAGGCAGCGTGCATGGTTCACACTGTTTTGCAGCCCCGCGGAAATGATGGCCCGGGGAAGTTGGCACGACAGCTGCAAAGGGGAGAGCAGGCTCAACTGCCTGAACCTTCAAGGAGATACACATGAAAGCTCAGATGCAAAAAGGTTTTACCCTGATTGAATTAATGATCGTTGTGGCGATCATCGGGATTTTGGCTGCAATTGCGCTGCCGGCGTATCAGGATTACACCGCACGCGCCCAAGCAACCGAAGGACTGTCTGCAACTGCCGGCGTGCGTGCGGAGATTGCTAGCCAACTCGCAGTAGACGGTGCAGTTCCGGGTGTAGGCTCGCAGGCTGATCTCGACGCTCGGACGCTGGACGGAAATTACTTCGCGGTTGGCGGTGCAACAGTAGGCGCTGCCGGGGTAATTTCCGTTGTCTTCGACGACGGCACACTAGCTGGTCAGACAATGTCCATTACTCCTGCTGTTGGAGCAGGCACAAACCAAATTCAGGGCTGGACCTGCGCAGGCCTGACTAACCCATCACACATACCATCCGGATGCCGCTAATAACACGGTAAGGCGGATCAATTCGTAAGATGGATTAGCGAAGCGTAATCCGTCATCAATCGAACCTACTCCGCCGTTGCACACTAAACGCCTCGCCTTCGTGCGAGGCGTTTTGCTGTTTGCGGGTCATGACCGCGGCGGCGGCTCGCCTCTCATGCGATGGTATCGCCAGAGGCGCTTCCGTCGGTTACTGCGCATCGGCACCTGAACCAACCAAACACCGTACCCGTACGCACCCACACGAACGTCGGATTACGCCTTCGGCCAATCCAACCTAGGTCGCCTCCGCATCGATTTGCATATTGGCCTTTTATTTACCGCGAATAGGCCGCATCAGCTGCGATTGATCTCGCCTACACTTCAAACCCAATGCAACGCCGGAGGCAAGGATGCCTAACTACCGTCGCGCCCTCGTTCCGGGGGCAAGCTGGTTTTTCACCGTGAATCTATTGGAGCGACGCGGTAACGATTTGTTGGTGCGGCATATCGATCTGCTTCGGGCGTCGGTCCGGAGGGTACACCGGCTCCATCCGTTTACCATCGACGCCTGGGTTGTGCTCCCCGAGCACATGCATTGTGTCTGGACGCTACCGCCAGGTGATGCGGACTATGCGCTGCGGTGGCGGCTGATCAAAACGTTCTTCAGCTGCGCCTTGCCTCCTAGCGAATATCGATCAGCGGTGCGCCTGCAACGAGGCGAGCGGGGTATCTGGCAACGTCGTTATTGGGAACACATGATCCGTGACGAACACGACCTCCGACGGCATGTCGATTACGTTTATGTAAATCCGCTCAAACATGGCCTGGTTCGCCACGTATGCGACTGGCCTTATTCGAGCTTTCATCGCGATGTGCGGGCCGGGCTCTACCACGCCGGCTGGGCGGGCGATCCGTCGCTTCTCGTCCCTGGGGCGTGGGTTTCGTGACACATAGCCACTGTCGGATTACGCCTTCGGCTAATCCAACCTACGTAACTTGGCTCCCCGGCGCGACCAACAGTCCATCCAAACAAAAACGCCCTGCATGTGCAGGGCGTCTTCGTTTCAACAAATCGCTCGCTTAGATGGCGCCACGCTTGCGCAGCAGATCGATCACCAGCTTGGCGCTCTCCTCGACCGTAAGCGACTCCGTGTCGATCACCAGATCAGCGTTCACCGGCACATCGTAGGGGAAGGACTCACCCGGAATGTTGTCGCCGCCAGCTGCATACAGCCCCTGCGGATCGCGCTGCTGGCAGGCCTGCGGTGAAGCCTGAACATAAACGGTGATAGCCCGATCGGTGCCGATCAGCGCCTTGGCCTGTTCGCGACCTTCGGCATCTGGAGCGACGAACGCAGCCAGGGTCAGCAGACCGGCTTCGTTGAACTGACGGGCCACATGGGCGGCACGGCGCCAGTTTTCGGTACGCCCGGCGCGATCCTGCGGAAGGCCCTTGTTCAGGTCGTGGCGCAGGTTCTGGCCATCCAGTACGTATACGGCGCGGCCCATATCGAACAGCTTGCGCTCGACCGCATAGGCCAGGGTGCTTTTGCCTGCGCCGGACAAGCCGGTGAACAGCACGGTTGCTGGCTGCTGACCGAAACGGCTTGCACGCTCTTCGGTAGATACATGAGCCAGGGCACCGTGATGACCTGAGGTGCCATGACCGACCGGGTCGGCGATGATCATGCCCGCACCGACAGTACCGTTGGTGAGGCGGTCAATGATGATAAACGAGCCGGTAGCTGGGTTTCTCGCATATCCATCCAACGCAATCGCAGCGTCCAGACTGACTTTGACCCGTCCGATCTCGTTGAGCTGCAAGCTGCTGGCCGGGCCATGCTCCAACGTGTTCACGTCCACGCGATGAGTGATGCTGGCGATGGAGCCCGGCACGTAGCTGGTGGCGCGCTTGATGTCGTACTTCTTGCCGGGCAGCATCGGCTCTTCAGCCATCCAGACCAGCATGGCGTCGAAACTGTCAGTGATGCGGGGCAGGTTGTCGGCATGCACGAGCATGTCACCACGGGAGACGTCGATCTCGTCTTCCAGCGTCAGAGTGATCGCTTCGCCTGGTGTCGCCTGCTCCAGCTCGCCGTCATAGGTCACGATGGATTTGACGGTGCTGCGCTTGCCGGACGGCAGCACAACGATTTCATCGCCCTTGCGCACGATGCCGCTTGCCAGGGTGCCTGCGAAGCCGCGGAAGTTGAGGTTGGGGCGGTTGACGTACTGCACGGGGAAGCGCAGGTCGTCGAAATTGCGGTCGCCGGCGATCTCCACGCTCTCAAGAATCTCCATCAGCGACTGCCCTTCATACCAGGGGGCGCGCTCGGAACGGTTGACCACGTTATCGCCCTTGAGCGCGGACATCGGCACAAAATGCAGAGAGGACGGCTTGAGCTCGATACGTTCGGCAAAGGCCAGGTAATCGGCCTTGATTCGCTCGAATACGGACTGGTCGAAGTCCATCAGGTCCATCTTGTTGATGGCCACGACGATGTGCTTGATGCCCAGCAACGAGGTGATGAAGCTGTGGCGCTTGGTCTGGGTCTGCACGCCGTAGCGGGCGTCGACCAGGATGATCGCCAGGTCGCAGGTCGAGGCGCCGGTCGCCATGTTGCGCGTGTACTGCTCATGGCCGGGGGTGTCGGCAATGATGAACTTGCGCTTAGCAGTGGAGAAATAGCGGTAGGCAACATCGATAGTGATGCCCTGCTCGCGCTCGGCCTGCAGGCCGTCGACCAGCAGCGCTAGGTCGACATCATCGCCCGTAGTGCCGGATTTCTTCGAATCGCGGGTGATCGCTTCAAGGTGATCTTCATAGATCATCTTCGAGTCGTGCAGCAGGCGCCCGATCAGGGTGCTCTTGCCGTCGTCGACGTTGCCGCAAGTCAGGAAGCGCAGCAGCTCTTTGCGCTCGTGCTGGGCCAGGTACGCGAGGATGTCCTCGCTGATCAAATCAGACTGATGAGACATGGTGCGGAATCCTTAGAAGTAGCCCTGACGTTTCTTTTCTTCCATCGAACCTGCGCCATCGTGGTCGATGACGCGGCCCTGACGTTCGGAAGTACGCGTCAGGAGCATTTCCTGGATGATCTCCGGCAGGCTCGAAGCCGTTGATTCCACCGCGCCGGTCAGCGGGTAGCAACCAAGCGTGCGGAAGCGAACCATGCGCTTCTCAATGCGTGCCTTTTCCTCATCGGTGAGGTGTTCGAGGATACGCTCGTCGTCGATCATAATCAGCGTGCCGTTCTTCTCAATGACGTCGCGTTCGGCGGCGAAGTACAGCGGCACGATTGGGATCTGTTCCAGATAGATGTATTGCCAGATATCCAGCTCGGTCCAGTTAGACAAGGGGAAGACGCGGATGGATTCGCCCTTCTTCACGTTGCCGTTGTAGACGTTCCACAGTTCCGGGCGCTGATTTTTCGGGTCCCAGCGATGCTTGCTGTCGCGGAAGGAGTAGACGCGCTCTTTCGCACGCGACTTCTCTTCGTCGCGGCGGGCACCGCCGAAAGCGGCGTCGAAACCATGCTTGTCGAGCGCCTGCTTGAGACCCTCGGTCTTCATGATGTCGGTGTGCTTGGCGCTGCCGTGAGTGAACGGATTGATGTCTTGCGCCACGCCATCCGGGTTGATGTGCGTGATCAGGTCCAGATCCATTTCATTGACCATCTGCTCGCGGAAGCGGTACATCTCCTGGAATTTCCAGCGCGTATCCACGTGCATCACCGGAAACGGCAGGCGCCCGGGGAAGAAGGCCTTACGCGCCAGATGCAGCATCACGGCCGAATCCTTGCCGATGGAATAGAGCATCACCGGGTTGTCGAACTCGGCGGCCACCTCACGGATGATGTGGATGCTTTCCGCCTCCAGCTGTTTCAGATGCGTCAGTTTGTCGACCATGGCTACTCACGAATTTTGCAGGTGGGACGGCCGGCACGGCCGGAACGAGGGCGCAACTTTAACACGGCATTAGATTCTAATCAGGACGCCACTTAGATCTAAATGCTCTAGCTTTATGCCGGGCAAAACCCTGCCTCAGTTGAACTTCAACCAGCGCCTCAACCTTCCATAGCGCCGATCACGCGGGGTTTGGGCAATCGATGAACAGATGCTCAATGGCAAACCGCTTCGCCAGATATTCACCCAATGCCTGCACGCCGTAACGCTCAGTGGCGTGATGGCCAGCGGCAAAAAAGCTCAGCTCATTTTCGCGCGCGATGTGCGCCGTCGGCTCTGAAATTTCTCCCGTCAGGTACGCATCGACGCCTGCTGCTACCGCTTGGTCGATATAGCCCTGTGCGCCACCGGTGCACCAGGCGACCCGCCTGATCAAGCCAGGGCCTGCGACCATCACCGGCTCACGTCCGAGCGCGCTTTGAATCCGCCGCATGAACTCGACAGGCGCGAGGGGCGTATCAAGGGAACCGACAAGCCCGACCGAACGAGGATTATCCGGCTCCAGCGCACCCTCGACAGTCAACCCAAGTAGGCGAGCCAGCTGCACGTTGTTGCCGACCTCCGGATGAACGTCTAGCGGCAGATGGTAGCCCAGCAAGCTGATGTCATTGCAGAGCAGCGTTTTAAGCCGGCGCTGCTTCATACCCACTACACGTGGGTCTTCGTTCTTCCAGAAATAGCCATGGTGCACCAGCACGACATCGGCATTAGCCTCGACTGCGGCATCGAGCAGCGCCTGGCTGGCGGTCACGCCACTGACGATGCGCCGCACCTGCGGACGCCCCTCTACCTGCAGGCCGTTGGGACAATAGTCGGGAATCTTTGCCGCGTTCAGGAATCGGTCGGTTTCATCGACCAGAGTGGTCAGCGCGACGGCCATGCAGTCGTTCTCCTACGGGATCAGTGAATCGAAGTGGGTTCATCGGCGAATAGCAGACGGGACAAACAGCAGATATGTTGCGGATTAAGCAATCCACAGGTCGCGTTGCAGTTTTGCCGCCAGCAAGGCTGCATTTCACGGCCAGCTTCGTATAATGCCGCCACCTTAAGAGGCGCTCTCGCCTTCCGCAACCTGTCCGGACTTCCCATCGCGATGATCAATGCCCTGCGTTTTTTTGGCTGGCCGTTGCTGGTAGGCCTGCTAGCGGCCCTGCTGATCATTCAGCGTTACCCACATCTGGTTGGACTTGGCGCCGAGCCGGAATACAGCCTGCAGCAAGCACCGCTGATCGGCATTCCCCAGCAAGGCCCCTACTCCTACGCCAATGCGGTTAGCAGCGCTGCGCCCGCAGTGGCCAATCTCTACACCACCAAGGTGATCGATAGCGCCAGCCAGCCGCCGATGCTCAAGGACGATCCGCTGTTTCGGCGCTTCTACGGGGACAACCTGCCGCGTCAACGTCGCATGGAATCGAGCCTGGGCTCGGCGGTGATCATGAGCCCGGAGGGCTACCTGCTCACCAACAATCACGTGACGGCAAATGCCGAACAGATCGTCGTGGCCCTGCGCGATGGCCGGGAGACGCTTGCCCGAGTGATCGGCAGCGACCCCGAAACTGATCTTGCTGTGCTCAAGATCGACCTGGCAAAGCTGCCTGCGATCACCATTGGTCACTCAGACGGCATCCGGATTGGGGACGTGACGCTGGCAATCGGTAACCCGTTCGGCGTTGGGCAAACCGTGACGATGGGTATCATCAGCGCGACCGGCCGCAACCAGCTTGGCCTCAACACCTACGAGGATTTCATCCAGACGGACGCAGCGATCAACCGCGGTAACTCGGGTGGCGCACTGGTGGACACTGCGGGCCAACTGATTGGTATCAACACTGCGATCATTTCCGAGTCCGGCGGCTCGCAAGGCATAGGCTTTGCCATCCCGGTGAAGCTCGCCATGGACGTGATGAAGTCCATCATCGAGCACGGCCAGGTCATTCGCGGCTGGCTCGGCGTCGAGGTGCAATCGCTCACACCGGAGCTGGCTGAGTCGTTCGGTCAGGCCGGCCGGCCCGGGATCGTGGTGGCCGGCGTGTATCGGGATGGGCCTGCTGAACGCGCCGGCCTGTTGCCCGGCGACCTTATCCTCAGCATCGATGGGCACCAAGCCAGCGACGGTCGCAGCTCGATGAACCAGGTTGCCCGCGTGCGGCCTGGAGACAAGATCGATATCGACATTCTGCGCAACGGCAAGCCGCTGACGCTGACGGCCGAAGTGGGCATGCGGCCACTGGTGGAGAAAACTACGCAGTAACCGCCTGTTCGGCCAAAGCGGTCACTGTCGCTAATCGCACTCGACGCTCATCAAGTAAGTTTCTTCGAGCTGCCACAAAGCGAAACCCTTAGCGCCGCCTCAACAAGGTAGAGAGGCCGCCGCAGATGCTCGATACGCTCTTGCAATTACCTTATTGCCCGGTTCTGCACCGAGCACAAGGCTCGGAGACAGCGAGCCGCGCTGCAATCGCCACCGACCAGAGGCAGGCGCTGCAAGCAACACGAGGCTCGCAGCGCGCACGGGTTAGCCGATGCGCTTTAGCGCATCGAGCAAGGCCTGATTTTGCTCCGGCGCCCCGACACTGATCCGCAGAAACTGGTCGATTCGCCCCATCTTGAAATGCCGCACGATGACGCCGTGCTCGCGCAGCCCGGCCGCCAGCGCAGCAGCATCGTGCTGCGGATGGCGCGCGAAGATGAAGTTCGCCGCCGAGGGCAGTACCTCAAAGCCCAACGCCTGCATCGCTACCGTGACGGCCTCACGACTCGCAATCACCTGCTGACAGGTTTGCTCGAAATAGGCGCGATCTTCGAATGCTGCCGCTGCGCCGGCAATGGCAATACGGTCTAACGGATAAGAGTTGAAACTGTTCTTGATGCGCTCCAGCGCCTCGATCAGATCCGGATGCCCTACCGCCAGACCGACTCGCAGCCCTGCCAGGGAGCGCGATTTGGAAAGCGTCTGGGTGACCAGCAGGTTCGGGTAGCGGTCCACTAGCGCGATTGCTGACTCACCGCCAAAGTCGATGTAGGCCTCGTCGACCACAACCACCGAATCGGGGTTTGCCTGCAGCAGCTGCTCAATCGCCTCAAGCGCCAGCAAGCAACCCGTCGGCGCGTTGGGATTGGGGAAAATGATGCCCCCGTTGGGCCGGGCGTAATCGGCTACCTCGATCTGAAAACGGTCGTCCAGCGCGATGGTCTCGTAGTCGATGCCATACAGGCCGCAATAGACCGGGTAGAAGCTGTAGGTCACATCGGGGAACAGCAGCGGCTTGCCATGCTGGAACAGCCCGTGGAAAACGTGGGCGAGCACCTCGTCGGAGCCATTGCCGACGAAAACCTGCTCAGGGCGAACGTGGTAGTAATCAGCAACAGCGCGCTTGAGGCGCTCGCCGTTCGGATCGGGATACAACCGCAGGTTGTCATTCAGCTCGGCCTGCATCGCTGCAAGCGCCTTGGGCGAAGGGCCGTAGGGGTTCTCATTGGTGTTGAGCTTGACCAGATTGGTCAGCTTTGGCTGCTCACCTGGCACATAGGGAACCAGCGCCTTGACGAAGGGGCTCCAGAATTTGCTCATCCGCCCTTCTCTCCTCAGAAAATGATCGATTTGCCGCCAGTGGAAGCGACGAACAGCTCCCTACCGGTGGGGCTGGCAAAACAGAACAAGCGAAGCCTCGACCGCTCCGCTTGGTTGCGACGCTCAGTTAGCCCTTGATTCGGTACTCGGCGCTGCGGGCGTGAGCGGTAAGCGACTCGCCGCGCGCCAGCACCGAGGCGACCTTGCCCAATTCTGACGCACCTTCAGCCGAACAATTGATGATCGACGAGCGCTTCTGGAAATCGTACACCCCCAAGGGTGACGAAAAGCGCGCAGTGCCCGACGTGGGCAGGACGTGATTCGGGCCCGCGCAATAGTCGCCCAACGCCTCGGCTGTGTAGCGGCCCATGAAGATCGCCCCTGCATGTCGAATCTGCGGCAGCCACGCATCGGGGTCAGCCACCGACAGCTCAAGGTGCTCCGGCGCAATGCGGTTAGCGACATCGATCGCCTGCTGCATGTCGGCAACCTGAATGAATGCCCCGCGCCCCTGCAGCGAGGCGCGAGCGATCTCGCTACGCTCAAGGCTGGGCAGCAAACGGGAAATACTTTCAGCGACACGATCAAGAAAGGCTGCATCCGGGCTGACCAGTATCGACTGCGCATCCTCGTCGTGCTCGGCCTGGGAAAACAGATCCATGGCGATCCAGTCGGGATCGGTCTGACCGTCGCACACCACCAGAATCTCGGAAGGGCCAGCGATCATATCGATGCCGACTTTGCCGAATACATGACGCTTGGCCGTCGCGACGTAGATGTTGCCTGGCCCGACGATTTTGTCGACTGGCGGCACGCTTTCGGTCCCGTAGGCCAGCGCCGCGACGGCTTGCGCGCCACCGATGGTGAATACCCGGTCGACGCCAGCAATGCACGCCGCTGCCAAGACCAGTTCGTTGATTTCACCGCGAGGCGTAGGGACCACCATCACGACTTCCGGCACCCCGGCAACCTTAGCCGGAATGGCGTTCATCAAAACTGATGAAGGATACGATGCTTTGCCACCCGGCACGTAAAGCCCCGCGCGATCGAGCGGTGTCACCTTCTGACCGAGCACGGTGCCGTCAGCTTCGGTGTAGGTCCAGGAGTCCTGTTTTTGCTTTTCATGGTAAATGCGGACACGCTCAGCGGCGGCTTCTAACGCCTGACGCTGAGCCGGGCTGATCCGCGTCAGCGCCAGTTCAAGCCGTTCGCGCGGCAGAATCAGGTCAGCCATGGAGGCGACTTCAAGGCCGTCGAAGCGCTGGGTCAGCTCCACCAACGCGTCATCACCACGCTCGCGTACTGCCCTGATGATGTCCAACACACGCTGATTGACGCCATCATCAGACACGCTTTCCCAGCTCAGCAGATGATCCAGATGTCGCGCGAAATCAGGATCAGCAGCATTGAGTCGGCGGATGTCGATGGGAGCAGTCATAACGGGCCTCATGAAGGGATGAGTACAGCGATGGTCAGGCGCCCTAGACTAACAAGCCGACCGCGCGGGCACCTGAAAATTTAGGCTATGACGCGGATCGGCTGGCCGGCCGTGAACCGTCCGGCCTTTAATCAATCGTGGTGTGCAATGGCGCTCTGGAGCGCATCGATCAGGGCCTGGATGCGCGCATGCTGCATTTTCATCGAGGCCTTGTTGACCACCAGGCGCGAGCTGATCATTGCGATCAGCTCCTGAGGCTCCAATCCATTGGCGCGCAGCGTATTGCCGGTGTCGACAACGTCAATGATCTTGTCTGCCAATCCCACCAGCGGCGCGAGCTCCATCGAGCCGTAAAGCTTGATAATGTCGACCTGCCGCCCTTGCTCGGCGTAATAGCGCTTGGCTACGTTGACGAATTTAGTCGCGACCCGCAGTCGTCCCTTGGGCTCTGCTGCGCCGACCTTTCCAGCCGTCATTAGCTTGCAGTTGGCGATCCGCAGGTCGAGAGGCTCGTATAGCCCTTGCCCGCCATACTCCATCAGCACGTCCTTGCCCGCGACGCCGAGATCAGCAGCGCCGTGCTCGACATAGGTCGGCACATCGGTGGCCCGCACGATCAGCAGACGCACATCGTCCTGCGTCGTCGGGATGATCAGCTTGCGGCTTTTTTCCGGGTTCTCGGTGGGAACGATACCGGCCGCCGCAAGCAACGGCAGGGTATCGTCTAGGATGCGGCCTTTGGACAGGGCGATGGTGAGCATTAACGGTTTATTCCTTGAAGCCTATTGATGGCGACCTTGGCAGCGGTCCGCACAGGTGCAGCAGGTCTCGGCCCTGGCCGCCAGCAGTGAGCCGGCGGCCTATTCCGGCAGCTAGCCCGGGACGCGGCGAATCTTGGCGCCCAACAATTGCAGCTTCTCCTCGATGCACTCGTAACCGCGGTCGATGTGGTAGATGCGGTCGATCAAGGTATCGCCCTCAGCCACAAGGCCCGCGATGACCAGGCTCGCTGACGCGCGCAGGTCGGTCGCCATGACCGGAGCACCTTTAAGCTTGGGTACACCGGTCACAATAGCGGTATTGCCTTCGACGAGAATCTGCGAGCCCATGCGATTCATTTCGTAGACGTGCATGAAGCGGTTTTCGAACACGGTCTCGATAACAGTCCCAGTGCCTTCAGCAACCGCGTTCATGGCAATGAACTGCGCCTGCATGTCGGTCGGAAAAGCCGGGTACGGCGCTGTGCGGAGATTTACCGCTTTGGGCCGATTGCCCTTCATGTCGAGCTCGATCCAGTTGCTGCCAGTATCGATGTGGGCACCGGCCTCCTCGAGCTTGTGCAACACCGCCTCAAGCAAGGTTGCATCGGTGTCCTTGACTTTTACCCGTCCGCCGGTAGCGGCAGCAGCCACGAGATAGGTGCCGGTCTCGATGCGGTCGGGCATCACGCTGTACCGGCCGCCCCCCAGACGCTTCACGCCGTCGATGGTGATGGTATCGGTGCCGGCGCCGGAGATCTGCGCACCCATGGCGTTGAGGAAGTTGGCCAGGTCGACCACCTCCGGCTCACGCGCGGCGTTCTCCAGCACGGAACGTCCGTTGGCCAGTGCCGCGGCCATCATGATGTTCTCGGTACCGGTGACGCTGACGATGTCGAAGAAGAAGTGGGCACCGCGCAAGCCACCGGCTGGCGCCTTGGCTTTGATGTAGCCGCCCTCGACGTCGATCTGAGCGCCCATCGCCTCCAGACCGCGAATGTGCAGATCCACAGGACGCGAGCCAATGGCGCAACCGCCAGGCAGGGCCACTTCGGCTTCGCCGAACCGAGCCACCATTGGTCCCAGAACGAGGATCGAAGCCCGCATGGTCTTGACCAGCTCGTACGGCGCGACCAGTGTCTGGATGCTGCTGGCGTCGACTTCAACGCTGAGTTTTTCGTCGATAACCGGTTGCACGCCCATGCGACCGAACAGCTCGATCATGGTGGTGATGTCGTGCAGGTGCGGTAGGTTGCAGACGGTAACCGGGGTGTCGGCCAGCAAGGTAGCGGCCAGAATCGGAAGAGCCGAGTTCTTCGCGCCGGAGATGCGAATCTCGCCATTGAGGCGGGCACCGCCGGTAATAATCAATTTATCCATGAATGTTCCCGTAACCCGCAGGCTCGAAGCACTGGCGAAGAAGAGCCGTGCGCGATATCAGCAATCGCGCGCGGACGGAGAGATGCCTGTAGTGACCGGCAATCAGCTGCGCGCAAGCCAGTCGGCACGACTGAAGAATTTCATCGTAACGGCGTGGATGCTGCCATCCGCAATCCACTGATTGAGATGTGCATAAATTTGCTGCTGACGCTTGACCGGGCTCAGGCCTGCCAATTCGTCGCTGATCACATTCAACTGGAAGTTGCAGCCCTCGCCTTCGACTTCCACCTGAGCGCCTGAAAGTTTTTCTTCCAGTAAATTCTTAACTTCTACGGCCTGCATGTTCAACCTCGATCGGCGCCGGACGCGCACGGCCGGCCATCATACAAAAAAGCCCGGAGACTGCGAACCCCGCAGCCACGCTGGCTGACGAAGCCGCATTCAGTCGAGCGTTTCGGCATCGGCGTCACGCCGCTGCGGATGCCGGCTGGCTGGCGTTACAGCGGGAAAACGGGATGACGCGAAGCGCACCACCAGGATAGCCACCGCCAGCAGCAGGATCGCTCCGGAAATATAGACGACCCCCATGTCCGGACGGTGATGGTGCGAGACGTCGGAGATCAGCAGCCGGGTCAATGCGGTGATCGCCACATAGATCAAGAACCGCACCGGCATGTGGTTGGTTTTGAAATAAATACCCACCATCGCACCGAGTTCGAGATAGATGAACAGCAGCAGAATGTCATCAACGCTGATGCTGCCTTTTTCCACCATGCCCAGAAACGCGACTAGACCAGCCCAGGCGGTCACAGCTCCAATCGCGAACAGCGACAGGTAGTGGAAGGTCTCGACCAGAAGATTACCCAGCGACTCAGCGGCCGAATGCACCTTGGCCCGCGTCGATTCCGCCCAGCGCAGCAACATCAGACAGCTCCCTCTGTTTCGCTCTCAAATGAAAAAACATCAAGCAAACCGGACACCCGGGCGAGCTCCCGCATATCCCCAGGCAGCCCGGTAACGACGAGCTCATCGCCCTGTTTCTGCGCGTCACGCGTGAAAGCCAGCAGCAACGACAAGCCGACACTGCTGGATCGCTCAACCGCACTGCAATCAACCGAGATACGCGTGCCCTTGGCCTGACGAATCAGTGCCTGGCCTTGCCGTCGCAGAGCCGGGCCGGACTGGTAGTCAAGCACGCCGGCCAGGCGAAGCTCACCGCCAGCGCCTAGCTCAACCCGTCCGTCACTCATCGCCCGCCGCCCGCTGGCCCGCCTCGGTGTCCTTGGCGCGCGCCACCACCTCGGACCAGCCATCGATGGTCTTGTCCAGGTCGCCGTTGTGTTTCTGCATGGCGTCGGCAAATTGGTCACGGAACAGTTTGCCAATGTTGATGCCGTTGATGATCACGTTGCGAACCATCCAATTCCCGCCATGATTGACCATGGTGTAGGAGACCGGATAGATCTCGCCCTGGCGACCGGTCACCTCCATGCCGACACTGGTGCGCTCGGGATCCTGCCTGCCACTGGCGGGCAGGACCTTGATCTGCTGATTGTTGTATTCCAGCAACGCGTTTCCATAGAACTGCATCAGGCTGCGCTTGAAGTTTTCCTGGAAGCGCGTCATCTGCGCCGGAGTGGCATTGCGCGAGTACTTCACAGTCATGATGCTCCGTGAAATCCCTTCGGCATCCACCACCGGCCCGAGAATGTCGTTGAGCGAATCGTAGAACGCACTTGGGTCCTGCCGATACTGCTCCTTGTTTGCCTTGAGATCGGCAAGCAGTTCGTCGGTGGTCCGTTGGATCACCTCATGGGCGCTAGGCGCCGCCTGGACCAGCAGTGGAAAGGCCGCCAGCAGTACCAGCAAACCGCGACGCAGGGCAGTCATCATGGGGTTGCACCTCACTCTTTATTGACCGAATTGAGTAGAAACTTGCCGATCAGCTCTTCCAGCACCAAAGAGGACTGGGTATCGCGGATCGTATCGCCATCACCAAGCGTTTCTTCTTCACCACCGACGCTGATGCCGACGTATTTCTCGCCGAGCAACCCGGCCGTCAGGATCGAAGCGGTTGAGTCCGTCGGCAGGATATCGACGTCCTTCTGAACCTCCAGCGTGACACGTCCCGTATAGCTTTCGCGGTCCAGATCGATGGCAGTCACCTTACCGATGGTCACGCCAGCCATGGTGACCTTGGATCGGACACTCAGACCGGCAATATTGTCGAAATAGGCATAAAGCTTGTAGGTGTCGGTACTGTCGACGTTCAGGCCACTGACCCGCAGCGACAGCAACAGCAAGGCCAGAACGCCCGCCAGCAGGAACAGACCAACACCTATTTCCAGGGTGCGGATACGCATCAAAAATCTCCAAACATCAAGGCGGTCAGAATAAAGTCGAGGCCGAGCACGGCCAGCGAGGCATAGACGACGGTTCGTGTGGTGGCGCGACTGATGCCTTCGGAAGTGGGCTCGCAGTCATAGCCCTGAAACACCGCGATCCAGGTCACCACAACGGCGAACACCAGGCTCTTGACGACGCCGTTGAGCACGTCAGTGGCAAAGACAACACTGTTCTGCATGTTGGCCCAGAACGAGCCTTCGTAAACTCCGAGCCAGTCCACCGCAACCATAGCCCCGCCCCAGATGCCGACCACGTTGAAAATCAGGGTGAGCAATGGCAGGGATATGAAGCCGGCCCATAGTCGCGGTGCGACGATGTACTTCAACGGATCGACACCGATCATTTCCAGACTGGACAGCTGCTCGGTGGACTTCATGTTGCCGATTTCGGCTGCCAACGCGGATCCCGCGCGGCCGGCGAACAACAGCGCGGTGACCACCGGCCCCAGTTCGCGCAACAGCGTAAGCGCCACCATCTGCCCAACGGCCTGCTCAGAGCCATAGCTGCTGAGAATGCTATAGCCCTGAAGGGCAAGTACCATGCCGATGAACACACCGGAGACCACAACAATCGCAAGCGAGAGCACACCTACGGAATAGAGCTGCCGCACCAACAGCGAGAATCGATTATCCAGTCCACTGGGACCGAACAAGGCGTGAAAAAGAAACAGCGTCGCACGCCCCAGCGCTGCGGCCACATTCATTCCACCCTCACCAACCAGACGGATCCGTTCGATCAAGGAACGCTTACGCATCGGTGCCTCGCAACAGATCATCGGCATACGCCGGCGCCGGATAGTGGAAAGGCACCGGACCATCCGCAGCCCCCTTCATGAACTGCCGAATCCGCGGATTGGTCGACTCGTGAAGCTCTGCCGGCGTGCCCTGCCCCAGTACCTGGGCGTCTCCCACCACATAGATGTAGTCAGCGATGCTCGCCGTTTCGGCCAGGTCGTGGGAGACGACGATACTCGTGATCCCCAGCGCGTCGGTTAGCAATCGAATCAGCTGCACCAGAACGCCCATGGCGATCGGGTCCTGCCCCGCGAACGGCTCGTCGTACATCAGAATCTGAGGATCCAGCGCAATCGCGCGCGCCAACGCTACCCGCCGCTTCATCCCTCCCGACAGCTCTTCGGGCATCAGCTCGACCGCGCCGCGCAAGCCAACCGCCTGAAGCTTCATCAGAACGATGTCCCGGATCATCTCTTCAGGCAGCTTGGTGTGAACGCGCAGCGGAAAGGCGACATTTTCGAACACATCGAGGTCCGTGAACAAGGCGCCGCTCTGGAACAGCACACCCATCTGCTTGCGCATGTCGAACAGCTCGCGGCGCGACAGCGTCGGCAAATTGGTGCCCGCCACCCAGACCTCGCCATGGGTCGGTTTGAGTTGGGCAGCGATCAGGCGCAGCAACGTAGTCTTGCCGCAGCCGGAAGGGCCCATGATGGCCGTCACCTTGCCGCGGGGAATGACTATGTCGACGTTATTGAAAATGCTCCGCTCACCGCGCTTGAAGGTGACACCCTTCAGCTCGACGGCGTTAGCGTTGGCGGCGCTCATTGGATCTCCTCGGATACAGCCTGCGAATCAGACGCCCTCCGCTCTTTCGGAGGTACTTCGCAGAGCCGTTTTTTGCGGCGCGAACTATAGCACCGCGCTATGGGCCTCCCAAGCCGGTCTCTGTATCGATGCATGAGCGAGCGCACATTTGTTCAGCCTGGGTTCAGTTACAGGCGCGACGATCAGCACGACGCTTTTCAGTGGGCAGTGCCAGGTTTGCCGCTATAATCCCGCGTTTTGATTCAGGCGATCACAAGACATGAGCCAGAGCAGCCAGCTGATCGAAACTGCCCAACGCACCATTCGCATGGAAATTGAGGCGGTGGAGCAACTCAGCACACGCATCGATGAACATTTCGTCAAAGCCTGCGAGCTCATTCTGCAGTGCAAAGGCCGCGTCGTCGTCGTCGGCATGGGTAAGTCTGGGCACGTCGGCAACAAGATCGCCGCCACGCTCGCCAGCACCGGCACCACGGCATTCTTCGTCCACCCGGCCGAGGCCAGCCATGGTGACATGGGCATGATCACGCATGACGACGTGGTGCTGGCCCTGTCCAATTCAGGGACCACCAGCGAAATCGTGACATTACTGCCGCTGATCAAGCGCCTCGGTATCACCCTGATCAGCATGACGGGCAATCCCGAGTCGGTGCTGGCCAAGGCGGCGGCGGTCAACATCGATGCGAGCGTCGCCATTGAAGCCTGCCCGCTGAACCTGGCACCGACTTCATCGACCACTGTCAGCCTGGTACTGGGTGACGCGCTGGCAATCGCGCTATTGGAAGCACGCGGTTTCACCGCCGAGGACTTCGCTTTTTCACACCCGGGCGGCGCATTGGGCAGACGCCTTCTGCTGAAAGTTGAGCACGTGATGCATGCTGGTGATCGTCTACCTCTGATCAGCCGCGGCACATCGCTGCGCGAAGCCTTGTTGGAAATGACTCAAAAAGGCCTCGGCATGACGGCGGTCGTGGAGGCAGACGGCCGCCTGGCCGGAATCTTCACCGATGGCGACCTACGCCGCACGTTGGACAAGGGCATCGACGTTCGCCAGGCAAGCATCGATCAGGTCATGACGCTTCACGGCAAGACAGCGCATGCCGACATGCTTGCCGCCGAAGCATTGAAAATCATGGAAGACAACAAGATCAACGCGCTGGTGGTGGTTGACGAAAACGACCGGCCAATCGGTGCGCTGAACATGCACGATCTATTGCGCGCAGGGGTGATGTAAGTGAACGATCTGCTACGACGTGCCCGCGACATTCGCATGGCCATATTTGATGTGGACGGCGTGCTAACCGACGGCAAGCTGTACTTTCTTGTCGACGGCAGCGAATTCAAGACGTTCAATACCCTGGACGGCCACGGCATCAAGATGCTGATCAACTCCGGCGTACGCACCGCGATCATCAGCGGCCGCAAGACGCCTGTGGTTGAGCGCCGGGCGCAAAACCTGGGCATTCAGCACCTGTATCAGGGACGTGAAGACAAGCTGGTGGTGCTCGACGAATTGCTCGGCGAACTCGGTCTCGACTACGCTGAAGTCGCCTACCTGGGCGATGACCTGCCTGACCTGCCGGTAATGCGCCGGGTAGGCCTGGGCATGGCCGTCGCCAGTGCCGATGCGTTTGTTCGCCAGCATGCCCACGGCGTGACAGCCGCCCGTGGTGGCGAGGGCGCGGCGCGAGAGTTCTGCGAACTGATCATGCGCGCCCAGGGCAATCTCGATGCGGCTCAGGCCGCTTACCTCTAGAGGCAACCATGCTAAGCAGGCTCCGCTTCCCCGCCACTCTGCTGCTGATCGCACTGCTTCTGGTCGCGATCGGCTACTGGAACGTTCGCCCTGAGAGCTTTATGCAGGAGGCACCGATAACCCAGGGCATAGAATCGCCCATTGACTTCTACGTCACCAATTCACGCACAGTCCAATACCAGCCGGACGGCAAGCGTAACTATGAGCTGACTGCGGAAAAGGTAGAGCATATCAAGGCCAGCGATGTCAGCTTACTGACCCGCCCGGACCTGCGCTCCTTTCGCGGTTCCGAGCCGCCGTGGCATGTCACCAGTGAACGCGGCGAGGTCGGCCCGCAAGGCAAGGAAGTTGAGTTGATCGATAACGTCAAGGTCGAACGCAACGATGCCAAGGGGCGCCCGACCATCATCACTACCAGCCGGATGACCGTCCTTCCCGAGAAGGATTATGCCGAGACCAGGCAACCCGTTAGAATCGTCGCCGCAAACGGTGTGACGACCGCTACGGGCATGAAAGCGTATCTAGACGAAGGCAGGATGCTCCTGCTATCCAACGTAAGAGGCCAGCATGAGCTGCGTTAAGACCCTCCCCCTCCTGATCGGTTTAGGCATTTTTCTACTTGGCGCGAACGCCCACGCACTTCCCGAGGATCGCAACCAGCCTATCCGTGTTCAGGCCGATACCGCTGAGCTGGACGACCGGCAAGGCGTAGCCGTGTACCGCGGCGACGTGGTCATTACCCAGGGAACAATGAAGATCACAGGCGACACTGTGACCATCACTCAGAACCAGAATGGCGATGTCGAGGTGTTCACCTCCATCGGCAAACCGGCCTACTACGAACAGAAACCGTCTGCAGACAAGGAGATCGTCAAGGCTTACGGCCTAACGATTCAGTATTTTGCCGCGAACGAACGCATCGTCCTGATCGACCAGGCCAAGGTCGTCCAGGAAGGCAATACCTTCGAAGGCGAAAAGATCGTCTATGACACCCAGCGACAGATCGTCAATGCTGGTCGCGCCACCAATACTGATGTCACCACACCCCGCCCACGCGTGGACATGGTCATCCAGCCTCGCAAGAAAGAGCCGGCAACGGAGCAGCCCGAGTAATGGCGATTCTCAAGGCCCAGCATTTGGCGAAGAGCTACAAGAGCCGTCAGGTCGTACGTGATGTCAGCCTGTCCATCGAAAGCGGACAGATCGTCGGACTGCTGGGGCCTAACGGCGCCGGCAAAACCACTTGCTTCTACATGATCGTTGGATTGGTCAAAGCCGATCAGGGCCGTGTACTGATCGACGACCAGGATGTGACGCACCTCCCCATGCATGGCCGTGCACGCGCGGGCATTGGTTACCTACCGCAGGAAGCATCGATCTTTCGCAAGCTTTCGGTCTCCGACAACATCATGGCCATCCTGGAGACGCGCAAGGACCTTGACCGCAACGGCCGCCAACAGGCGCTGGAAGGTCTGCTGCAGGAATTTCACATCCATCACATCCGCGACAGTCTCGGCATGAGCCTATCGGGTGGCGAACGGCGCCGCGTTGAAATTGCCCGCGCGCTGGCCACGGCGCCCAAGTTCATCCTGCTCGATGAACCCTTTGCCGGCGTTGACCCTATTTCGGTCGGCGACATCAAGCAGATCATCCATCATCTCAAGGCCAAGGGCATCGGCGTCCTAATCACCGATCACAACGTCCGCGAAACTCTGGATATCTGTGAAACCGCCTATATCGTGAATGACGGCCAGTTGATCGCCGAGGGCGATGCAGAGACCATCCTCGCCAACCAACTGGTGAAGGAAGTCTATCTGGGACACGAATTCCGACTTTGATAGCGGTTTTTTCTGCTCTACGCACCTACAGGGCTAGGCAAAGGCTTCGTTGCCAGGCATATAATTTGCTTACATCGGCGCGCGGCGCCAGCGAAATCGGAACAGGCGCGGTTGCGCCGGCAAACAAGGTTCGAAGTCCTCTGCCATGAAACCATCGCTAGTCCTGAAGATGGGCCAGCAGCTGACGATGACACCGCAGCTGCAACAAGCCATACGATTGCTCCAGCTATCCACACTCGATCTTCAGCAGGAGATTCAGGAGGCGCTGGATTCCAACCCCATGCTCGAGCGCGAAGAAGACGGAGAAGATTTCGATAACTCCGACCCGATGGCCGAGTCGATCGAAAAAAAAAGCGAAAGCCCGACAACCGACTCGCCCGAGCACAACGAGCCCGACAATCATTACGAGGAGCCCATCAACACGGTGGAGAACCTCGAGGACGGCGATTGGGGCGACCGTATCCCCAACGAGCTTCCAGTCGACACCGCCTGGGAAGACATCTACCAGACCAGCGCCAGCAGCCTGCCGAGCAACGACGATGATGAATGGGATTTCACTACCCGCACATCATCAGGGGAAAGCCTGCAAAGCCACTTGCTCTGGCAGCTCAACCTCGCACCGATGAGCGACACCGACCGTCTCATAGCAGCCACCCTGATCGACTGCATCAACCCCCAGGGTTATCTCGACGAAACGCTCGAGGAAGTCCTCGAGTCGTTTGACCCGGAACTTGAAATCGAACTCGATGAGGTCGAAGTGGTGCTGCGCCGCATCCAGCAGTTCGAGCCCGCCGGCATCGGCGCGCGCGACTTGCGCGAATGCCTGCTGCTGCAGCTTCGCCAGCTCCCCGAGCGTACCGAGTGGCTAAGCGAAGCGGTGCGCTTGGTCAGCGATCACCTGGATATTCTTGGGGCGCGCGACTACAGCCTGCTGATGCGTCGCATGAAGCTCAAAGAAGACGAGCTGCGCCAGATCATCGACTTGATCCAGACCCTCAACCCGCGCCCGGGCTCGCAGATCGAAGCCGGCGAGCCTGAGTATGTCGTGCCTGACGTAATCGTACGCAAGCACAATGGCCGCTGGTTGGTCGAACTGAATCAGGAGGCGATGCCGCGCCTGCGGGTGAACGCTCAGTATGCCGGGTTCGTCAAACGTGCCGACTCGAGCGCCGACAACACCTTCATGCGCAACCAGCTTCAAGAAGCCCGCTGGTTCATCAAAAGCCTGCTCAGCCGCAACGAAACGCTGATGAAAGTGGCCACCCAGATCGTTGAACACCAGCGTGGCTTTTTCGAACATGGCGACGAAGCCATGAAACCACTGGTGTTGCACGATATCGCCGAAGCGGTGGGCATGCATGAGTCGACGATCTCACGGGTCACCACGCAGAAGTTCATGCATACGCCCCGCGGCATCTACGAACTCAAATACTTCTTCTCGAGCCATGTGAGCACTGCTGAAGGCGGCGAGTGCTCATCCACCGCCATTCGCGCAATCATCAAGAAACTGGTAGCCGCGGAAAACCAGAAAAAGCCATTGAGCGACAGCAAGATCGCTGGTCTACTGGAGGCACAAGGGATTCAAGTCGCGCGCCGCACCGTAGCCAAGTACCGCGAGTCACTCGGGATCGCCCCCTCAAGCGAGCGCAAGCGGTTGATGTAACACCAGGCGACCTGGTGGATTTGTTCCGGCGACGGGTGTTCAGCCCGTCAATTCGCACGTGGCAATAGGAGATGCAGTATGCAAGTCAACATCACTGGCCTTCACCTTGAAATCACTGAAGCCCTGCGTGACTACGTCGAGGAGAAATTCGAGCGGATAGAACGCCATTTCGACCGCATCATTGCCGTACAAGTCATCCTTCAAGTCGAAAAACTCAGGCAAAAGGCCGAGGCCACGCTGCACGTAGCGGGGCGAGAGGTGGTTGCCAATGCCGAGCATGAGGATATGTACGCAGCCATTGACTTGCTTGCCGACAAACTCGATCGGCAACTGATCAAACATAAAGAAAAGCAGCTCGACCACCATCAGGGCGCCCTGGCTCGCTGACCCATCATGATCCGTATTGAAAACATACTGACCCCCGGACGCGCCCTGGTTGGCGTTCCGGGCGGCAGCAAAAAGCGTGTCCTGGAACAGATTGCCAAGGTTCTCGGCGCGGACCTGCCCGATATCGACAGCCAAGCGATTTTCGAAAGCTTCATCGCCCGGGAAAAACTTGGCTCTACCGGCTTCGGCAACGGCATCGCAATACCGCACTGCCGTATGCCTGGCTGCACATCACCGCTCAGTGCAGTGTTGAAGCTCGATACACCGGTGGACTTCGACGCCATCGACGGCGCGCCTGTCGACCTCTTGTTTGTATTGTTGGTGCCGGAGGCTGCCACCGACGAACATCTCGAGTTACTCCGTCAGATTGCAAGCATGCTGGACCGCGAGGAAGTTCGTGACCGACTGCGCCGTGCTACGTCGGGTCATGAGCTGTACCAGGCCGTGGTCGACATCCAGAACGGTCAATAGGGCGCAGCAACCCTCCATCGCCCAACGCTGAGTGAGGAAAAAGACGTGCCCCCTATCTGCCTGCACACAACCTGCTGCCGCTGCGCGCAGCAAGCTCCTCGTGGCCGAGCCCGGCCCTTCGGCGCTGCTCGATGCGCCTGATCATCGTCAGTGGGCGCTCTGGGTCCGGCAAGAGCACTGCCTTGGACGTCCTTGAGGACAATGGTTTCTACTGCATCGACAACCTTCCCGCCGGGCTTCTTCCAGAGCTTGCGGAAAGGGCCTTGTTGCACACAGAGTTGCTGCAGCCCCAAGTCGCGGTATCGATCGATGCGCGCAACCTCCCGAGTCAGCTGAAACGCTTCCCCGAGCTGCTCGAAGACGTCCGCGCCCGCTACATCCAATGCGATGTGCTTTATCTCGATGCAGCGGACGAGACACTGCTGAAACGGTTTTCGGAAACCCGTCGGCGGCATCCGCTGACCAACCAGAACCGCTCCCTGGCCGAAGCCATCCGTGACGAGGAGCTTCTTCTAGCGCCCATCATTGATCATGCCGACCTGAAGATCGACACCACACACCTGAATCTCTATCAGCTACGAGACACGCTAAAGCTGCGCCTGCTGAACAAGCCTGAACCGGGTACCGCTTTTCTCTTCGAGTCCTTCGGTTTCAAGCGAGGCATGCCAGTCGATGCCGACTTGGTGTTCGATGTGCGCTGCTTGCCAAACCCCTATTGGAAAGCTGATCTTCGTGACTTTTCTGGTGTGGACCAGCCCGTGATCGACTATCTCGCCGGGCAAGCGGATGTCGAGGAAATGTTTCAGGACATCCTGGCCTACCTGAGCAAATGGCTTCCGCGCTTCGCTGCCAGCAACCGCGCCTATGTCACCGTCGCCATTGGCTGCACGGGTGGGCACCACCGCTCAGTGTATCTGGCCGAGCGGCTGGGCCAAGCGCTGCGCGACCCCCTGAAGAACGTCCAGGTCCGCCATCGCGACCTGGCTTAGGAATACACATGCCTTCGTGCGAAGTTACCATCATCAACAAGCTGGGCCTGCATGCCCGAGCGGCAGCGAAATTTGTCGGAGTCGCCAATCAGTTTCCCTGTGACATTCGTGTCGGTCGCAGCCCTGAAAGCAGGGTGGACGGCAAAAGCATCATGGCCGTGATGATGCTCGCCGCCAGCAAAGGCACCACGCTGCACTTGCATACCCAAGGCGACCAGGAACACGAAGCGCTTGCAGCGCTGATCGCCCTGATCGAAGACTATTTCGAGGAAGGCGAATAGCACTGCAAGCGCGGCCGTACTTCAGGCCAGATACCTTCCGGCGTCTCCTAGTAACTGATTTTGCTCTGCATGCAGCTTGCAGATGATTGCTACTGCCCCGCCACCTTCATTCGCTCGATCAGTACCGATCCGGTGTGAATGCTACTGCGCCGCTCAACATCACAACCCACCGCAACGATCTGGCGGAACATGTCGCGCAGATTGCCCGCAATGGTGACTTCCTGCACCGGAAACTGGATTTCTCCGTTCTCAACCCAGAAACCGCCGGCACCTCGCGAATAATCCCCTGTCACCAGATTCAAGCCCTGCCCCATCAACTCGGTGACCAACAGCCCTCGGCCCATACGGCGGATAAGCTCAGCCTGGTCCTCGTTGCCCTGGGTAACGAACAGGTTGTGCACCCCGCCCGCATTGGCGGTGCTGGGCATGCCCAGCTTGCGCCCTGAATAGGTGCCCAGCACATAGGAGACCAGCTGGCCATTCTCGACAAACGGCTTGGCATAGGTCGACAAGCCGTCGCTGTCATACGCCGAGCTGGCCAGACCACGAGGCAGATGTGGTCGCTCGTCCAGATTGAGCCATTCAGGAAACAACACCTCCCCCAGGGCGCCTTCCAGATAGGATGACTGCCGATAGAGATTGCCCCCGGAAATCGCCGCAAGAAAGTGCCCGAACAGCCCCGTAGCGAGCTCCGCAGAAAAAAGCACCGGCACATCGCAGGTTGGTACGGGACGCGCACCCAAGCGGCGAACGGCACGCTCGGCAGCACGCTGGCCAATCGACTCCGCCGAAGCCAAGTCACCTGCCACTCGGGAGACATCATAGTGATAATCCCGCTGCATCTGTCCGTCGGCCTCGGCAATCATCACGCTGCTGAGGCTGTGGCGCGAACTGCAGTAAGCCCCAATGAAGCCATTGCTATTACCATAACCGCGGCAGCCCTGGTGCGTGCTCAGGCTGGTGCCGTCGGCATTGAGAATGCGTTTGTCCGTGGCGAAGGCCGACGCCTCACAGCTGAGCGCGAGTTCGATAGCTTGGTCGGGAGCGATGTGCCAGGGATGATAAAGGTCCAGATCTGGCACATCTTTAGCCATCAGTGCCGGATCGGCGGGTCCGCTAAATTCATCGGCAGACGCATGTTTGGCAATCGCCAGCGCCGCCGCCACGGTTTCGCGGACCGCTTCGTCGCCGCTGCCGGTGGTGCTCGCCGAGCCTTTGCGCTGGCCGAGGTAAAGCGTGATACCAAAGCCCTGGTCGCGATTGAATTCGACCGTTTCAACTTCCCGCTGACGGACCGTCGTCGACAGGCCCTGCTCCATCGAGACCGAGACTTCACAGGCAGTGGCCCCTTGTCGGCTGGCCTCTTCTAGGATTTTCGCGACCTGTTCACGCAAGCCTGGCAACGCGTGCGGACCGATACCCTCGACTTCACTCATACATACTCCAACGCTGATTCGATCAAGTTGCAGCCAGCGGTGCTCGGCTGAGCCCCGTCGCCAGGCTGCTGTTATCATGGCGGCATTACCTACTGGACCAGCCCCATGTCTGATATTTCCGATCTCGACGGCTTCGAGGAAAAAAGCAAAACCCAGGTCAAGCGCGAACTGCATGCTCTCCAGGATCTCGGTGAACGCCTCACTACCCTCAAACCCGATGTGCTAGACCGTCTGCCGCTTACCGATGCACTGCGCAAGGCGCTTGCTGACGCGTCAAAACACACCGCGCACATTGCCCGCAAACGCCACCTGCAATACATCGGCAAGCTGATGCGTGATCAGGATGTCGACGCCATCCTCGCCCTGGTTGACCAACTTGATGCCTCGACCCGCCAGTACAACGAACGCTTCCACGCTCTGGAACGCTGGCGCGACCGCTTGATCGCGGGCAACGACGAGACCCTCGAAGCCTTCGTCACTGATTATCCCGAAACCGACCGTCAGCATCTGCGTGGCCTCATCCGTCATGCCCAGCACGAAGCGGCGCGAAACAAACCGCCGGCGGCCAGCCGCAAAATTTTCAAGTACATCCGCGAGCTGGACGAAACCCAACGAGGTTTGCGCTAACCAATAGCGCAAACCTACTCACGCCCAGCACAGCGCTGTCAGGCGCCGGTTCCTCCGACTGTGATCCCATCGATTTTCACAGTCGGCTGGCCTACACCGACCGGTACCGACTGGCCATCTTTTCCGCAGGTACCGACGCCGCTGTCCAGCGCCAGATCGTTACCCACCATGGAAACCCTGTTCATTACTTCCGGTCCGTTGCCGATCAGGGTCGCGCCCTTCACCGGCGCGGTAATCTTGCCGTCCTCGATCAGGTACGCCTCGCTGGTCGAAAACACGAACTTGCCGCTGGTAATGTCCACCTGCCCGCCCCCGAGGCTCGCGCAGTAGATGCCCTTCTTGACCGACCGGATGATCTCCTCCGGGTCGCTTTCACCCGCCAGCATGTAGGTATTGGTCATCCGCGGCATGGGCAGGTGCGCATAGGACTCGCGACGCCCGTTTCCGGTGGGGGCAACCCCCATCAAGCGCGCGTTGAGCTTGTCCTGGATATAGCCCTTGAGTATTCCGTTCTCGATCAGCGTGGTGCACTGGGTAGGCGTGCCCTCATCGTCGACGCTCAGCGAGCCACGGCGATTGGCCAGAGTGCCGTCATCGACGATGGTGCACAGCTTGGACGCGACCTGCTGGCCCATGCGGCCGCTATAGGCCGAACTGCCCTTGCGATTGAAGTCGCCCTCCAGCCCATGCCCTACCGCCTCGTGCAACAAGACCCCGGACCAGCCCGGTGCCAACACCACTGGGAGCGTACCGGCGGGCGCGGCAATGGCTTCCAGATTCACCAGTGCCTGACGCAGAGCCTCACGGGCATAGCCCATCGCCCGGTCCTCGCTGAGAAAATACTCATAGCCGGTACGCCCGCCACCGCCCTGGCCGCCGCGCTCGCGACGTCCGTTCTGCTCGACGATGACACTGACATTGAAGCGCACCAAGGGTCGTATGTCGGCTGCCATGCCGCCGTCCAGACCAGCCACAAGAATATGCTCCCAGACGCCCGCCAGGCTTACCGTGACTTGCTTGATACGCGGGTCCAGCGCCCGAGTGGCAACGTCGATCCGCTTGAGCAGCTCGACCTTTTCCGCCCGACCGAGCCCGTCCAGCGGATTATCCTGACCGTACAGCGGCGAAAAGGCAGCTTTGGATAGGACCTTGACGCGCCCCTGCTGGCCGTTTCCAGCGATTGAGCGCGCCGCCTCGGCGGCCTGCCGTAGCGCTTCAGTGGTGATTGCATTGCTGTAGGCGAAACCGGTCTTCTCGCCGGAGAGCGCGCGAACACCCACGCCCTGCTCGAGATGGAAGCCACCCTCCTTCACGATTCCATCTTCCAGCACCCAGGATTCGGTGACCTGATCCTGGAAATACAGATCGGCGGCGTCGATGCCTGGGCCCGCCAATTCGCCAAGCAACTCGGGCAGATCATCGAGACCCAGCCCGCCGGGGGTCAGCAAGCGCTCGGTGACAGGTAACAACAGTTCACTCATATCTACTCCAAAGTCCCCGAAACGATACGGGGCGCGGTAAAACGACGATGATCCACCACCGGCATACGTTGACGCGTCGCCGCCTGCTCAGCTGTGTCTCGTCCGACAACCAACGTCGCCTCGCCGGCAGCTTGCTCGCTTATCACACGTCCCCAATAATCCACGATAGACGAATGGCCATGGGTCAACCGTCCGCCCGGGTGTTCGCCACCCTGCGCTGCCGCCAGCATATAGCATTGCGTCTCGATAGCCCGCGCACGCAACAACATCTCCCAATGCGCCTGGCCAGTCACGGTAGTGAACGCCGATGGCACACTGATCAGCTCGGCCCCGGCCAGACGCAGGGCCGTATACAGCTCGGCAAAACGCAAGTCGTAACAGACACTCATGCCCAGCCGACCGAACGGCGTATCGACCACCACCAGGCGATCGCCGGCCGCGTAATCATCCGACTCCCTATAGCGACCGCGTGAATCGCTGACCTGCGCATCGAATAGATGCAGCTTGTCGTAGCGCGCCACCTGCTGCCCCTGATCATCAACGAGCAGAGAGCACGCCCTGACCTGTGAACGTGGCTGCCCATCGGCCGGCAGCGGCAAAGTGCCAGCCACTATCCATAACCTGAGGTCTATCGCTGCCTGTTTCAACCACGGGAGAATCGGTCCGGTACCCTCGGCTTCGGCGCGTCCGACCGCCGGCAGATCGGCTCGCCCCATGGCTGCGAAGTTTTCCGGTAGCACAGCGAGCTGCGCACCCGCTTCAGCGGCGCTTTCCAAAAGCCTTCTGGCGTTAGCGAGATTCGCCTTAATGTCAGCCTGACTGGCCATCTGGATAACCGCGAGGGTCATGTTAGGTGCTCACTCAAATGCAGCGCCCGACTGCCGGAACAAGGCTCAGTTGGGCTTTTCAAATGGCTTGTCGAAGGTGATTTTCGGCGACTTCCAGGGTCCCTCGACGTTGTATTGAACAGTCGCGAAGCGTGCGACTTTATCGCCAAGCAATTTGTCGACCACAAACAGCGCCCCGCCGATGGCTGGCGCGCCGACAATCAGCGCGGCCAACGGCAGGTTGTTGCTGACCGGGAGTGTCACCAACAGCTTGGCGTCGATCCGATCTTCGACAAGATCCAACCGACCGTCTAGCTCAAGGTTGCTGGACGGCCCGTCGACCGTTAGCGGCTCAGCCGTCACGTAAACGCCCTCTGTCGCACGCAACTCGGCCTTGATTCGGTCATAGCTCAACCCCTTGCTGAACAGATCGGAAAAATCCAGCC
>Ga0208814_1000283_pt1 | contig 34008 bp, 28 predicted proteins | sample MalvirAntarct_55_FD_184253 | JGI IMG/M metagenome (GOLD analysis project Ga0208814, IMG submission 184253) | Marine viral communities from the Global Malaspina Expedition - Malaspina viral metaG Antarct_55 (SPAdes) (version 2) | ecosystem: Environmental > Aquatic > Marine > Oceanic | place... | reverse complement strand
TAGTCGTTCAGGTGTTCCAGAACCATGCGCACAGCACGCTCACGGACTTCAGGGGAGTAGGTAGTAGTCTTTCTCATGGCCTCATCTTCTCAAGAGTTGAGGCCTCCACGAAACCCGGGGTGATTCACTCTATAATTGACTATAAAAGCCTATAATGCCCACTCTAGAGAGTTCTAGCCCCTTCATTGCGAAGCTGGAAAATTCCTTGCTCTAATGGTGCACCTACGGGGGCTGGCAGGCCTATTCAACCTCACCGGTGTGCGGCGGCCGAATACCAGCCATTCGATAGTGTGCCGAGCGGGTGGGTAATAGAGCAGGTCACTTTGAACCGAAACAGGGGCAGCGCCACAGGCCCCTCACTCACCGCTGCTTTTTTCCAGTTGCCCAGCTACAGCCTTATTCCGATAGTATGCAGTACCTCCCAGAACCCGGTTGAAGTCAGGAGGTCCCTGCCAATCCCTTGGTACACCAGTGGACTTAAGCAGGTTTTCTGAGTCCACGCCGTTTCTTAAAAACTCCTCCAAGTCCCACTCAAAAAAACTGACGAGGGTTTGAAAAATAGTGTTCGACACGCTGGAAACCAGACCCAGGCTTCCAGTGTTCATCGGAAGTTTTAGCCTCTTCATATCGGCAAGAGCACAAATTAGCCTTCTCAATCGAAAGTGCCAAACAGACTCCATGAGGAGTTCAGCCTGCTGAGAAGCCAAGGGGAATCTACGTTTACGTAATTTTGGGCAGGGAGGTAAACGCACGGGTAGGAGTTTCTGCAGATTACTGAGATTAACCCGCTTCTGTCCTTTGGAAATTCGATAAAGATCCTCAGCACCCGCTAGAAGAACGGCAGCAAACGCGCTGTCTCGGGGATCGCTAACCTCCTCGACTACTTCAGGTACGTGCTTTGGCGTACTGAGCTTCTCCATCAACCATGCGTTGTCGTGCTCCGTAAGCCAGCGGGTGGCTTGGTAAGCGTTATCCCAGAGATACCCCAAATCGACATTCGCTCGTACAGCCAAGATCGTGTCTATTTTCTGACGATGCTGCGCCTTCCTACCAAGCTGAGGCTTTTCCAACTTTAAACGTAATTTTGCACCTGCCGCGTGCTGAAGAATGAGTTCTTTCTGCAAGGCGGACTCAAAGTCATCCGCGCTCCCAAATAAATGCTGCGCAATGATCATATGCCGGGCGAGGGGCATATCCATCTGGCCATTGTAAAATCTAAACCGTATCCATTGATCGTGTTTACCTGCTTCATAAGCTTTGTCCATTCGAGACAGGGCTTCATCTCCATATTTCGTGCGGATACTGTCAAATAGTTTCGCAGTACCAACAAGGTTTCCGTGTACGAAACCTCGCTTTCTGCATTGTCGTACATAACTTGCACCTAACGTTTCACAACTCATTAGCGGAAACTTACGCTGCAGTACTTCGTAGGCGAACTGCGCAAAATTCTTTTCCAGCACAGTGCCCTGCCTAACTGTCGCAGGATCGAGAGCGCTCCAGCCGCATACACACGGATCAGTCGGATTTGGAAGTAGCCGAAGCTTACGGAAGAACGGGTGAGAGCATTTGGGGCACGCGTGAATCAGCGGCTCACCATGACGCCAGCAGACTGACACACCAGGCAAATGGTGTGAGCGATGCCAGTATGCGTACCCCGTTTCAAGCAGATCCTGCTGCACACAGGTGGAGCAGAGCTTAGCCTTCCCGTGGACCGCACCCTCTCGGCGGGGAATACGAGCCACCCCAAATAAACTGGAGCCTGCTGGGGCATTCTCCACCCCTTGGCTGACCCCTAGAAAGGGCCTGTAAGCTGGAAACATCGTATTGGTACAGATCAGCTCGTCGAGATTGCTTTCTGGATCACCAGGTAGTCTGGCAGCAAGCACTTCAATCTGCTTTGGCAGGAGCCCTACGCTGAAGGGTGCCGAGCCAAACAGGTCTTGGAAGGTTTCAGCTGCAGTCCTGTTACCTGAAAGGAAGTGGTAGCGCGTGATACGAGAATGCAACATCTCGTCCGGCATGGACATGGGGAAAAATAGCAGATCAGACATCGATAATTAACTAACGAGATAATGTTTGGAAGTACACGCATTCTGCGACGCGGCGTATTTTTAACACATAACATAAGGTTTTACAGAGTAAGTATATTAAAAGCACACGAAAATATGGCGAACAGGAGCCACACCAATTTTGCACTCTCACACTTTTTTGCGAAAAGCAGTTAACTCAGGTTTGCACCAGCAATATCATGAGCCACACCCTAATGAGGGTCTTACGAAGGCTCACACTTTCTTAAAAATATGTACGAAGAAAAGTGAAACAGTGCCGCGCAGTGGTGCACGTGACTACGGTCTGATGCAAGCAGTCCGATACAATGCTGACCGGGTTACGCTTCGCTGCTCGTCTGCCAGCTTCTCCTTGGCCCATTGCAGGCGACGAACGTGAAACTCCTCAATAGACTCGCACGTCTGCTCCAGTGCTCTGGCGCAAAGGGGTAGCTTGGAGAGTTGTTTCTCAAGGCGTGAAAGGACATGCAGCTCTCGCCCTATCCTAGCGCGAGAGATCAAAATAGGCTTTCCCGATCCTGCTCGAAGGCGCTGCGCACAGCACCTGATCTGTTCAGCAAGATTCGCGTCGAGAGTAGCGAATGTATCGGTGTTATCAGCGCGGCTTGTATGAGCACCTGCATGTTTGGCGATGCAGCCTGAGAGCCAGTTTCGATCATGGCGATACAGCCACATGTAATCTTTGCATTGGTGAGCTTGCAGGCCCCGATATTCAACCTCGAAAGTTGCTCGGCGCCTGAGGCGCTTGCTTTGAAATCTTGCGTCTTTCCAGACCTGCGAGCCGCCATCGACGGCACGAATGGTTCGATACACATACACTTGGGAGACTCCAAGCACAGAGGCGATCTGCCGAGCCTCGCACCCTGCAAGTGCTAGCTCCCAAACAGCAGCAGGTAAGCCTTCTAGCCCCTCTAGCAGGGCCTTAGAAAGTTTCGCTTTTGGGTAGCCGACACCAGTTGGCGATGATCGCTTAACAGCTGGCGTTGATGGTTTGTCGCTGCACTGGAGATGAGCCAGATCAACCCCAAGGGCGGTGGCCAGCACAATGTATTTGAGTGGGTGGTGCGTATGCCTTGGCCTCCGTAGCAGCTTGGTGACCCAAGTCGCGGGTAGATCTGCGGGTGACTCTCCTAGAATCGAGTATTCCCAAGCTGCAGGCAGAGCGTTGAAAACGCCGGCCATATGTGCGGCCAAACGGCATAGATCCAGCCGGTGCGATGCGCCATGGGTCAGGCCTAACTCTACAGCTCTTTGAACAAGGCAAGAGCGCACTGCAGTGGGTGAAAGAGGTTTGAGGTCTAGCGCAAGCAATTGCATTGATCGGAGCGCTATTTGACGCAGCACTGGATAAGCCTCCAGATCAGCATCGACCTGATATGAATGAGCTTGTACATCGTCTTCGTCAGGCAGGTGGAGCTGCCATGAGTTGCGGCTATACCAACTGGGATCCACCACCTTGAGCGAATGGCCGTGGTGGGGACATACCAATACACCGGGAAGCTGGTGAACACGGTGCCAGTACGCTGCGCCAACCCGAACGATATCCTCATTGAGGCAAGCAGGACAGAATCGTACTCTCGAAGCGACCTCGATCCGACTGGCGTTGACTCCTAATTTCAGCATCAGCCACTTGCCGGCCCCGGCCATTGAGGTACGAGCATGCCGCACCTGATCGTCGGTGAGAAAGGGCGCGTAATAGGGCAGAACGGTATGGCATGTAATTATTTTGGATACCGAGAGATCCGTGGCAGGTGGAAGTGACTCGGCTAAGTCACCCAATCGACAGGGAAACGCTACGTTCTGTGTGTATGAGATTGCAGCCCTATCGCCAGCGAAAGCGGCTTTTCGGCTATGCCCGCCACAAAGCCGGGCATAGCGGGATAGGACACTGTGAAGCGTCTCGTCGGGGAACGCAGCAGGGAAGAAATGGAATTTCAGCTCCATTACACGACCCTCGAATCATAATCGGCGGTAGGCCGGCGAGAACTCGAAGAGATCCCTGGTTATCCAGCCAGCTGACTTCAGTTCTGCAAGGGTGTCGGGATGCTCGCTGAACACCTTCGCTTCAGAAGCCTCCACGGCAACTGCTGAAGGCGCATTAGGTTTGCTCACAGTAGCTTCCGGTAACGCAGTATTTGCCCGTGCAGCTGGAGTTACGCCTCGAAGCAAAGCGAGACGGTCTGCTCGCCCAAGTCCGTTGAACGCCATCATTTCCATCAACTGCTCCTCTATGGGAAGCAGGTCGTCGAACTTGCGCATGCGACTAGGGTCGCGACTACGCAGAGCCGATAGCGCTGGCCTGAGTATTTGCATCTTGGAATTGCTTACTTTGACGATCGTCTCGGCAGTCAGACACTCGGAGCCACTCTGAATTGCATAGCGCTGGCTCAGCACCAATAACTTAACCAGGAAGTCAGTCACACCCTGGGTGTGCTCGTACAGCGCGTCAAAAATCTCAGGAGTCAGTTCAGCCGCCTGCTTGCACCACTGATAGCTCCAAAGGTTCTCGACCAGAAAACGCCACTCGTCATCCTCCTTCTCGAAGCGCTTGAACTCGATCATCCCCCCACCGCAACTGCGCCTGGCGACACGCATTACGTCCGAGAACAGACTGACCATCGAATTCGTCCCGATGAACACGACCGGGATACCGATATTGTTCACCAGGTGAAGGAAGAAATTCAGCATGCTTTCCTTACCCCCGGTCTTGGCCAGGTGAAGGTTCTGCAGCTCATCAATGAGCAAGGCGCCGATAAAAAACGTGCTGGCTACCTGTTCCATCTGCTGAAGCGCATCGTTGATATTTCGATGCCGGTGGCGCTTGTGGTAGTCCTGATCGCCGAGTGCCTGGCCAACCGCGTGGAAGAACTGCTGACAAAATCCAGCCAACGAGCCATCTCGTGGACAATCAAGCTTGAGCCAGGTGATCTGGGTGTGGACGAATTGCTGACCCTCATAACGCTCATGTCGGATCGTCTGAGGGTACAAGCTTAAAATGGCATGCAGTGCGGTGGACTTCCCAATACCACTCAGTCCCACAACGCTGAAAGTGTCAGCTGTTGATTTGAAAGCATCGTGATAGCGCTGAGCCCCTGACAAAGAATGCAGGTGCCTGACTGTGGAGGCGCTAGTTGGATTACGGCCAACATATCCACGACGGATCAGCAGAGATAACAGGGACTCTAGCTCTAGGTGCAGCAGAAACGGCTGCACAACCGTCCTCAAGCGATCAATACAGTGAATCCGCATTGCCCCGTCGAGCTCTAGCTCCTCAGGTGCTACCGGCTGGGGAAAATTTGATATCAGCTCGGCAGCCGCCGCTTCGTCAAGAATTGGTGGCAGCGCTTCGATCAGAGGGTTTCCCGCGTACTCAGTGATGGCCTGCTTCGTATAGCTCGCAAGAGCTTTAGCACCTCTCATTTGGGCTGCCCCGGGCGAACTCTTTTGAGTAAATCGATAACCTGCGCGGTGCGCGGCCCAGCGTACGACTCTCTGACAATGGAAGGGCTCTGAGCATCAGGTTGAACGGGATCCGCACGTATACCGTCAGGTACAGTCGCTTGCTCTCGCTCCAATAACCGCTCTTCCGTACGATTCTCGCGGATATTAGCCACTGCTTCAGCCTTAGAGCCGGCTGCGGGTTCAAGCTTTTTCTCGGCCATTGCATTGCCGACAATTTGCTCAACTTTATCGACCAAGCCAACTTGGCTTTCCCGTTCAGCTCGTTTGTGAGCTGGCGGCACTTGCCTGTAGGCCTCCAAGAGGTCGTAGATCTCGTCCGAGCGATAATCCGCATACTTCGCATCCGACCTCCGCAGGTCGCAACGCAGGAACTCCTTGTTCTCGTCCTGGATCCAGATGTGCGCCGCAGAGTTCGGATCAAACCAGCAATCAATCGCCCAGACGCCATTGCGACGCGCTTTTGCGAACCAGTTTTTTTCGATAGCCATCTCGCAGAGATAATGCATGCCGCGAAACAACACGCCACCTTTTTGGACGGTGGCCCTTTCCCGAGGCAGCAGATTGAGATAAATCAGCTCGTCAGGTCGCTTGTTAGGCTGGATAAGGTCGTTCTCTAACGCCCACCGCCAAATCCCCATCGGAGTGGGCTCCACGCCATCGTTCATCATCGCCTGGGTAAGACGATCCGGCTGTCGGTGGAAACGGTTGTAGTGAAGAATGCACTCGATGAGGACTTGGGTGAACTCCTTCAAATTCAGCGTCGCGTCGAGCCGATAATCACGCTCACCGCGTTCCTTCTCTCGGGCTGCTACTCCGCCGGGGAGCCACCTAATACCGGTTAAGTCGTTCAGGATGCCGAAGCGGCTCTCGACCATCGGTTTCCAATCCGGTCGGTATGGCGGGGCCGTCCCCATATCGATACCCAGGCCAGACGCGAGCCCCTCAGCAGCAGCCCCCAACATTTCACCTCTATCGGCGTAGATTTGATGTGGCAGATGACGACAGTCCCAATCCTCAGGAGTGATATCAACACCGTTTTGCGCGCAGAACTCCACCTTGGAGGTGAACGCGTTGAACAGCGCCTGTCGAGCTCCGTTCCAGCTAGGCCCCTCAAGGCCTACATAAAGGCCAACGATCATCCCTGAGAAACTGTCGACTACGATGTACACCACGGGGCGACCGATAAGCATTCGTCGGGAGTAGCTGTTGACCAAGTAAATGTCAGCGATGGTCGCGTCGATCTCGAATTGATGACAAGGACCTCTAAGCCAGTCGCGGACGGTACCGGATAATGGACGGCAATCCTTCAGCCACTTCGTCAACCCCATGCGTCCACGATCAGTCTCGGTATCATCAAAGAACTGCTTTCCCCAATAATTAAACTGGTTAAACGTCGGAATTTCAGATTGAGGAAGCAATACGACCTCGTTTTCGGGATTTTTAGAAAGCCGCTTCTCCGAATAATATTTATTGAGCATTTTGTTGTACGCGCTATCAATCGTCGACTTCTTGTTCTTTACGTAAAGCGCGTAACAAACTCGGATACACTTCTTGTCGATATCGCTTAGTAATTTGGCAGGCGACACTAACACCCCTTGAAACCTTGGCTTTCGTCCCGGCGGCTTATCAGCGGAGTAATTACGACTCCCAACACCTACAGCAGAATAGTTGTTAAGAAGCGCATTTCTTACTTGCCCGTAAAACCAGTATCGATACAACAAACGATATAGCGTTTTACGCTGCACACCCGCCTCAGCGGCGCGATCACTTACCAATCGGCCCATCTCGCCATGAACAAATATTTGCCCTGGATAGGCCGGGTCCAAAAGTGGCGCAATCAGAGCCCATTTTTGGTCTCTATCACGCCTCGCGCGCTCGTCGAGATCTTCTTCCAAAACCAGTAGAAATTCTGGCACTGCCATCACCACAGGCTTTGTATCGCCTGATACCAATGACACCCTGAATTCCTCAAGACCAATCGAATACGGCTTCCTAGGAGGATCCGTTAGATCCATAACAATCAGTGCGTCGTGCTTCTCGTCGAGGTGAATTGCTCTCGCCATAGTAGAGAGCAAGGAGAGTTCCGTGACAGGCTCAAAGACGTCATTAACTGAAATTTTCATGACGACTTCTCGCTCAGTGTGGATATTTCAGTGGGATAAAAAACACTGAAGTCTGGCAAAGGTGACTTGAGCTGTAACGGCGCACCACTTAATTCAATCCTAATAGTTTTCCGCCAGATCAAATTAAAGAAAATGTCGCGAGCATCGGTATACGGTATGGATAATCGGTGTCCAATCTTGCGCAAGCTCTCCGACGTTGACCAAGGGCAACCCTTTATTGATTCAAGTATCTCGATGAATTGCAAATGCAGCGGGACATCCATCAAGGCACGAGGCAATTTGGCAAATTTGCGAAGAAATACGAGATTCAGGATCAAATCGGGCGTAAACAACTCCTCCGTTACGATGCTCCAGTCTACACCTTGGCTCACCCAGAACCGTCTCTCGACTTCGAGTTTTTCTAACGTGCGAGCACAGCCTTTTCCTTGAAGGTCTTTCGCGTATTTGATCGTCCTGGCAACGGACTTTACGTCTCCATTTGGCTGCTTTACAGACAGCAAAAAGTCAGTGGTCATTACCATAGGAACAGAGGTCGTTTTGTATTTTGGATACCGTACACCGATAGCCCTGGCGATCGCCTGGGTGCTCTCCACCGGCAGTAGGGGATACTGCTCGCGGATATCTACAACGTCCTCTGAAAACTCACAGAGTAAAAAGTACGCCCGTTCAAGGTCGGATAAGAGGTGATGAATTCGATCAATCTTAACACCTTGGATTTTCCAGGAACGCCCCATCGAAGGGACATCCTGAACACGTAACCAAGGCACATACTCAGCTCCGGCGCCAGCTCCAAACCCATTGGCGATGTGCCGTTCGATATCCTGATTTGAAGCAAACCTACGACCTCGCACCCGCCCTCCTAAGTCCGTCCGGACCGCTCCCCTCGTTCGGCAAGAGAGTAGTTATAGGAAAACATGAGCTAACAAGCTGCCATGTCGTAGGGCTTTCCAGAATACTCCTGCTGAAAATTAAGGCAGCGGCTCCTGACGAACGGCCTAGCATAAAAACAGAAAACCCTTTTAGATACAGGGGCTTACGGTTAGTGTCAAACTATAATAGCTTGTGTCAGACTTTATTATTTTGTGTCAATCTTTATTCCGTGAAGCCAATTACCAGGTTGAGGATCTCAACCGCTATTCCACGGTTACCGATTTGGCCAGATTGCGCGGCTGATCGACGTCAGTGCCACGCAGGACGGCGACGTAGTAGGAAAGCAGCTGCAACGGAATGGTGTAGAGGATCGGCGCCAGCACGTCGTGGATATGCGGCATGCTGACGATAAAGGTGCCCTCGCCGTTTTCGATGCCCGCTTCGCGATCGGCGAAAACAATCAGCTCGCCGCCACGCGCGCGCACTTCCTGCAGGTTGGATTTGAGCTTTTCCAAGAGCTCATTGTTCGGTGCCACGGTAACCACCGGCATGTCAGCGTCGACCAGCGCCAAGGGGCCATGCTTGAGCTCACCGGCCGGATAGGCCTCGGCATGAATGTAGGAAATCTCCTTGAGCTTTAGCGCGCCTTCCATGGCCACCGGATACTGCGCACCGCGGCCGAGGAACAGGGTGTGGTGCTTCTCGGCGAAGTGCTCGGAGATCTTTTCCACCGTGGTATCCATGGCCAGCGCCTCACCGAGACGCGTCGGCAGACGACGTAGTTCGTCGATCAGCTCCGCTTCCAGAGCCGGCGCCAAGGTGCGGCGCACCTGACCCAGCGACAGGGTCAGCAGCAACAGGCCGACCAGTTGCGTGGTGAACGCCTTGGTCGAAGCTACCCCGATCTCCGGGCCGGCCTGGGTCAACAGGGTCAAGTCCGACTCGCGGACCAGCGAGCTGATACCGACGTTGCAGATGGCCAGACTGGCGAGGTAACGCCCTTCCTCTTCGGTACGAGACTTGGCGTTGCGCAGCGCGGCGAGTGAATCAGCGGTTTCGCCGGACTGGGAAATGGTGACGAACAGCGTATCCGGTTGCACCACCACTTTGCGGTAGCGAAACTCACTGGCCACCTCTACCTGACAAGGAATGCCGGCCAGTTCTTCCAGCCAATAGCGAGCGACCATGCCGGCGTGATAGCTAGTGCCACAGGCGACGATCTGCACGTTACGCACCTTGGCGAACAACTCCGCCGCCTGCGGACCGAACGCCTGAACCAGCACCTGGTGATCACCAAGACGACCTTCGAGGGTGCGTTGCACAACCTTGGGTTGCTCATGTATTTCCTTGAGCATGAAGTGCCGATACTCGCCCTTGTCGGCAGCCTCGGCGCCTTCATGGTATTGCACGCTTTCACGCTCGACAGCCTGGCCGTCGACGTCCCAGATCTTCACACTGTCGCGGCGGATCTCGGCGATATCACCTTCTTCCAGGTACATGAAGCGGTCAGTGACCTGACGTAGGGCCAGCTGGTCGGAGGCGAGGAAATTCTCTCCCAAGCCCAGGCCGATCACCAACGGGCTACCGCTACGAGCAGCGAGTAGACGATCTGGCTGCTGCGCGCTGACTACCGCCAGACCATAGGCGCCGTGCAGCTCTTTGACTGCTTCCTTGAGCGCGACGGTCAGGTCGGCAACCTCGCCGAGCTTGTGATGCAACAGATGGACGATGACTTCGGTGTCGGTATCGGACACGAAAACATAGCCCATCCCTTTCAGCTGCTGGCGCAGCGCCTCGTGGTTTTCGATGATGCCGTTGTGCACCACGGCGAGGTCGTCGCCCGAAAAGTGTGGATGGGCGTTGCGCTCGCATGGTGCTCCATGAGTCGCCCAACGGGTATGCGCGATACCCAGCCGACCGGTGAGCTGCTCTTCCTGTTGAGCCTGCTCCAGCTCGGCGACCTTGCCGGAGCGTCGCAGACGGCGCAGGTGGCAACCATCATCCAGCACGGCGACGCCAGCGCTGTCATAGCCACGGTATTCCAGGCGCTTGAGGCCTTCGAGCAGGATCGGGGTGATATTGCGTTCAGCGACGGCGCCAACGATGCCACACATGGTCAGGTCTCCTGATGGGTTTCGACGGCCGCGCAGATCAGCTTGACGCCGCGGGCCTGAATGCTTGAACGCGCCTCGGGGGTGAGGCGGTCGTCCGTGATAAGGGTATGGACGTCGCCCCAGGGCAGCTCCAGATTGGGTATGCGTCGGCCAATCTTGTCGGACTCGGCCAGCACGATGACTTCACGAGCAACTTCGGCCATTACCCGCGACAGGCCGAGCAACTCGTTGAAGGTGGTGGTGCCACGCTGCAGATCGATACCGTCTGCACCGATGAACAGCTGGTCGAAGTCGTAAGAACGCAGCACTTGTTCGGCGACCTGTCCCTGGAACGACTCGGAGTGCGGATCCCAGGTACCGCCTGTCATCAGCAGTGTCGGCTCGTGTTCCAGCTCGCGCAACGCATTGGCCACACTCAGCGAATTGGTCATGACTAACAGACCATGCTTGTGGCCTAGCTGCGGGATCATGGCTGCCGTGGTGGTGCCGCTGTCGATGATGATTCGCGCATGTTCACGAATGCATGCCACTGCGGCTCGGGCGATGGCTTGCTTGCAAAGCGATACCGGCTGCGTACTGTCCCCTATCAGCTCCTGTGGCAAGGGCACCGCACCGCCGTAGCGACGCAACAGCAGACCGTTTTTCTCCAGCGCGGCGAGGTCCTTGCGAATGGTCACTTCGGAGGTCTCGAAGCGCCTGGACAACTCGTCGACGCTGACCTCGCCCTGCTCGTTGAGCAAGGCAAGTATGGCGTGACGTCGTTGCGGTGTGTTGCGTTTCGACATGCTTAAGTTTCGGTTCGAAAGAATAACTGGCGAATCAAAACCTATATCTGCGCGACGGTCAACTGCGGCGACGCCTCAGGGCGTAAACAGCGCATCGGGCTCTACAGATTGATTAGGCCGCTGTTCAGCGCCTGGCTTAACAGCGCCGCTCCGCCAACCTTCGAGCCCCAATCGCGGCACTGGGTCGTGATTGAGCAGCTCACCAGCGCGACGGTCTGACGCCACTGGTAAAGAAAAGCCAGACTCGCAACCCAACGATGAACGCTTTCGCTGCTACGTCTGGCCTTTCTGAGGCCGCCGCCAGCCTGTGATCACTGCTTGTCGCGCTCGTCCCAGGGCCAGAGTTTCAGGCGGGACGTCAGCGGTGATCACCGAGCCCGCGCCGGTGGTTGCGCCATCGCCCAGGGTCACTGGAGCTACCAACGAGCTGTTGGAGCCAATGAAGACGTCCTCGCCCATGACTGTGCGGAACTTGTTTGCACCGTCGTAATTGCAGGTGATGGTGCCGGCGCCGATGTTGGTCCGCGCACCTATATCCGCATCGCCCAGATAGGCCAGGTGCCCGGCCTTGGCGCCCTCGCCCAGGCTGGCGTTCTTCACCTCAACGAAGTTGCCAACATGCGCGTTGGCGCCTAATACCGCGCCGGGGCGCAAACGGGCAAATGGCCCGCAATCAGCGCCTTCACCCAATTCCGCGCCTTCGAGATGACTGTTGGCCTTGACCACCGAACCGCGGCGTAGCGTGCTGTTGCGGATCACGCAATTCGGGCCGATCTCCACACCGTCCTCGATCACGACCTTGCCTTCGAGAATCACGTTTATATCAATCAGCACATCGCGGCCCGCAGTAACCTCGCCGCGCAGATCAAAACGCGCCGGATCGCTCAAAGTCACGCCCTGTGCCATTAAACGGCGTGCGGCGCGCTGCTGAAAATGTCGCTCAAGCTCAGCCAGTTGAATGCGGTCATTGGCGCCCTGAACTTCCATTGCATGCAGCGGCTGCTCGGTGGCGACCACCAGCCCATCGGCGACCGCCATGGCGATCACATCGGTCAGGTAGTACTCACCCTGGGCGTTGCTGTTCGATAGCCGGCCCAGCCAGTCGGCAAGCCGCTCACCCGGCACGGCCAAGATGCCGGTATTGCCTTCAGTGATGAGCCTCTGCACCGCAGTTGCATCCTTGTGTTCGACGATCGCCTGCACCACCCCTTGCCCGTCGCGAACGATCCGTCCATAGCCGCTGGGATCGGCCAGGTTCACAGTGAGAAGTGCGAGCTGTTGTGGGGTGACCTGCTGCAGGAGACGTTCCAGCGTCGCCGCCTCGATCAGCGGCACATCACCATAAAGGATCAGCACACGTTCGGCCGAAAGCGCCGGGAGCGCTTGGGCCACTGCATGCCCTGTCCCCAATTGCTCGGCCTGCTCCACAAAATTCAGATCATCCGCAGCCAGCTGATCGCGAACCTGCTCGGCACCGTGGCCGATGACCACGTGGATGGCTTTTGGCGCGAGTGCGCGAGCGGTATCGATGACATGCCCAAGCATGGATCGACCCGCTACGGGATGGAGAACTTTCGGTAGGGCCGAGCGCATGCGCGTACCCTGACCAGCAGCGAGAATGACGATATCGAGAGACATGGCAGATCCTGAACAAACGTAGCCGCAGGCCGACGCGGGGGCTATTTCCAAGTGGCAGAAAAAGAAAAAGGGTAGCCAAGGCTACCCTTTTACTTGTTCGCGATGAAGCCGTTAGCGGATCAACCGCGACCGTACTTCTTGCGCATCGCCTCGATGGTCCGCAGCTGGGCTGCAGCCTCGGCGAGACGCGCAGCAGCGGAGCCGTAGTCAAACTCGGCACCCTTCTCGTGCAACGCCTTTTCAGCGGCTGTAACTGCAGCTTTCGCCGCCGCTTCGTCCAGATCGTTGGCGCGAGTAGCAGTATCGGCAAGCACCTTCACCATGTTCGGCTGTACTTCAATGAAGCCGCCAGAAATGTAGAAGATGTCTTCTTCGCCGCCCTGCTTGATCACACGCACCGGACCGGGCTTGAGATCAGTCAGCAAAGGAGCGTGGCCCGGCAGAATACCCAGGTCACCCAGGTGACCATGGGCGATGACCATCTCTACCAGCCCCGAGAACAGCTCTTCTTCCGCGCTGACGATGTCACAGTGGACTGTCATAGCCATACTTATGCCTCGGTAATGAGCTCTGCTGGAAACCTTCGCCGCCAGCAGAGCTTATTGGCGCCCGCAAGCGGGCGCGCCAGTTACAGTTTCTTGGCTTTCTCGATGGCTTCGTCGATACCGCCAACCATATAGAACGCCTGCTCCGGCAGGTGATCGTAGTCACCGTTGAGGATGCCGGCGAAGCCACGGATGGTTTCTTTCAGCGAAACGTACTTGCCTGGCGAACCGGTGAAGACTTCGGCAACGAAGAACGGCTGGGACAGGAAGCGCTGGATCTTACGAGCACGGGATACCAGCTGCTTGTCGGCTTCGGACAGCTCGTCCATACCGAGAATCGCGATGATGTCCTTCAGCTCTTTGTAGCGCTGCAGCACGTACTGAACGCCGCGAGCGGTATCGTAGTGCTCCTGGCCGATCACGTTGGCATCCAGCTGGCGCGACGTGGAGTCGAGCGGATCGACCGCCGGGTAGATACCCAGGGAAGCGATGTCACGCGACAGAACCACGGTGGCGTCCAGGTGGGCGAAGGTGGTCGCCGGGGACGGGTCGGTAAGGTCGTCCGCTGGCACGTAGACGGCCTGAACGGAAGTAATCGACCCGCTCTTGGTGGAGGTGATGCGCTCTTGCAGAACGCCCATTTCCTCGGCCAGTGTCGGCTGGTAACCCACCGCCGACGGCATACGACCCAGCAGGGCGGACACTTCGGTACCGGCCAGGGTGTAACGGTAGATGTTGTCGACAAACAGCAGAACGTCCTTACCTTCGTCGCGGAACTTCTCAGCCATGGTCAGGCCGGTCAGTGCCACACGCAGGCGGTTTCCTGGCGGCTCGTTCATCTGGCCGTAGACCAGTGCAACCTTGTCCAGAACGTTGGAGTCCTTCATCTCGTGATAGAAGTCGTTACCTTCACGAGTACGCTCACCTACACCGGCGAACACGGAATAACCGCTGTGCTCCATCGCGATGTTACGGATCAGTTCCATCATGTTTACGGTCTTGCCCACACCGGCACCACCGAACAGACCGACCTTACCGCCTTTGGCGAACGGGCAAACCAGGTCGATAACCTTGATGCCAGTCTCCAGCAACTCGTTGCCGCCAGCCTGCTCGGCATAGCTCGGCGCCGCGCGATGGATTCCCCAGCGCTCTTCTTCACCGATCGGACCGGCTTCGTCGATGGGGTTACCCAGCACGTCCATGATCCGGCCCAGTGTGGCAGTGCCCACCGGTACGGAGATGGCTGCGCCAGTGTTGCTGACGTCCAGGCCACGCTTGAGGCCTTCGGTCGAACCCATGGCGATGGTACGGACAATGCCGTCGCCCAGCTGCTGCTGAACTTCCAGGGTCGTTTCGGCGCCGGTCACTTTCAGCGCGTCATAGATGTTCGGTACCAGATCGCGCGGAAATTCCACGTCGATAACGGCGCCGATGATTTGAACGATACGTCCGCTACTCATGTTTGGTTCCTCTGAATATTTGAACCGTTCTTAAACCGCGGCAGCGCCGCCGACGATTTCCGAAATTTCTTGCGTGATCGCAGCCTGACGGGCCTTGTTGTAGACCAGTTGCAGGTCGCTGATCAGCTCACCGGCGTTGTCGGTTGCGTTCTTCATGGCGATCATCCGGGCTGCCTGTTCGGCGGCGCCGTTTTCGACCACGGCCTGGTAGACCTGGGATTCGACATAGCGAACCAGCAGCGCGTCCAGCAACAGGCGAGCGTCGGGTTCGTACAGATAGTCCCACTTACCTTTCGGCGCGGTCTGATCGTCGCTCGCGGCCAACGGCAGCAACTGAGCTACGGTCGGCTTCTGCGTCATGGTGTTGATGAACTTGTTCGACACCAGGTAGAGACGGTCCAGACGGCCTTGATCGAAAGCATCCAACATGACTTTGACGCTGCCGATCAGATCATTGATCGACGGCTCTTCGCCAAGTCCGTTGACTGCCGCGACCACATTGCCGCCAAAGCTGCGGAAGAAGCTCGCACCCTTATTACCGATCACGCACAGGTCAGCTTCGACTTTACTGTCGTGCCATTCCTTCATGTTCTTGATCAGCGCCTTGAACAGGTTTGTGTTCAAGCCGCCGCACAGGCCACGATCGGACGACACGACGATGTAGCCGACACGCTTGACCGGGCGCTCAACCATGAACGGATGACGGTATTCAGGGTTGGTATTGGCCAGGTGGCCAATAACCTGCTGGATCCGCTCCGCATAGGGACGGCTGGCAGCCATGCGCATCTGTGCCTTGCGCATCTTGCTGACCGCCACCTTTTCCATGGCGCTGGTGATCTTCTGCGTGCTTTTGATGCTCGCAATCTTGCTGCGAATCTCTTTTGCGCCTGCCATTTGACACCTATCGGGTTAGCAAGCGGGAGCCTCGCGGCTCCCGCTGCGGCTTACCAGGATTGGGTGGCCTTGAACGACTCGATACCGGCTTTGATGCCTGCGTCGATTTCGTCGTTGAAGTCGCCCTTCACGTTGATCTTGTCCAGCAGAGCAGCATGCTCATGATGGAAATAGGCAATCAACGCCTGCTCGAAGGCACCAACCTTGGCTACTTCGATGTCCTGCAGGAAGCCGCGCTCGGCTGCGTACAGGGACACCGCCATGTCGGCAATGGACATCGGCGCGTACTGCTTCTGCTTCATCAGCTCGGTGACACGCTGACCATGCTCGAGCTGCTTGCGGGTCGCTTCGTCCAGGTCAGAGGCAAACTGGGCGAAGGCTGCCAGTTCACGGTACTGAGCCAGTGCCGTACGAATGCCACCGGAGAGCTTCTTGATGATCTTGGTCTGAGCGGCGCCACCGACACGGGATACCGAGATACCGGCGTTAACGGCCGGACGAATACCGGCGTTGAACATCGACGACTCGAGGAAGATCTGGCCGTCGGTGATCGAAATCACGTTGGTCGGAACGAACGCAGATACGTCACCCGCCTGGGTTTCGATGATAGGCAGAGCGGTCAAGGAACCGGTCTTGCCAGTCACGGCACCATTGGTGAACTTCTCGACGTACTCTTCGGAAACGCGCGATGCACGCTCCAGCAGACGGCTGTGGAGATAGAAAACGTCACCTGGATAGGCTTCGCGTCCTGGCGGACGGCGCAGCAGCAGGGAGATCTGACGATAGGCGACAGCCTGCTTGGACAGATCGTCATAAACGATCAGTGCGTCTTCGCCGCGATCGCGGAAGTATTCGCCCATGGTGCAGCCGGCGTAAGGTGCCAGGAACTGCAGCGCAGCGGATTCGGAAGCCGAAGCGGCAACGATGATGGTGTTGGCCAATGCACCGTGCTGTTCCAGCTTGCGCACCACGTTAGCGATGGTCGACTGCTTCTGACCGATGGCCACGTAGACGCACTTGATGCCGCTATTGCGCTGGTTGATGATCGCGTCGATGGCCAGAGCGGTTTTACCGATCTGACGGTCGCCGATGATCAGCTCGCGCTGACCACGACCGACCGGGATCATCGCATCGACCGACTTGTAGCCGGTTTGAACCGGCTGGTCGACCGACTTACGCCAGATCACGCCCGGTGCAACTTTCTCGACAGCGTCAGTTGCCTGAGCATTGACCGAGCCCTTGCCGTCAACGGGATTGCCCAGAGCGTCAACGACGCGACCCAGCAGTTCCGGACCAACCGGAACTTCCAGTACGCGGCCGGTGCACTTGGCGCTCATGCCTTCGGTTAGGCTCTGGTACGCGCCCAATACAACGGCACCTACAGAGTCCTGCTCCAGGTTCAGGGCCATGCCGAAGACGCCACCGGGGAATTCGATCATCTCCCCGTACATCACGTCGGCCAGGCCGTAAATGCGCACGATACCGTCAGAAACGCTGACGACGGTACCCTCATTGCGCGCTTGAGCAGACACATCGGAGCTGCCGATGCGCTGCTTTATGATTTCACTAATCTCGGAAGGATTCAGTTGCTGCATGCCACGACCCTCAAATCAGGATTTCAACGATTCGGCCAACTGGCTCAGTTTGCCGCGGACCGAACCGTCGACAACCACATCGCCGGCGCGGATAACAACGCCGCCGATGAGCGCAGGGTTCACGACCTGCTGGGGGTTGACGGTACGATCTAGCCGCTTCGACAAGGCGGCAGCCAAAGTTTGGAGTTGCACAGAGGTCAGCTCGAAGGCCGTCTGCACTTCAACGTCGAGTGTCTTTTCGGCCTCAGCCTTGAGTTCCTCGAACAGCTCCCGAATAGTCGGCAACACATCCAGACGATCGTTATCGCCGAGTGTGGAGACGAAGTTTCGGAATGCTTCATCGATATCGCTACCGAACAGCTGAACCAATGTCTGGACCTTGCTTTCGCTGGTCAGACGCGGGTTCTTAAGCAGTTCGGTAACTTGGGGAACGTCAACAGCGACCTCAGCCAGGCTCAACATGCCCGACCAGGCATCAATCCGGCCAGCCGCGCTGGCAAACTCGAAAGCGGCCTTTGCATATGGCCGAGCAAGCGTCTGGGTATTGATCATCGCTTGCCTCGCTTAGAGTTGGGAGGCCAGTTTTTCGACCAGATCGTTGTGTGCCTTGGCGTCCACCTGGGACTCCAGAATCTTCTCCGCACCCATGACAGCCAACACGGCTACCTGGTTACGCAGTTGCTCCTTGGCACGATTCACTTCCTGCTCGATCTCGGCGCGGGCGCCGGCTACCAGTCGCTCGCCTTCGGCGCGCGCCTGTTGCTTGGCATCCTCAACGATGGCGTTGGCTTGCTTATTGGCTTGCTCAAGAATCTGGGCAGCTTGCCCCTTGGTCTCACGGAGAGTGTTGGAAACTTTTTCCTGAGCCAACTTTAGGTCTTGCTGCGCACGGCCTGCGGCGTCCAGTCCTTCGGCGATTTTCTTCTGGCGTTCTTGCATGGCCTTGGTGATCGGCGGCCATACGTACTTCATGCAAAACCAGACGAAAATAGCGAAGGCGAACGTTTGACCGAACAGCGTCAAGTTAATGTTCACAGCGATATACCTCGTGCTATCTCGTTCGACGCGGTTGTCAATTCCACGGCAACGGGGCTCGCCATGCGAACCCCATCAGGAACCGGAAAAGTCTTAAGCAGCGACAACGAAGATGAGGTACATCGCGATACCAACACCGATCATCGGTACGGCGTCGAGCAGACCAGCCATCAGGAAGGTCTTGGTTTGCAGCTGAGGAGCCAGCTCGGGTTGACGAGCAGTGGATTCCAGCAGCTTACCGCCCAGCAGAGCGAAGCCAATGCCAGTGCCCAGGGCACCCAGACCGATCATGAGAGAGGCGGCGATGTAGACGAGTTCCATGTAAAGCTCCTGAAGCTAAGGGTTAAGGTTTTCTTGGTAAAACGAAACGTGTTGAACCGGTTTTAACTGTTACGGCGTGAGTTCGGCATGACTGTGGTCTTCATGCGCAGAGCTCAGATACACCACGGTCAGAACCATGAAGATGAACGCCTGCAGCGGGATCACCAGGATGTGGAAGATCGCCCAGGGTACATTCAGGGTCCACTGCACGTAGAACGGCAGCAGCGCGATGAGGATGAATACCACCTCACCGGCATACATGTTGCCGAACAGTCGTAGAGCCAGGCTCAACGGCTTGGTCAGCAGACCGAGGATTTCGAGGAACAGGTTGAACGGCACAAGCGACCAGTGATTGAACGGCGTGAAAGCCAGTTCCTTGGTAAAGCCACCGAAGCCCTTGACCTTGAAGCTGTAGAACAGAATCAGAATGAACACGCCAAGCGACAGACCGAAGGTTCCGTTCGGGTCCGCAGTCGGTACGATCTTGAAGTACGGCAGGCCCAACATGCTCGCCAGACCTGGAATGTAGTCAACCGGAATCCATTTCAGGCTGTTCATCAGGAACACCCAAACGAAAATGGTCAGGGCCAGCGGCGCGATCAGCGCGTTGCGACCATGGAAGGTATCTTTCACCACGCCTTCTACAAACTCGACGCACATCTCGACGAAGTTCTGCAAACGGCCTGGGGTACCCGCAGTAGCGCCCTTGGCCGCCATGCGAAACACCAGCACGAAGATGAGTCCCATGAACAGCGACCAACCGAGCGTATCGAGATGGACGGCCATGAAGCCCATGTCACGCGCTTCCACGCCCGAATGAGCAATGGTCCAGGTAGCCTGGTCGACGACCGAGCCGTCTGCGCGTACGTAACCTTCCGGCAGTTTTCCGTAGGTCAGATTCTGCAGGTGATGCTGGATGTATTCCGCCGGGGTACTCGCCATAAACGCCTCAGTGCTCAATGCTTCGGATTATTTTTCATCAGCAGGAGGGCGCTCGCTCCGGCGCCCAGAACCATCAGGTAACCGACGAACAACGCCCCCGGTTGCAGCGGTTTCACTCCTACAAACACCAGCGCAAACAGCGCTGCTGCCAGAATCTGCTTACCCATTTCTCCAGCCCACAGGGACTGAACAATGGCTGTGGTCGAGCGCGCGCCAAAATAGCGAAACGCCTTAAACGCAAAGTACAGGTTGGCCACTAATGCAATCAGGCCACCCAACAATCCCGAATAGCCGGCAACCATACCAAAAAACAAACCGCATGCTACGCCTGCGCCTAACGCAACGAACGCCTGTACGGCTAACACACGTACTACAGGCAATCGATGGAGAGGTGTCTTGTTGCGTATATTCACCGTGCATCCATCGAAAAAAATCGTTAGCTGTTCAGCTCGACCGCGGTCAAAAAAGCGCCGCGAGTATAGGAGCAGCCCATCCTGCGTTCAACCTTCAGGTAGCACTTTCTGACCGGCACTACATAAACTTTGTATCAGCGAATGTGCGCAAGTACGCCCTGCAACTCATCCAGCGAACTGTAACGTATTACCAGCTGCCCCTTGCCCTTCTCACCGTGCTTGATTTGCACCGGCGAGCCCAGACGTTCAGCCAGGCGCTGTTCCAGACGGACAATATCGGGATCGCTTTTTGGCTCGGTTTTGGTGCTTTCCGGCTTGCTCAGCCACTGCCTTACCAGCGCTTCGGTCTGGCGTACGGTCAGACCGCGTGCGACAACATGCCGCGCGCCTTCAACCTGCTGATCGGCAGGCAGTCCAAGCAAAGCCCGGGCATGGCCCATTTCCAAATCGCCATGCGAGAGAAGCGTCTTGATCTCCTCCGGCAGTGCAATCAGACGCAGCAGGTTGCTAATGGTCACACGGGATTTACCCACCGCGTCCGCGACCTGCTGCTGTGTCAGCTGAAACTCCTGCTGCAGTCGCTGAAGCGCAACGGCTTCCTCGATAGGGCTGAGGTCCTCGCGCTGAATGTTCTCGATCAGTGCCATGGCAATGGCTGCTTCGTCGGAGACTTCCCGAACCATGGCAGGGATTTTATCCAGGCCAGCCTGCTGACTTGCACGCCAGCGCCGTTCTCCAGCGATAATTTCGTAGCGGCCAGAGCCAATCGAGCGAACCACGATGGGTTGCATCACACCCTGGGTACGGATCGAGTTCGCCAGTTCGTCGAGGGTGACCGGGTCGATGTCGCGGCGAGGCTGATACTTGCCCCGCTGGATAACGTCGAGCGGCAACTGTTGCAGCTCATGCACATCAGCTTGAGCAACATCCTCTTGTATGGCCGCCACATTGGCGCCGCCGAGCAGGGCATCCAGACCCCGTCCTAGGCCTCGTTTTTTGGTCGCCATGAAGTTTCCTTATGCGGTTGCGCTGCGGGCGGCTCGACGCTGACGGCGCGACAACTCGCCCGCCAGTGCCAGGTAAGCCAAGGCGCCCTTGGATTGCTTGTCATAGACCAGCGCCGGCATGCCATGGCTGGGGGCTTCTGCCAGGCGTACATTGCGTGGAATCACGGTGTCATAGAGCTTCTCACCGAAGTGCGCTTTCAGCTGCTCGGTGACATCGTTGGTCAGGCTGCTGCGTGGGTCATACATGGTGCGGAGCAAACCCTCGATCTTCAGCGATGGGTTCAGCGCCTGACCAATACGCTGAATCGAATTGACCAGATCTGACAGGCCTTCGAGCGCGTAGTACTCGCATTGCATGGGAATGATCACGCCATCGGCGGCCGTCAGCGCGTTGATCGTCAGCATCGAGAGCGAAGGTGGGCAATCGATGAGGATGTAGTCGTAATTCTCGCGCACCGGGGCCAGCGCTTCGCGCAAGCGGTGCTCTTTGGCCGGGAGGTTCAGCAACGCAACTTCAGCAGCCGTCAGGTCGCGGTTGGCTGGTAACAACTGATAACCGCCGTGCTCTGAGAACTGCATGGCATCGACCAAGCTGCACTCACCAATCAGCACGTCGTAGATCGAATATTCCAATGCCAACTTATCCACACCGCTGCCGGTGGTGGCGTTGCCCTGTGGATCAAGATCGATCAACAGCACGCGACGACGCGTTGCCACGAGCGAAGCCGCCAGGTTGATGCAAGTGGTGGTCTTGGCGACACCGCCTTTCTGATTGGCGATGGCAAATACTTTAGCCATGGTCAGTGTCTGTCCGGGTCATGAAGTGCGCCGCAGTATCAGCAGATGGCGTTGCCCTTGGCAACCTGGAACCTTGAGTACTACACAGCTCTGCAGCTGGAAGTCCGTCGGAAGCGCCTGCAGCTCATCGTCCGGTTGCACGCCTTTCATGGCGAGCCAGCGGGAATCTTTATCGCCGAGATGGCGAGTCCAGTTGGCAAAATCCTCTAGGGAGCTGAACGCCCGCGAGGTGATATCAGTGAACGGCTGCGGCGGTCTGAACTGCTCGACGCGGCTGTGGACAACATCCACATTGGCGAGTTTCAACTCCAGCTTCACCTGGGTGAGAAAGCGGGTCTTCTTGCCGTTGGAGTCAAGCAGGGTGAAGTTGCGCTCGGGAAACATGATCGCCAGAGGAATTCCAGGCATACCGCCCCCACTTCCGACATCGAGCCAGCGGGCGCCGCCCTGTTCGGCGTGCGGTACAACGCTCAGGCTGTCGAGCAGGTGGCGAGAGACCATCTCGGCCGGGTCGCGCACTGCGGTGAGGTTGTAAGCTTTGTTCCACTTGTTCAGCAGTGCCAGATAAGCCATTAGCTGCTGTTGCTGAGCGCTGCTCAGGTCGAGCCCCAGCTGCAACGCCCCTAGTCTGAGCTCATCGGCATGATCAACCAGTTCCATAGCCATCAAGCGCTCTGCTCCAGCTTTTGCCCAGCGCTGCGCTTTTTCAGATGAATCATGAGTAGCGACACCGCTGCCGGCGTGACGCCCGGAATCCGAGAGGCTTGCCCAAGGGTTTCAGGCCGTGCCTGCGAAAGCTTGTGCTGGATCTCTTTGGAAAGTCCGGAAATACCTGAGTAATCCAGCTCAGCTGGCAGCGCGATGGATTCGCTGGCCCGTAAGCGGAGAATCTCCTCCTGCTGGCGGTCGATGTAGCCGGCGTACTTGGTCTTGATCTCAACCTGTTCGGCGACTTGAGGATCTTCGGCTCCGCCGCCGGTGAGCTGCACGAGGCCCCGATAATCGATTTCCGGCCGCGCCAAGAGGTTCAGCAGGTTGTACTCATGGGTAAGCGGGGTCCCGAATCGCTCGGCAATCGCATCGCCCTGCTCGGTTCCCGGGCGAACCCAGGTGCCCTTCAAACGTTGTTCTTCCTGCACGATACTCTCGCGCTTGCGTTCGAAGGCAGCCCAACGCACGTCGTCGACCAAGCCCAACTCGCGGCCTTTTTCGGTCAATCGCAAATCAGCGTTGTCCTCACGCAGAATCAGCCGATATTCGGCGCGCGAGGTGAACATCCGATACGGCTCCTGCGTCCCGAGCGTGATCAGGTCATCGACCAGCACGCCGAGATACGCTTCGTCCCGACGAGGACACCAGCTGTCCAACCCTTTGGCGCGTAGCGCAGCGTTGGCACCAGCGAGTAGCCCCTGGACTCCCGCCTCTTCGTAACCGGTAGTGCCGTTGATCTGCCCTGCGAAGAACAGCCCACCAATCACTTTGGTTTCCAGGCTGTATTTCAAATCACGTGGATCGAAATAGTCGTATTCGATGGCGTAGCCGGGCCGCACGATGTGCGCCTGCTCCATGCCACGAATGCTTTGAACGATCTGCAACTGCACGTCAAAAGGCAACGACGTCGAGATACCGTTTGGGTAGAGCTCATGGGTCGTCAGGCCTTCCGGCTCAATAAAGACCTGATGGCTGTCCTTGTCGGCGAAACGATGAATCTTGTCCTCAATCGACGGGCAGTAGCGCGGGCCGACACCCTCGATGAGGCCAGAATACATCGGTGATCGATCAAGGTTGGCGGCGATGATTTCGTGAGTGCGGGCGTTGGTGTGCGTGATCCAGCAACTCACCTGCCGCGGATGCTGCGTTGCCTCACCCAGAAACGACATGGGAGGAATCGGCGTATCGCCTGGTTGCTCGGTCATTACTGAAAAATCGACGCTGCGTCCATCGATTCGCGGAGGCGTTCCGGTCTTAAGACGGCCAACCCGCAGGGGCAGCTCGCGTAAACGTTTGGCCAACGCTATCGAAGGGGGATCTCCGGCCCTGCCGCCAGAGTAATTCTGCAAACCGATGTGGATAAGTCCACCAAGGAAGGTGCCGGTTGTGAGGACAACCGATTCAGCTAAGAAGCGCAGTCCCATCTGGGTAACGACACCCTTGACCTGATCGGACTCAACGATCAGGTCGTCGGCTGCCTGTTGAAATATCCACAGGTTCGGCTGGTTTTCCAACACTTCGCGGACAGCAGCCTTGTACAACACCCTATCAGCCTGAGCGCGCGTCGCCCGTACGGCTGGCCCTTTGCGGCTGTTGAGCACCCGGAATTGAATGCCGCTCAAGTCGGTTGCAGTTGCCATGACGCCACCGAGAGCGTCGATTTCCTTCACCAAATGACTCTTGCCGATGCCACCAATGGCTGGATTGCAGCTCATCTGTCCCAGCGTTTCGACATTGTGGGTCAGCAAGAGTGTTTTTACGCCGATTCGAGCGGCTGCGAGCGCAGCTTCGGTACCGGCATGGCCGCCGCCGATAACGATGACGTCAAAACGGGAAGGGAAATCCACCACGCACCTCGTGCCTGTTTGGTTGAGTCTCAGGAAGCTGGCCAGTATAGGCACTAGGAGAGCGCGAAAGAAGGCCTCTGAACAAAAAATGATCAGCTGCAGCGCCCTGGCTCAAGAGAAGGCCTTAATAGATAAAAAAGAGAAATGATTTAAAGCTTATTTTTATGTTTATAAATACGCAGCGCATATCTGTGGATAGAACGCTGAAACGCTTATTTAACGCTGGTTGCAGCCGGGAGAAACGCTGTGTTCAGCAGCCGTACAAGCGGTGGAAGCCCGGTTGACACCCTGTGTATGGAATAAGACCTTATCCACAGCCGCTTGCAGAAGTCGCTTTGCGCACTGCTTATTGACCGAGCTTAGGCAGGGTTTTCCACAGAGCTTAAGCGTCCTCTCTTTATGCAAAACTGCCGGGCACGCTGCGCTGAAAACAACAAAATGGCAGGCATGGAGGATAATTTAGGCGAGCAGGTGGACAGGCCCTCCAACTGAAGGGCTGATGTCGAACTGGAATGCTGGGGTGGCTGTGGGAGGTCGCACCCTCAGGAACGGATAGCGTTCAGGAAAGGTTTGAACGCCACAGCGTGGCTAAAGACCGACTATTTGCCGATGCAGAAGCTGGAGAAGATTCGGCCAAGCAGATCGTCGGAACTGAATGCCCCGGTGATCTCGCAAAGTGCCTGCTGCGCTTGACGAAGGTCTTCAGCCAGGAGCTCACCTGCGCCTGCCAGCGTTAACTGAGCATGACCATGGTCAAGGTGCTCGGCAGCCTTGCGCAGCGCGTCCAGGTGCCTGCGTCTTGCGCTAAATGCGCTCTCCGCTGTCTGGTCATAGCCCATACAGTGCTTGAGATGCCCACGGAGCAATTCAAGACCGTCACCTGAACGGGCCGACAGGCTGAGCGTGGTATGTCCATCTGGGGCGAGTGAGATACTGACGGCGTCACCCGTAATGTCGGCCTTATTGCGAATCACCGTGGTCTTCGCTGGGTCTGGTCTGGTCAGCAGCAGACCCGGCCACAGGGCATCATCATCAGCAACAGACGCCGCACTCGCATCGACCACCAGCAATACCCGGTCGGCATCCTCTATGGCTTTGATGGCCCGATCCACGCCGATTCGTTCCACCTGGTCCTCCGTATCACGCAGTCCGGCTGTATCGACGATGTGCAAGGGCATTCCATCAATCTGGATATGCTCTTTGAGCAGATCTCTCGTGGTACCTGCAATGTCGGTCACGATTGCCGCCTCACGCCCTGCCAGAGCATTGAGCAGGCTCGATTTGCCGGCGTTGGGTCGGCCTGCAATGACCACGTTCATGCCCTCACGCAGCAATGCGCCCTGCCCTGCCTCACGGAGGACTGTGGATAACTCTTTGCGAACCTGCTCCAGCAACCCGAGCACTCGGCCGTCTGCGAGGAAATCGATTTCCTCCTCCGGAAAATCGATCGCCGCTTCGACGTAGATGCGCAGCTGCACCAGGCTTTCGGTCAGGTGATGCACGCGCCGGGAGAAATCGCCCTGAAGGGAGCGTACGGCATTGCGCGCTGCTTGCGCCGAGCTCGCTTCGATAAGGTCCGCGATCGCCTCTGCCTGGGCCAGGTCCAGCTTGTCGTTGAGGAACGCTCGTTCGCTGAACTCGCCGGGGCGAGCAGGCCGGATGCCGAGCTCTATGCAACGCTGCAACAACATGTCCATCACGACGGGGCCGCCATGACCTTGAAGTTCCAGAACATCTTCGCCGGTAAACGAGTGGGGGCCGGGGAAGAACAGCATCAAACCCTCATCGATCACTTCGCCATCATCGGCATGGAAGGGGCCGTAGTGGGCATGTCTTGGAACCGGCTCGCGACCGCTAAGCGTGATCGCGACGGCTTTGGCTCGCGAGCCGGAAACGCGGACTACGCCGATCCCACCACGACCCGGTGCAGTGGCGACGGCAGCGATGGTTTCGCGATCTTGGCTCATCAAAACTCTCCCAGGTATCGATAATGCAAAACGCCCCAATTAAGGGGCGTTCTGTTCACTTCGACGGATCAGGTTGCGCTGGCAGTCTGTCCGGTGATCTTGCGGGTAATGTACCACTGCTGCGCGATCGACAAGCAGTTGTTAACGACCCAGTACAGCACAAGGCCTGCCGGGAACCAGAGGAAGAAGAAGGTAAAGATAATTGGCAGCAGCTTCATCACCTTGGCTTGCATAGGGTCCGGTGGCGTAGGGTTCAATTGCTGCTGAATAAACATGGTCAGGCCCATGATGATCGGCAGAATGAAGAAAGGGTCTTTGATCGACAGGTCTGTGATCCAGAACATCCAGGGCGCCTGGCGCATTTCGACGCTCTCCAGCAGAACCCAGTACAACGCGAGGAAGACGGGCATCTGCACCAGGATCGGCAGACAGCCTCCGAGTGGATTGATCTTCTCTTTCTTGTACAGCTCCATCATCGCCTGAGACATCTTCTGGCGGTCGTCGCCGAACTGCTCTTTGAGCGCCTGCATTTTCGGCGAAACCGCACGCATGCGGGCCATCGACCTGTAACTTGCAGCCGAGAGCGGGAAGAACGCCAATTTGATCACGATAGTCAGCGCGATGATCGACCAGCCCCAATTACCCAGCAGTGCATGGATATTCTGAAGTAGCCAGAATATCGGCTGGGCGATGAACCAGAGAATGCCGTAATCAACGGTCAGACGAAGGCCGGGTGACAGCTCTTCCAGCTGGTCCTGACTTTTCGGACCGGCATACAGGGTAGCGTAGGTCTCACCCTGACTGCCCGGTGCAACCGAAACAGCGGGACCGGTGAAACCGATGATGTAGTTGCCCTGGCTGTCCTTGCGTGTCTGTACCAGATTGGTCTGGTCAGGCGCTGGAATCCACGCGGTCACAAAGTAGTGCTGCAACCATGCTATCCAGCCACCTTCAACGGTCTTCTTCAGACTCTTGTCGTCCATGTCCCCCATGGAAACCTTGGTGTAGGGCTCGTCTTTGGTCCAGAGAGCCGCGCCCAGGTAGGTTGCTGTGCCAGTTGCGGTACTCGACGACGGATCCTTGCTGTCATCACGTTTCAGCTGACCAAACATATGACCGGTCCACGCTTGATCGCTTTGGTTGTCGATCAGATAGCGCACGCCAAGATCGTAGTCGCCTCGTTTGAAGGTAAAGCGCTTGGTGTAGTTGACGCCGTCTTCGCTGAATTGCAGATCAACGACCAGCTGGTCCTGATTCTCACCCAATTGGTATTGCTGTTGCTCGCTGCTGTATAGCGGACGACCAGTTGCTTTGTCTGGACCGTCACCAATCAAGCCGCTCTGGGCTTCATAGGTCCTCTCGCCGCTACGTTCGAACAACTGGAACGGCACGTCTGGACGATCCTGCCGACGAGGAAACTCTGGCAAGCGCAGGTCGACAATGTCGCCACCGCGGGGATCGATCGCGACGTCCAGTACGTCAGTGCGTACGTGGATCAATTCAGAACTGGCCTGACCGTCGGCTACCGCGTTGGCCGACGGTTCAGTACTTACGGCAGGGATATCCCCCTGCGCATTCACATCACTGTTGGTTGGGACAGCGGGAAGCTGCGCAGCCGAAGACTGCTCCTGGCGCGTCTCGTCAGGGATAGCGGTCTGACCGTAGTCCTGGTTCCACTGCAAAACCATCAGGTAAGCAACGACTGCCAGGGCGACAAGCAGGATCGAGCGTTTGATATCCATGGTTACTCGGTCATCGAAGATGAATTGGAGGGGGTGTTGGAAGGCACGGGATCATAGCCGCCCGGATTCCATGGATGGCAACGGCCAAGCCTGCATAGGCTCAGCCAGCCACCGCGCAGCAAGCCTTGAGTTTCAATGGCCTCTTGTGCGTAGCAGGAGCAACTTGGGTAGAAGCGACAGTGGCTGGCCATCATCGGACTGATGGCGTACCGGTAGAATTTGATGGGGACGAGTGCGAGCTTACGCATCGGCGGCGTTGCTCTGGACCTGCTTGGTATCCGGCGCCGGCGTACGAGCCAAGCGTCGCCAGAGTTTGGCAAACTGCTTTGCCAGTTCTGGATTATCCAGTTCCGCGAGGCCCTTGCGTGCGATGACCACGATGTCCCACCCCGTCAACTCCATCTGGTGGAGACGAAAGGTTTCACGCAGTTGCCGCTTGATGCGATTGCGCTCTACCGAGAGCTTGACGCTCTTCTTGCCAATTACCAATCCGATTCGCGGGTGTGGCAACTGATTTTCGCGCACCAGTAGCAGGACATTCCTGCCCGGTAACTTACCGTCGGGGGAGTCGAAGACAGCCTTGAATTGGCTCGGGGTCAGCAGACGCTTTTCCCGACCGAAGTCTCGACTCACTACCTGTTCCGACGTCTTCAGACTGCCAGACGCTTACGACCTTTGGCGCGACGACGCGACAGGACGGCACGACCGTTTTTGGTGGCCATACGGGCACGAAAACCGTGGGTGCGAGCGCGCTTGAGGGTGCTGGGTTGGAAAGTGCGTTTCATGATGCGTTACCTGGTGATTCGTTGCGGGCCGGAATGGCCCCCTTTTAAGAGACCGGCGATTGTAGAGAAGCCGCGCGGTGAGGTCAATTTCCAACCAGCGCCATTCATTCAGAAATTAATAGATAGAGAAAGAAGATAAAGCTCTTCTTAATGCAGTGGTTATAGATAGTGGAGCGGATTTCTGTGGACAGGTGCCTGTAGCCTACGCAGTGCAAGGCGTACAGCGCTCTTAAACCTTCTGTGGAAACGGTGCGTTTGCAGTGCAAAGCCACTGCGTTTCCTGTGGATGGAATCAGAACTTATACACAGGCCAGAATCACCGCAAGCTGTACACAGGCTTTTCCAATGGGCTGGAGCATGGTTATCAACAAACCTTACGAGGCCGGTTTCAATGATCACCAAGCATGGCTGGATCGTCCGCTTGCTATATAACTGCCCTTGGACTGTGGATAACTGATGGGCTCAGGGCTACAATGAGCTCCGTTTTGAGCGTTACAGCGTTTAGGAGAGTCCGTGTCGGTGGAACTTTGGCAGCAGTGTGTCGACCTCTTGAGAGATGAGCTGCCGGCCCAGCAATTCAACACTTGGATTCGTCCGCTTCAGATTGAAGCTGATGGAGATGAGTTGCGGGTCTATGCCCCGAACCGGTTTGTGCTCGATTGGGTCAACGAGAAGTATCTTTCGCGCTTGATGGAGCTGCTGTCGGAACGTGCCACTGGAGCAGTGCCTTCACTCTCTCTGCTGATAGGCAGCCGGCGAGTGGCTTCTTCACGGCCAGCTGCCGGCTCCGTTCCTCGTTCTCAGGCGCAGGTTGGCGCACCTGCCGCCGCTGCGCCTCCGCCTGCATCGTTCAATGAACCGACCCCATCTGCCGAACCTATGGCAGTACCTGCGTCTAGCGCACCGTCGCGGCCCGCTGAACGCGCCGTGCAGGTCGAGGGTGGGCTCAAGCACACCAGTTATCTCAACCGTACCTTTACCTTTGAGAATTTTGTCGAAGGCAAGTCCAACCAACTGGCACGGGCAGCTGCCTGGCAGGTGGCCGACAATCCCAAGCATGGCTACAACCCGTTGTTTCTGTATGGCGGTGTAGGACTTGGCAAGACGCACTTGATGCACGCCGTTGGCAATCATCTGCTGAAGAAGAACCCTAACGCCAAGGTGGTTTATCTGCATTCCGAGCGGTTCGTTGCGGATATGGTCAAGGCTCTGCAGCTCAATGCGATCAATGAGTTCAAGCGCTTCTATCGGTCGGTGGATGCGTTGTTGATTGACGACATCCAGTTCTTCGCCAAGAAAGAACGGTCGCAGGAAGAGTTTTTCCACACGTTCAACGCCTTGCTTGAAGGTGGCCAGCAGGTAATCCTCACCAGTGACCGTTACCCGAAAGAAATTGACGGGCTCGAAGAGCGCTTGAAGTCCCGCTTCGGCTGGGGGCTGACTGTGGCCGTCGAGCCGCCGGAGCTTGAGACCCGTGTGGCGATCCTGATGAAGAAGGCTGATCAGGCCAACGTCGAGCTTCCACATGATGCTGCGTTTTTCATTGCGCAGCGCATCCGTTCGAATGTTCGAGAACTGGAAGGAGCATTGAAACGCGTAATCGCCCATGCTCATTTCATGGGGCGTGACATTACCATCGAGCTGATTCGCGAGTCGTTGAAAGACCTGCTTGCACTGCAAGACAAGCTGGTAAGTGTTGATAACATTCAGCGCACCGTCGCGGAATACTACAAGATCAAGATATCGGATCTCCTCTCGAAACGACGCTCGCGTTCGGTCGCGAGGCCTCGGCAGGTCGCGATGGCATTGTCCAAAGAGCTCACCAATCACAGCTTGCCGGAAATCGGCGACGCCTTCGGTGGGCGCGATCACACGACGGTGCTACACGCTTGTCGTAAGATTGCCGAACTTCGTGAATTGGATGCGGATATTCGCGAAGATTACAAGAATTTGCTGCGCACTTTGACAACCTGAACAGACTGCGGCCATTTAATAGGCAAGGGACCAGACCATGCATTTCACTATTCAGCGCGAAGCCTTGTTGAAACCTCTGCAGCTGGTGGCCGGCGTCGTCGAGCGTCGACAGACCCTGCCGGTGTTGTCGAACGTCTTGCTGGTGGTCCAGGACCATCAGCTTTCGCTTACCGGCACTGATCTTGAAGTCGAGTTGGTTGGTCGTGTCGCCTTGGAGGATGCATCCGAGCCAGGCGAGATCACGGTGCCCGCGCGCAAACTGATGGATATCTGCAAAAGCTTGCAGCCTGATGCGCTTATCGATATTCGGCTGGATGATCAGAAGATTGTTATTAAATCCGGGCGTAGCCGCTTTTCGCTTTCAACCTTGCCAGCCAATGATTTTCCCACTGTAGAGGAAGGGCCTGGCTCGCTGAACTTCAGCGTTAACCAAGGCAAGATGCGCCGTCTAATCGAGCGCAGCAGCTTCGCCATGGCACAGCAGGATGTGCGTTACTACCTGAACGGCATGCTGATCGAGGTTTCAAGTGGAATGCTGCGCGCGGTCGCAACTGACGGACATCGTTTGGCCATGTGCTCCATGCAAGCTGGCATCGAACAGCCCGACCGACATCAGGTGATCGTTCCGCGTAAGGGCATCCTCGAGTTGGCCAGGCTTCTTACGGATCAGGACGGTGAAGTCAGTATCGTCCTGGGCCAACATCACATTCGGGCTACCACAGGTGAATTTACTTTTACCTCCAAGCTTGTTGATGGGAAATTCCCTGACTATGAGCGTGTGCTCCCCCGCGGCGGTGACAAGTTGGTAGTGGGTGAACGCCAGACCCTGCGCGAAGCGTTCAGCCGTACGGCCATTCTTTCCAACGAGAAATACCGTGGTATCCGGCTGCAGCTGGAATCTGGTCTGTTGAAAATACAGGCGAACAACCCCGAGCAGGAAGAAGCTGAAGAAGAAGTCGCAGTGGACTATACCGGTGGGGCTTTGGAAATCGGTTTCAACGTCAGCTATCTGCTCGATGTGCTTAGTGTCATGACGACTGATCAGGTCCGGTTGATTCTTTCCGATGCGAACAGCAGTGCTCTGGTTCAGGAGTACGACAACGACGACTCGGCCTACGTTGTTATGCCGATGCGCCTGTAACCCATTCATTGAATGTCACTTAGCCGCATCTCCGTCACCGGCATTCGCAATCTGCAGCCGGTGACGCTAAACCCCTCCCCTCGTGTCAATATTCTCTACGGTGATAACGGTAGCGGGAAAACCAGTCTCCTCGAGGCGATTCATCTTCTTGGAATGGCCCGTTCTTTCCGCAGTACACGTCTAACACCTGTCATTAGTCATGAGCATTCCAGCTGCACGGTTTTTGGACAGGTCGAAATGGCTGATGGTCAGTCGAGCGCCCTGGGAATCTCCCGAGATCGCAGCGGTGAAGCGCGCATCCGGATTAATGGGCAGACCGTTCGAAGCGCAGCGGAATTGGCTGAAGCCTTACCGTTACAGCTGATCAATCCGGACAGTTTCCGCTTGCTTGAGGGTGCCCCCAAGCTCCGCCGCCAATTTCTGGATTGGGGTGTGTTTCACGTGGAACCCCGCTTTATTCAGGCCTGGCAGCGTCTCCAACAGGCTCTGAGGCAACGTAACTCGTGGCTGCGACATGGTACACTTGACCCCGCTTCTCAGGTGGCCTGGAGCCGCGAATTAAGCGCCGCGAGCGATGAAATCGATGGATACAGACGGGCTTATATTCAGGCGCTGAAGCCGATTTTCGAGGCCACTCTGGCGGCGCTTTTGGACCTCGAAGGTTTTCAGCTCAGCTACTACCGTGGCTGGGATAAAGGACGTTCTCTGAGTGAAGTGCTTGCCGCTTCAATCGAACGAGACAGGCTCATGGGACACACTCAGGCGGGTCCCCAGCGGGCTGACCTTCGATTGCGTATTGCTAACCATAATGCCGCGGAGACCCTATCCCGCGGCCAGCAGAAGCTGGTGGTGTGCGCGTTGCGGATTGCTCAAGGTCATCTGGTAAGCGAAGCCAAGCGCGGCCAGTGTATCTACTTGGTCGACGACTTACCGTCCGAATTGGACGATCAGCACCGGCTTGCGTTGTGCCGGTTGCTTGAACAGTTGAATTGCCAGGTATTTATCACCTGTGTTGATTCGAACATATTGCGAGAAGGCTGGTGTTGCGATACGCCAGTCTCAATGTTTCACGTGGAACATGGAGCGATAGCCCAGGACCACGGCCCCTCGGGAGTGAAGGCATGAGCGAAAACCACACGTACGATTCGTCCAGTATTAAGGTGCTCAAGGGCCTTGATGCCGTACGTAAGCGCCCCGGCATGTATATCGGCGATACGGACGATGGAACTGGTCTGCACCATATGGTCTTCGAAGTCGTCGATAACTCGATCGATGAGGCTTTGGCAGGTCACTGCAGCGATATTTCGATCACTATCCATGTCGATGAATCGATCAGCGTTCGCGATAACGGTCGTGGCATTCCGGTAGACATTCACGAAGAAGGCGTGTCTGCAGCAGAGGTCATCATGACTGTTCTGCACGCAGGCGGTAAGTTCGACGACAACTCCTACAAAGTTTCCGGCGGCCTTCACGGTGTGGGTGTTTCAGTAGTGAACGCCTTGTCCGAGGAGCTCATCCTGACAATTCGCCGGGAAGGTAAGGTGTGGGAACAAACCTACCGCCACGGTGTACCGCAAGCACCGCTCGCCGCAGTCGGAGAAACCGAAGATTCGGGGACTGAAATCCACTTCAAGCCCTCGGCTGAAACCTTTCAGAATATTCACTTCAGCTGGGATATTCTCGCCAAACGGCTGCGTGAGCTGTCATTCCTGAATTCCGGTGTCGGAATCATCCTGCGCGACGAGCGCAACGCCAAGGAAGAGTTGTTCAAGT
>Ga0208814_1000281_pt1 | contig 34143 bp, 19 predicted proteins | sample MalvirAntarct_55_FD_184253 | JGI IMG/M metagenome (GOLD analysis project Ga0208814, IMG submission 184253) | Marine viral communities from the Global Malaspina Expedition - Malaspina viral metaG Antarct_55 (SPAdes) (version 2) | ecosystem: Environmental > Aquatic > Marine > Oceanic | place... | reverse complement strand
AATATTTAAGTATTCACTAATTGGTCCATCTCCGTATTGTGGGGAAGACGAAGGAGTATTTTCATAAGTATTTATATCTATTATTTTTAAATATATGGCACCATCTGAAGAATCTAAACCACTACCACTAATATTGACCCTATTACCAACAAATAATAAAGAAGAACCTAAATCTTTTAATTCTTTATTTGACTTTAAAGTATTGTTAGTATTTACAAAACCTCTACAATCAAATCCACCACTAACTGGTATGAAACTTTTGTACTTTGAAAGAACTTTATCAACATTTAATTCATCTAAATAAGTATATTTGTAATATTTTACACTTTTTTTATCAATAATAATATCTTCTGTTTTTAATAGAGCTCCTTTGTATTCGGGTAACGGGTTAGTGATATCCTTTACAGGTTTAGACAATTTATCCAATATTTCATTTACTTGGTCATCTTCATTACCACCAAGTAAACCACTTATAGCGTTAATCATTGTTGTTTTATCCACTTTATCTAACTCACTTGTAATTATATTAAATAAGTTGTCAGCTTCAAGCGTTCCCATTATCTCAATTTGATTTTTACCAATAATTCTATTAGCTAAACCTAGACCGTTAAACCCTCTCATCATTAAGCACCTATAAGCGTTATATGGTGTAGTTTTCTGAGATGTTTGACCATCTTTTATTATAGCCTTATAATATGGGTTGTGTGTTATTAATCTATCTTCATCATTATCATTATCATTATATGAGATGGGTGCATCAATAGGTGAGACTGGAAAAAAAAGCGGTGTTTTAATACCACTAGCACTTCTTGATTCATCAGATTTAGCTATTTTCATTAATTTTTCTAATATTTCTTCAACAAACTCAACTTCTGGTACTAATGAGAATTCTTGCTCAGTAAGTTTGGAGCCAATCCATGTCTCGTAGAGTGATGTGTCACTTGTAGAAGATTCATCTTCATTTAAAGAAAAAGATTTAGCCGATTGTACTGATTTATATTCTGGCCAAGGATATATGGTTTGACCATCCTTTATGTCCATGTTGTTGTACCCTAGCTTTTCTATTAATATTTTTCTTCTTTCTGGATTTGCTTCAGCATCTTTAGATACCCGTCGTATTGTTTGTAAAAAAATTTGAGAATGTACAGATAATATGTCTATAATATTTTTAATTGTTGGTTTGAACTGTTGTTCATTAACTTTCTTTTTTAATAGATTAGTTAATTTTGTTGTTAATGTTTCTTTTCTAGATTTAGCATTTTCGAATCTGTCTGAGGCTTCTTTAAATGGTGTTGAGAAATCGTACAAAGTAAAATTTGTTAGATTTGCTTTTGGTTTAATTATAAAGTTTCTAATTATTTTATCACAAAATTTACTTCGTGATTCTTCGTTATCGTAACCATTACCCGAATTACTTAGTGCGGAAGAAAGTGTTTCCGAGTTGGCGAAATCAGATAAAACTAATTCTGTTTTTTTTATTTTATTAAGTAAGTCTGTTTTTATTTTTAAATTGTCTATCTCAATTGTTTCGTTTATACCAGTATCACCATCCCATGCTCTAGCAGTGTCAGTTTTAAATTTTTTTATTAAACCGCTCACTACGTCATTATCATTTATTTTAGCAATTAAAACTACATCAGATAAATTACTATCTAGTAAGTCGTTTATACCTTGTGTAGATATATCTTTACTTAATGTCACAATACTTTTATTTAATTTTTTAAATATACTAATTAAATTAGTTATTGAATTAATTTGTTTTATTTCCTCACTATCTTCTTTAAGTTTTTTAAAATCTCTACCAGTTTTATTGACATAATCTAAAAATTTATCAATTCTGATTAGATTTGGATATTTTAAAACCCCAGTTTCATCATCTGTCTCAGTTTTGTATTTTTCAAATAACGTTTCACCTCTTGTTGTTAGTGCCGCTGCTCTAATATACCCTATTATGCAATCAGTTAGTAACGCAAATGTATAACCAATAAACTCAGTTTGTATTTCAAAATTACCCGTTTGTGAATTAAATGAAGCGTTCCAGCTTCTTAAATGTAAACAATACGTTACCGCTTTACCGTAGAAACCTTTAACAGTTAATTCGAATATTGGAAACGGCATTTCAAAAAACATCTTGTATTTTGACGAGCTACCTTGTTGTAGTATTGACTGACCTCTAACGTCTATAAATTTTATACTTATTTGAGGTATGTATGCTGTGTCAAATTTAATATCTATTGATTCAATACCTAAAGCTTCTAAGTCGTTTTCACCTCCAGTATTGAAGCTTGTGTTTATTTCTGTATAGTTAGTAGTTAAAGACCTTCTGTCGCCAACTGGTGAACCTTCTATGAATCCTATAACTTTTGACGCTTGACCATCATTATTGTTACTAATAGTACCAGTACCTTCGTCACCGTTTCCGCTAATTACACTTCTACCTCTTGTGATTGTTTTTAGCTCAACACTTATTGATAAGTCTTCAGTTGGTATTATTTGCCCATCACATGGATTAGGTTCTACAAATAATAGTCTTTGTGGTCGTTTATCCGCCATATAATGTTTTATAAGTTTCTACTGCATTTAAATATCTTTCCAATGCAGAATTGAAAGGGAAAGGTATCCTTAATACTTCACGATTTTTAATACTAAATTCTAAGCCACCATATTGTGGGTTAGCTAATAATATCAACCATCCGTGATAAGGGTTATTATAGTACTTTTGACTAAGAATGTCAAGTCTTGTCTCACCTATTTTATATACCACATTTTTATCCGTACTAAATGCTGGTAACTTAATACCTGGTATTGGTTTCATTGTTCCGTTGTCTCTGAATTTTTCGTATCTATCAAAATATATTGCCATAATCTTTTTATTTAATTATTACCCTGTGAACACAAGAGGTTTAGTTTGTGTTTTTGATACCTTTTCACCGTTACCTTCTATAATTACTTTTAATCTATATCCGTAGTCTATGTTATTATTAAATACTGGTGTTCTAGTAATATCGTTATTACATGCTATTAAACCTTCTATTTGTGCGGTCATGTTCTGAAAAGCAACTTTACCGTTAAATGTGAGGTTTTTGAAGTATTTTAACTGTATTAAACCACAACCATTAGGTAATGGTTCTAAAACTGAAACTGAATCTGGGTCTAAATCAGTATTAAGTGGTCGTAAGCCTTCTGGAGTTAACATTATTTTACCCATTTCAGTTTCTCTAGGTGGAGATATAGGTTTTAAATCACTATAACAAATAGTTTTCAAACTATCTGTTGAGTCAAATTCATTTCCACCATTCTTTTCTCTAATTAAAATAAATGTTATAACGTATTCTTTAGTTGGTGGTATAACTTTGTTGTCCTCATCTCTAATAAAACACACATCCACATATATTTGCTTACCACTACTTGGGCCGTCACCGATACTAAAGTATTCCAATGTTCCAATACTAATATTTTTCTCTAATGTAAATTCATCTGAAGTTTCTTTCACCTCCTCTGGTGTCGGTACAGTTTTAACCTCTGCCTCCACTTTAGCAACTTCTTCCTGGTCAACAACTACATCACTCTTATTAGGAACACCTGGTTTTTTATCATACTCTTCCATTAGGTTTTTTGATGCTGGGAATCTACCTGATATTACTTCACCAGTAGGACCGTCTTTTTTAGGTTTTTCTATTGGTCTAATTCTTTCAGCTCTTGGGTCGTATAATTCGGTATTTGCAAAGTAATTAAATGATATACCATTTTGTAATCTATTAATTGGACCTTTAAGGCTTGACCCTCCTATAAAGGCAAATCCGATATTAACATTAGCTATCATTGGCTGAACACCTACCCCTTCTGGGTTTAAATCCCAAACTAACGGTTCGTAATCAATAGTTAAACTTTCTATAATTATTTTAGTATGATAGAAATCACCTATACGTAGAATACATACAGGCGGTCTACCAAATGCTAAATTATCTGGTGTGTTTTCGTTAGTAGTAGGACCTTGCCTCATACATTGTTGTAAAAACGTAAGTCTAGAGTTAAAACCTTCTGGAGTTATAGCATGAAAAGCTGGATGAAAGTTTTTTATTTTATCTTTGATATCCCTACCGATAAAAGATTCATCTTCAGCACCTATTGCTTCGAAATAATCACACTCTGTATAGAATCTAGATAAGGGTATAACTTGTCTAGGTACTGGTTCGTTAGGGTCAAATAGGGTAACTCTACCAGTATCAGCTATCTCTAAAGATGGGTCGTATACTATATCAACACTAACCTCTCTTTGACCTTTACATCCAGCAGAATCTACTGAGTTTTCAGGAACGCAACCGCTATTTATTCCTGGAGCGTCAGAGGCTTTAATCCTGTTTGCTGGTATGTTTGCGTTTTTTATAAGATACTCTTTAATATTGTTAGCTCTGTTTTTAGCAAGAGTAGTGTTACCTGCTGTAGTTCCATGTATACTTGCGTAACCAATAACAGAAACTTTACAGTATTTACAATCACCTTCATTCATATATTTATCTAAATCAGATAAAAATGTAGGACCAGCAAAAGCTGGAACCTTGGTGCCAGCATTAATGAAGGGTGCTTTTATTGTTTCGGGTAAGTATTCTTTATCACCAAGTAGTATTGATGGTAGATTGTAACCAAAATTAGTATTATCTGGGTAAGTTATAGGTGTGTCACATACATCACTACTACATGTTGTTCCTGTTAGAACACCGTCGAGTAACATATCTTCTGGATTGTCTTTATCAATAATAACTCCTTTTCCATTTACACCGTTTTCATATCCACTATCTATAATGTATTGTACGTTTGTGTTGTTGTTAGGAAAGAATACAGCGAAGTCAGTTCCTATTTCTTTATTTGTCAACAAACCCTCCATTTGTTTATTATTTTGAGAGACATCATACGCTGCTCTTTCGTCATCATTTAATAAAAGGTTTCTAATAGCTTCAATATCTAAGGCTCCTGCAAAGAATGCTGAAATTTCAGAATCACTCCTGTCTTTCATAAAGTTCAAATAGTTAGGGTGGTCAACAACTATTTTCCATCCTAAAGTACCAGTCCTTTCGCTATTATTGTAAGTGTATATAGGTTCACCTCTACCTATAAAATTTGTCCTTTCCCAGTTAGCAGACGTGCTTTCATTAATTACCATATCATATGGCGGGAACCACATAATCCTACCTTTACTACCTGTTAGTGAATCTCCAGGACCTTTTTCACAATCAAGTAATTTATTTGTTTCACCATCCCATGCAAGATTTTCTATTGAAAACATGAACTTCTTTATATTATTTTTTTTGTGTGGTGCGATTTTAACTAAACCGTTTAATCCAAGTACTGAGTCTAATACTTCTACATTATCTACTCTTCCGTCTGGACTTAAAGCACTATGCTTTTGAAGGTCTTTATATTGGTCGTATTTATCAACTGGAGACCAAGCTCTAACAAATACTTCATCTGGATTAATATCTTTACCTAAGTTTTTTCCACCATTTTTTAATACACCACTACCCTTAGACATGTATCTTTGTCCTCCTATTTCACGAGTATTACTTGTTTCATCGAACTCACCTATACCTATATTAGCTTGGACCCCTTTACCGTTTACTAAGGTTCTCATTTTTCCAGAATTAAATAATTCTTGAGTTTTAAATAATATTGACTTTTTTTCTTTAAAATCATTACCATTTAACGCTGTATCGCTTTCTGCTGCTAATTTATTATACTTATCATCACTCCATATAAATTTAGAATATCCACTATCCTTGAAGCCTTTTGAATCAACTGATGTTTCTACATGGTGATTATTGATAGTAGTAGGACCTTCTTTAAAACCACTGGTACTAACCATACCTTCTAAGTTATATGAAGATTGAGGTACAGGACTATTAACTGATGTATTGATTAATATATCTTTAATTTTTCCGTCACCGTCATCTAAAGCATATAATTTGTAATCACTTATCTCGTCATCACCGCTATTAAATTTTGGTGCATACCCTTGCCTATTACCTAAAAAACCTACATTAATATTAGATTTTATATTAGCAAATAAACTATTTACAGTACCTCTACCAGTGTTAGAAATCATACTGTTTGCTCTATCTATATTACTTGCACCGATATATCCTTTTGTGTTATACGAAAATATGTCAGCAGAATCTGGTAATTGGCTAACTGGTAATTTAGCACCAGTCATTCTTTCTAATATATCAATAGCACCACCAAGGTCGCTATCTTTTACGGTTATTTTATTATTAGGTACAAATAAATCACCACCCATAGCTAAGCTTAGTGGATTTGTGTTTACTCTACCTATTGTCTCTTCTTGTAAGTTGAAGGCTATGTTATTACCGATAGCTGCTGCTAAGTATTTTGAACTTATCTGACCAAGTCTAGTGTCGTCTAAAATACCTGTTGATGTTAATGCTCTACCTGCTAATGAACTTCTAACGTCAAAATCAGGTACTGGATTACCACTATTAGGGTCAAAACCTACCCCACCACCAGTTAAAGCACTTCCGATTACATTGACTAATTGTGTCGCTTTAGCACCACCTAAAAAGGCATTATTATAATCTATATAAGATGTATGTTGAGTTTGAACTGCCGTAGTATCTATAACAGTCCTAGTCTGTTTATCTACATCTAAATACATATTTTTAGTTGTATTAAACTCCCTTATATCTCCACCCGCAAAAGGACCATTTTCTGGTACATGGTTACTAGTGTATGTTTCAAGAGTTGGTGCGTAGGTGTTAGGACTTAAGTTAAGGGTTGCTAACGAAGCGTTGGTTTCAAATGGTAATAATACGAGACTAACTCTTTGGTAATTACTAGACCTAAATTGATTTTGTGTAATCATTAAATCTCTTCTAAACACACCGTCAGTTTCTGGGTTTTTCTGTACGTTTAAATCAACTAAACTAGTATTTGTTGTTATATTAGTGTCTGGGTACGAAACAGCATTATTACGGTAATACTCCTTACTTCCTGAATTGAATAGGTTAAATATTGTGTTGTCTGAATCTCTCCAAAAAGGTCCATCATTTGTTGGAGAACTTAATTTAGTGGTTGAATACTGACCATATGATGAGTCTGGAAATATTATATCTACACTATTATATGGTATATTTAAGTTTGTATAATCAAGTGTATTTATTTTATTAAATTTGACATTGGTTTTTCTATATACTACACCTTCTGTCTCTATATCTTCAGAACCTTTAACAAGTCCTACACCGTCACCTATATCAGATGTTTTATTAACACCATCTAACCAAGAGCTAAGACTGTTGTTTTTAACAGTATCAGTTAATAAATTTCTATTTAATAACGCATCTCTGAAATCTGGAGAAAAGTTGTTTATCGTAAACTGTGAATTACTTGGCATAGTAAAATATTTTATATATATATATAAATACTATGCTAATAGAAATTTTATTAAAATAAAGGTTTTAACTTAATAATTAATATATATATATTTATAGTTATAATTAATATATATGTATATAGTTATATCTTATATTATATATAATAACAAAAATACTAATAAAAATTTTGTTTGTCAACCCATATAGTTATTTTTTTTTAAATTAATTAATAATTTTAACCTTTTGCACTCTCTATCCCACCGTTTAAGTTGGCTGAAATCATTCTATTTATATTTACATTAAGACCCTGCTTAATCTCATTACTATTAACTATAGCTTTAGCCATATCATCACTAACACCAACAGCGTTTATATTTATATTAACATCCATTCTTTCAAACTTATGTGTCATTTTAGTACTACCATTATTAGTCGAACCGCCACTACCATTATTAGTTAAAGTTTCAGCTGATTTATTCAATTGGTTTTTAGATGTAGAAGCTAGAAGAAAATTATCTCTATCGTCAAAACTTACTTTAGTACCAAGTTTCACAATACCATCTTTAACAGGTAAGGTATTAGCTCTCATACTCATTGAACCTCTTTTTTCATCACCGTAAATAGCATCACCAGCTGCTTCACCTAAAGCACCACCACCATAAGCACCAACAGCACCACCAATAAGACCACCGATAAGGGTACCTACAACAGGAAATAAAGCAGTACCAATAGCAGCTCCAGCTAAAGCTCCAGCCCCAGCTCCAATACCTTTAGCAGCTGTCCTTCCAATGTTTTCACTCCTATCCATACCCATTTCAGAGTTTTCGCTGTATTCGCTGTAAGCGGCTAAACCTCCAGCAAGTACACCGCCGCCAACCATTGCTCCTTTACTCAATCCACCAGCAGCACCTAGTAATCCCATCTTAGTACCTAAACCACTAAGACCACCTAATAATGAGCCAGGCCCCATAGCGCTAGCTACAAGATTAAAACCAGCACCAAGTGCCGCACCTTTAGCAATCCAAATAGCTGTTGTACCTAATAATGCAATACCAATACTTTTTATAGGGTTTTTTATGATAAACTTAGTGATTGTACCAACAATACTAGCTGCACCACTAATGAAACTCCTAATAGATTCTTTAAACTCTTCATTATTAACCAAATCCTTAAGTGGTTCAGCAAAATCTTTCTTAAGTGCTTTAGCTATTGGTATTAATAATTGAGAAAATGAAGTTTTAATATCATCTAACGTCTCTGCTGCGGTTCTAGCCTCCTCAGCTCTTTCATCAAGAGTTTCTTTTTCTTTTCTAAGAAATTTTAAATCACGCTGAGTAAGGTTCTTAACATACTTACTAAGTTCACCAACTTGTATTTTTATCTCACCACCTTTTTCAATTTTAGCCATACCACTAATTAATTCCGCATCTTCATCGGAAAAATTAACAGGCGTTATCGACCCAATCATTTCAATTCGTTTTTGAGCTACAGCCATTTCTTGCAGTCTCTCAGCACCAAGACTAGTTATTTCTCCAAGCTCTCTCATCCTGTCTAGCGCTGCACCACCCTTAACATCAAACTCCCCAGTTTTTTTATTAAACGTAACAAACTCAGATGAAGCTTTAGCAATATCCTTAGAAAAACCTTCCATGTCATTTCTAGCTTTAAACATCAACTGCATAGGGTCTGCCATTCTAGCGAAAGCACCACCCATAGTCTGAAGTCTAGCTGCAAACTCAATAGCAGCTTCTGGTCTAAAAACTTTATCAGCAACCCCAGCCATGGCATCCATGTCTATTTTTAACTTCAAAGATTCTGTAGCCATCTTAGCGAGACCTTCGGCACCACCCTTAAATCTAAACCTTTGAGCTAATTTAAGGCTCTTAGAAGTCATCTCTGCAGCTTTAGCTGCGTTAACACCTATAGACCTTGCATATTCTACAGTTTCAAGAACTAAATCCCTACTAGTTAAAACACTAGCACCGAATTTATCCATAGAGGCAGCCATGCTAACACCAAATCCAGCAATACCAGTACCTTCTTCCATCTGAGCTAAAGCCTGAAGACCTTCCACGCTAAGTATTGTAGCTCTTCCGACTTCTTCACTATAGCTTTTTTGCATCTCAGCTAATTTCTTAACATTGACACCCATGAATACCGTAGTATCAGCAGCTCTCTCTAAGTTTGAAGAAAATGCTGCGGATTGCTTAGCACCAACACCAATACTACGTGCGGCGTTACGGATTTCTTTATCCATTTCAAACACACCAAGAGTCTTAAGTTTACCAAACCCAACTCCTATTCCTTTAAAAAACTTACCAGTACTTCTAGCTATAGCTTTAAGTTTATTACTCTCCTTAACCGCTTCTTTTAATGTATCTAAAGATTCCTTTTCTTCTTTAACTTGTAGCCCTAGTAAGGCAACGTTTTTCTTCCTTATTACTACTTCAGCCTTTAACTTAGCTAAAGCTACTTTAGCGGAAGCAGCAATTTTTTCACTTTTACTTTCTGCAAGTGCTTGCCATCTTTCTTTTTTATTTTGTATTGACGCTTCGTACTCTGCTAATTCTTTTATTTGTTTATTTTTTTGCTCTTCAATATGAAGGATATCATTTTGAGTTTTCTTTATTTTTACAAGTATTTTAGCGTATTCACCAATACCTTGTTCAAGTTTTTTTTGATTTGCAAGCATAGCGGCAGTTTTATTCTGCATTGCTTTAAATTCATCACTAAGGTCATCTAAATTCATCTCTTACTTTTTTACGTTTTTTAATATTTTTAATTCACCAACACCAAGGTATTTATCCTTAGTGTCTTCACTATCCTCATCAGATAATTGATAAACCTTAACTTTGTAAATATAAAATTCCTCTTTATCTTCTTCTTCACTCCCTAATATAATACTATATTTATTAGTTTCGTTTTCATCAATAATTTGATTAAAATCAGTACCAAACGTAACTCTATTATTATTAGACTTACCTTTTAAAGATATCACCTTAAAGTCTTTATTAAAAAATTCTGAATCAAGACCCCCATTCTTATCTTTAAAAGAACCTCTATCTAATTCTGATATAAATATTTCATTAATAGGGAATTTTTTTGACGTATTCGCCATATCCGATACAGTTCTATACCACTCACCCATCCTGTCTTTAATTGGTAATATACCTTTTTTTCTAGCAATACCTAATAATTCTAAGAAATGATTAGGCTTACTAGATATAGCGTCTTGTAAGAACTTATTATTAGTAACTAACTTATTTATTAACACTTTCATCTGTTCATCTGTTAGCGTTTTATTATCTATACTTTCATCATATTCAGAATCACCTTCTTTCTCATTATCCTTATAATCCTTATCTTTATCATAAGGACCAACAACTACAAACTGCATTATATTAGTAATAGCGTCATCTTCCTTAGCTCTATCACCGTCTTCATCTTTATCATCCTTAAATATCTCTATGTCAAGAGTAAACATTTTAAACACCGCCTTACTTTCCTCGTCTATATTTACACTTTTTTTATCTATAATAAAAGTTGAATCTTTACCTACTAAATGTTTATATATGTCACCAGACTCCCCTTCAACACTTAATACTTCAAAATCAACTATTTTACCCCTTCGATTAATAACATGTATTAATACGTTACCGTCTTTTATATTCTTAGCTATTTTACCGTTTTTATCTTTTTTAATATTTTCTTTATAATCTCCAATACTTATCTCATATTTATAACCAGATTTAATTTGATTAAGTGTACTAATTACCGCAACCATAGAATCAATTTTACCCTTAGATTCGGGTTCTTCTTTAGAATCATCTTTTTCATCATCACCAGTAGTAACAGAACCAGTAGTCATATCAATACTAAACTTCTTATCAGACACAGCTGATAAATTACATTCAATAGCCTTACCATTACTTTTATGCACACTAAACTTGTCTACATTTTTAAATGTTGACTTTTTCCATATGTCAGAACCAACAGTTTCCCATGGGTTTTTATCATCAATCTTGCTATTTTGAGCTAATGAATAAACTAATGTATTCTTAGAAATAGAATCTCCTTTTATATGAAAATAAGCGTTTTTATAAACGCCATTATCACAATTAATCATCATAAACTCATTCCCATTCTTAGAAACGACTTTAAAAAACATCCTATCTTCACCACGAACCACTTCAATAGCGTCAGATACTTCTAACTCCCCTAAGTTATCAGTTAATACTGATTCAAATAGTAGTTTATTATATTGACTTTCAGTTATTATTAATTTTCTTTTTTTATTATTGAAAATCCTATCGTATTGTGATTCTTTTAATATTAATCTCATGATATTCCTTTTTATATAAATATATAGGTATAACGAAAAATAGCTAACTATTTAATTAGTTAGCTATTTCTCCACTTTTCATTTTTGATTTTAATTGTTCACCACCTACTCTAGTAGTTCTAGAACCTTTATTACCTTTACTTTTCATCTTAGAGACTTGTTCCTCTGTTTCTTCTTGCCTTTTCTCGTTTTCATTCATTAACTTATGTAGAAAAAACCTCCTTTCACACGTTGGAGCTGATAAGACATCTTGATAAGTCATACCCACATGTTTTATACATGCATATATTTCTTCCCAAAGATTAGACTTATATGCTGCTGTTAGGCCAAAAAAACCTTGGTGTAAAGGGAAGAAACGTAGTTATGGACCCACCTCCAGGAGTCCCAACAGTTATCATCAAATCGATATCACATTTAATTTCGGAAATATAACCCCTCAATTCTTGCGCATCTAAGACTCTCATACTGTTAATGAAATTTTTAATAAACTTTTTATCTGTATTACCATCAACTGAAACAACTTGCCTCTCTAATATAAGAGTCTGCTCTTCGTTAATAACACCTTTTTTTAACTTATCTACCATAGATTCTAAATCATCAATATCTCCAACCGTAAGTAGTTTAAAGTTAATAATGTGTTTTGACAAAGGTAATTCAAAATTGTATAATCCATTACTCTCAGGCTCTAAAGTAAGATTAATTGTTTTTAATTCAGAAAGGTTAACTTCGGACTCAAACTCAGTACCATCTTCATCTGTGATTAATACTGGATATTTCTCACCATAACCAGTAGCCCTAAGCCAAATCATAATAGCGTTTCTATCGCCTGGTATTAAATCTCTATACCTAAGTCCTGGCTCAAGTAATTTTCTATTAATAAGAATTTCAAGAAACTGCCCACTTTCAACAAGGTTTGGTGATGTAAGTATATTTTCATCTGCCGTTGTTAAATAAGCGACCTTAACACTAGATTTTTTACCTGGGTAAAACTTACCTCCAGAAGGTAACGGTATAATATCATAAGGTTGGTTCATTTGCGGTTGACTAATAGACTCAATAAACGGGTCATATTTAGGGTTATTTTCATTACTCGCTCCAGTATAATTATTAGTAATTGGTGGTACAACTGGTGGTACAACTGGTGGTACAACTGATGATGCCAATGACTCTTTAGTTTGAGACATCAACTCATCTCTTCTCTCATACAACTTATCAGAATCAACTTTATTTCTAGCTAACGCCTCATCTCTAAGTTTAATTTGCTCCGCAGTTCTTCTAGCCATTTCTTGTACGGCAGCGTTTTCAGCTGTAGACACCTGTGGGTTGGTTATATCATTTTCAGACTCCAGTTGTTGTGAAATCAACTCTCCAGTTTCATTAGCATCTTTAATTTGCTCTTGACTTGGAAATACATTTGGTTTTTTATCGCTCATAGTAAAACTTTTGTTTATTTTTATAAATGTACTATATAAATACAATAAGTAAAGTTTTTTACAAAAAAAAAGACCTTATTATGGTCTTTTTGTTTTTTAACTATATATTTATGTAACTAATTACGATAAACCTTCATCACTACCAACATAATTAATAACTTTTGGTACTGCTTCATATTTGTTATCTGAAGTAATTAGTGTTGCCATATTATTCAACTCATTTTCCATACCAGATATTATCATTGACATGTCAGAATTAAAAGCTTCCAAATCAGTAGGTCCGTTAACTATAGTTCTTTTAGTGTTATTATAATATCTATCTTTTTTCATTGGTCTATATGATTCACCATCATTAGATATTTCAAATGTATACATTACAACCTCACTATCTTCAATAATCTCTACAGGTTTACTAAGTCTAATTAAGAATTTATCGTTTCCTTTATGATATTCAATAACCATAGGGTTACCTTTACTAATTAACTTGTTAGCAGCATCAACCTTAAGCTTAACACCTTCAATTGGTGTTTCGTCTACATCATAAAAACTTTCCTTTATAACACCCTTTGATTCAAGGTATCTTGTTTCAGCTATAAGGTTAGCTTTTTGTATATTTTTCTTTTTATCAAATCTTCTCATAATATTTTATTTATTTACTAACTATTGAAAACGGAACTTTCTCGTATTGACTAATAGTATTCTCTAATATTTTAATTTCCTCATCAGTTAAATACACTTTAATATTTAAACTAGTAATTGTATCACCCTTTTCAATAATAACTTTACTATTTACTATCTCATAATCAGTACCAACATTTAACATACTAACTAATTTATCAACATTAATTTTTGCTTTTTTATTAGATATATTTCTATCTGAAGATTTACCAATTACTTGTATTTCAACAGAAGTTCCAACGCTATCTACCTGCCCTATGTCAGTAGCTTTATTAATAGCCCTACTCTGAGCGTTAGTTATGCCAGGCGTCGCTAACAAAGCTGTTAAAATACCTGCGGTTAACACACCCTTCTTAACATACCCTTTAACCTTATCTAAAACGCCAACAAAACTACCCTCATTTAAAACATCCAGTTCACTAATAATATCATTGTATATTTTTTTTTCTCCTGGGGTTAAATTATCACTTTCTTTTATAAGATTTTTTAAGTCAACATACCTCCGCTCACTAAGTAAGTTAGCTTTTTGTATATTATACTTTTTATCAAATCTTCTCATAATAACCCTTTATTTATAAATATATGAATTATTATCTAAATTAACAAAAAAAAACCACTTAGAGGTAGCGACACTTCTAAATGGTAAATAGCCATAGCTATATACGGTCCTAAAATCGTATTTTTTTTTATAGAAATAATCTATAATATTTTTTAGAATAATAATATTGCTCTATCAAATCTTAAATCTGCAGTAATGTCAGCAATCGTATCATCATCCATAGATAAATCACCGAAGTTAACGTTAGTAAGCATTGTTTGTTGTAATAACCACTTTTCAATTACTACACCTGTTGGGTCAAGCATCTCTAATTCAATATCTTTTTTATAACCAGCAGCATAACCTTGTCTACCAGTAATAGATTCAGACTGAAGTCTAACCCACTCCATAATAGCCTGCGCAGCCGAAGGGCCAATAGGGTCTCTAAATGTAACTGAAATCGCCTCCCAGTTAAACCTACCAACTACCCAAGTAGAAGTGTTTAAAAATGGAATCTCCACTTCATTCTGTGTAATTGATGGTCTTGAAGCCGAAGCTAACCACCACTCTTGAATTCCTAGTTCTGCTGGGAACCTCAAGAGCCATCTATTTTTTTTCTTTGGCTCATACGTGCCAGGCATTTTCATTAATAAATCAGCCATAGTTTAATTTTTTGAATATTAGTTTATTATAGAGTATTAAGTCTCCATTACTTATAAATATCACGATATTTAAAAAAAAATAAAAAAATATAAAAAAAAACTAACCTTTATTTTGTATAATGATTTATTATTCGTATATTAGCCCTATGAGAAATTTATTAATTACTTTATTAGTTATAATTACAGCGTCAACAACTGCACAAACAGGTATGGATAGTTTGATGTTTAATGAAATAAACAACCTTAGGTCTGACCCTAAATCTTATATCCCATTGGTTATTAACTACATCATAATTCAAAAAACTAGGATTAATAAAATTAAAAAAGGTGAAACGAAAGTTTCATCTACTAACGGAACTATGACTAAATCTAATAGTATGACAAATAAAAAAACAGTTAGAGGTATTAAATTAATCAATATAAATATAAAAGCGGCAGAAGAATTATTATTAATCTTAGAGACTAGTAAGCCATTAAATAAATTAAGCTATTCTAAAGATATGGATTCTATAACTAATAAACATGGTGAATACTTAGACAGTATTAAACAAAGTGGTCATTTTGGACCAAACGCAGAATCAATATCTGATAGATTCCCATATAAATATTACCCTTATGTTAGTGAAAATATATGCAACTCTGGCTTCGCAATAAAAGTCCGTAATGACTTTAAACCAGCAATACTTATGTTATTAATAGACAGTAGAATAGACACTAGAGTGCATAGAAAAAACTTATTATCTACAAAAGTGACGCATATTTCAGTATATGTTAGCGATAGGTTATGTATTCAGAATTTTGCTTTACTTAAATAATGGACAACTCAAACCTTTAACTTTCTTATCACTACCACTAGGCACTATCTTACACCAACTAGAGCCGCCTTTTCCACTACTACCTTTACTAGTTTGACTTCCCTTTTTACTACCCTTGTTAACTAAATAAAAGTTTTTAATAGTTTTAATAATAGGTTCTCTAATAGTACTACCCTCTGGAGTGACTCTAGAAACTATATTAACTTTAGTGGTTCTATATATTGCAGTCTTAGGGTGAAGTAAATTTCTTTCTTCTTGAGACTTATCCTTATAAACGTCTGGTCCTTGTTCTGGCGTTAATTCAAAAGTAATATCTACACTTACACCAAGTTCTTGTAGATATTTTTCAGCTCCATCTTTTCTAGCCTTAGCTAAACCATCATTAGTAGGTTCGTATTCATTAGCTTTAAGTTTTGCAGCTGTACTTGGTTGTATACCCTCCATATCAGTTGAAGAAATAATAGAAACACTTAAAATCTCACCACCCATATCTGAAATACCATTAATTATATCTAGTAAAGCTTCCTTACCTTCATCGTTTAACTCGTAATCACCACTATTATACATATCACCGCTCAAATCAGCACTTAAAGACGTATCCATAACCGCTGGACCTGGTAAATCTTTCCAAGTTGTATCGCTAGTAACCTCAATTCTATCAATAGCCCACCCTTGACTTATCTTCTGTTTTGCTGTTCCAGTATATTTAGTCTTAAACGTATCAACACGGTCACTATCTACTCCTTTTAATTTTTCCAGGTTTGCGTTACTAATTTCAATATCAGCAGAACTAAAGAATTTTGCTAATTCGACTTCATTATCTTTAGTAACTTTATCTGGTAATTTATCTTTAACTATGCTAGCAGCTTTAATTTCATCAGGTGTAAACGTTTTATCCGTTTGACCTTTAACGCCAGCTATACTACCAAGCGTCATAAGACCAATTAAAAGAGTTTCTTTCCAACCTTCTTCTAATAATTCAGAATCTTTATTTTCATTTATATGATTTACAATTAAACTTAATTGTTGCTCCGTTATCTTAACTCTCTTGCTCATACTATTACTTTATATATAAATACCTATAAAAAAGAAAAAAGTCCCTTAGAAGGGACCTTTTTACTTTATAATATATCGATTATTTTAAATGTCATCGAAACTAGCTCCAGTTGGAACAATATTGAACTCTACACAAATAAACTCTAAAGCTCTAGTAGGTTTAAGGAATATCCTTCCACAAAGCTCATTTCTGTCTATTGCTTCTGGGTCGTCAACAAGTACCACTCTAAAATCAGTAAGTCCTCTTTCAGCTCTAATATTATCCAATATTGGATTAACTAGCGATAAGAATTGATTTCTTACGATATCATCATTTTGTTCGAATAAAAGTCTAATAGATACGGCAGAAATAAGTTTTCTCGCTTGTAACAATAGTCTTCTAACGTTGATTCTATCAAGTGCAGATTCCTTAACTTGAAGAGTTTTATTACCCCAAATCTTAACACCTTCCGAAGCGAAAGTTGCAATTGGGTTAATTCTACCATCATACAAGTCATCTCTATCTGTTTGAGTTAATTTAACTCTAGCTTTAATTGCGTCAACATCACCTCTTTGTACACCCGCAACTGCAAACCAAGGGAAAGCAATATTATCCGTAAGTGCTATGTTTCTAACTACATCTCTTGTTGGAGGTACGTAAATAAAAACATTATTATCAGTGTCATTAATTTGAACCCAGGGCCAATACACAGCAGTATAATTACTGTCAAGTCCAGTGTTATCTAACTGGTCTACAACATCTTCTGGTAACATCGCAATACCTGAAGCATCAGTATCTGGTATTGTTGCGATATAAAGTGAATCTGCTCTATCTTGTTCTATCATTTCAACAGCTTCTTCTACTAAGTTACTATTACCAAACGCATCAATACCTGGAGTAGCGAATACATTAATATTAATAGCTTCTGGGTTACTCATTGTCCAGATAGCTTCTAAGTAAGCATAGTAATCAGAATTAATTGCGGTATCACCATTTGTAAGTGCTCTAGATTTAAAAGTTCCAATTTTTTTACCTGCAACACCAGCAGTACCATTAACCGTATATTTATCTTCGTTAGTTCTCTTAGTTCTATAGATATCCCATCCATCATAACCTCCGTAAGGTGCAAATGTGAACTTTCTAGCGTATATTTTCTCGTAATCCGTACCAACAACACCAGCGTCACTTCTAAACTTAGCGTTACCAGTGTCAAATTTAAATACTGGACTATAAGTATTACCAGAAGAGTCAATTACGATTTTTACGTTATCAATAGTCGCTCCAGTAGCATCAACATCCATATGGAAACCTTTTGTAAGTCCAGTCCAAATATTCTCATCTGAACCATCTACAGGTGCACCTTTATAATCAAACATGTCTTGGTCAATACCCTTAGTCTCAGAAAGACCTAAGTAAGCTTTTCTTTTGTTCTCAAACGCACTATAAGTTGGTTTGTATTCAATATTTGGCGTTTGTACAGTCCCATTACCACCAATTTGATAATTTCTAACTGGAACTCCTATAAATCCAGATGGAAACGCATCTGAAGTATCAGATTCTTCCTCTAATTCAACAAGCATATAAGTAGACCTTGAGGCGAATTCACCATCAAGTGTACCAACTCTCTTACCAATAAAGTTACCTGAAGCAGGGTTCATTGAAAGCCTAGTAAACCTTTCTAATACTACTGGTTTAGCGTCAGTATCATAATAAGACCTTACCTCAATATCAAACTCTTTATCGTTTAACCTAACATTCTTAATTGAAATTTTAAATTGTTTGTTAGCTGCATTACCATCAGAAATAGTCCATAATCTAAATAATCTTAAAAGGTTAGTACCTCTAAGTTCAGAAACAACCCATGGGGTTACCGCTGGTTTATATTCAGTCTCATAATTTTCAAAACTAGTCTCATACTTTACTAATGAAGATATGTTAATCCCTCTAATTTGTTTATTAGTAACCCCATCAGTAAACATGTTTCCGAATAATTCTTCAACAAATAAAGCTGTATTACCATCTTGTGCATCAACACCTAATACTCTAGTTATATAATTCTTTTTAGTTTTATCAAAAGATAATGAATAACTAAAGCCTTTATTAGCTGAAGTAGTTCCTGTAATACCAAAATCACCCTTAGGGTCAGTCTCAGCTGATACGATAGAACTGTTAAATGCAATGTCAGATGCAGTAGAACCTGTGATATCAAATATCGTCTTCTCATCACCATCAACATAACCTCTACTCCTTAAAAGAGTTACTAATTTATTTTCTATATTAGAATACCCAGTACCTGAGTATTGAATTGTAACACCACTTGTTGTACCTATAGTAATACCACTTGTTGTACTTTCTGAAGTAACAAAATGATTAGTGATTTTAACACCACTAAAATTTAATCCGTTTTTCTCGTACACTGGACCTATGTCCGCAGTAGCACCAGTACTTGCAGTCGCTAAGAAAGCCAATTGCGCAGTTAATAAATTATTATCATACAATGATTGAACTATTGAATCCGAAGATACAACAGATGTAACACCAGCAGTATTAGCAGTGTATTGAATTAATGAAACATGAGTCGTACCAGTGTTCGTTGTAACCACCGTTGTCGAGTCCATAGCTGCATCTAATGTAATACCCCAAGCACGACTTGCTTTATAACCAGAAAAACCTAACACCCTAGTTACGAATAATTGATTTGATTGAGAAAGATAAGACTTAGCAATGTATGGTAACTCATATTTTGGAGCACCAGTATCTTTTATTTTTGTAGCATTAGCCCCACCAAAGAATGATTTAAATTCATCGTAGTTCCCTACAAATATTGGTTGGAATGCTGGACCTTGAGTTGTTTCACCAACTAACCCAAGAGTGGTAACACCTACTTGACGTGTTACGAATGATAAGTCATTTTCTGATGTATAAACACCAGGACTAACGAATACTTTATCTGCCATTATTTTTTGTTTTTAAAATTTTATTAATTATTGTTTCTTATTAATAAATATAAGATTAAAACACAAAAGAATTTTTTATGCCCTGATAAGGGCATATTTAGTATGACTTTTTTCATACTTTCATCATACTTATATAGAAAAGAGTTATGAAACGTAGTAAAAACCTTAAAATAACACCTCCTACACATAAAATATTAAAAGACTACTGTAAGGATAATGGTCTTAAGATGTTTGCTTTTGTAGAAAAACTAATAAAAGATAAATGTATTAAACCAAAAGACCTATATGGTGATGATTAAACATCTACATAACTAAAAAGAAATTACCACTAGATGAACCACCACCGCCACCAGATTTTACTTTAATCTCAAGTGTTTGATTTGATAAGTCATTCCAGTTAGCAGCACCAGTCGCAATACAAACTACAGAACCTGCTGATAGTGCATTTGTCGAAGTACCAACAGCTTGATACCTATTATTATTTAAAGTATTTTTCGGTATAGTAACGCCATTAACTTTTAAATTACCACCACTTATATTATTAGTACTAACAGACATTACCATCATAACAGAACCTGCTGTTATACTAGTTCTTGTTCTTGAATGCGGTGAATCATCTTTATCGTTATTTCCAACCAATCCACCAGCTTCTGCTCCAGTAAAAGACTGAACTTGGGTATTAACTGGATTAAAAACATTACCAGTAAAATCTATTCTAACTTGGTTTGACCCTGTCGCTGGAGCTTCTAACTCCCAAAACCCCCATCTTTGACCAATTTGACTTGATGCGTATTTCAACCTCTCTGTCATAGCCACACCATTATATTTAACAGTAGTCGAGTTATTTGCAGTTGACATAGATATAGCAACAACTATCAGACCGTCAGAACCTGTATTTTGTGTATGATTAAAGGTTAAAAATGAATTTGAACCTGGAGTTGTGGTGTTTGTCGATTTATTTCCTACCGTTATTGCCATATATACTATATTAAAGTTGTTATATCTATAATTTCAGTTAAGTTCATTCCTTCAATGTCAGTTGTCGTCCAAGATGAAGAATAACATAAAGGTTTAGTCTCAAAAAATTCTGAAATGTTAATCACACCACTTTCTAAGTCATCTATATTAGTTAATATCCAATCACCAATACACTCATCATAGTGTTTAGCTATTGCAATTGAATCATCTTCAGATGTTGTATAACCGAACGGGTACTGAACCATATCATCACCATTCATTTCTATTTTAGTTATTATATAATAATTCATTATAAGTCTTTTTATCTTATGCTTCTTGAGATACTGCTACAACATCCCACTTTGTGTCTGTAATGTTATAAATCAAACCAACATATGTAAGTTTATTAGCTACAGTAGTCGTAGGTATTGTATTACCTAACGCTCTATAGATAGCATTCCAAGTTAACGCTCTACCTGTACCATTATCTTTTAATCTAATTATTAACTTTTGACCTTCTACAGGCGTACCTGTTGGGGCTGCTATTGTTAAGGCTTGACTTTGTGCAGTTATAATACTTTGGTCAGTTATTGAACTACTTATAGATAATGTTGCTGTTGATGCAACAGAAACTATTCTAGGCTCTGCTGGTGCATTGTATATTGTTACACTATCACCTATTTTAGTTATCTGAAAGTTGTTTAAAGCATACCAACTCGCATTCATAGAAAAAGATTGTGTACTATCTAACCAAAACTCTACATAATCACCTACCGCTAATTCAATATTGGTAGTTCCAATTGGTGTATCCCAGGAAGTATGTAAGTCTGTTCCAGTAATTCTTCCTGTAACTCCATTTTTTTTACAAAATAATTGAATCCATCCATTACCGTTATCTACAAAAACTTGATTTGTAAATTGGTAAACACCTGCACCACTCGCAGCAACTGTAAATCTATGTGTTGTATTATCCCACTCTCCATTTATATCAAACCCAAGAGTAGAATTATCAACATAGTCAATTCTTTCTGCCGCAGTAGTAAAACCTTGAGTAGTGTCCATTCTACCTTGAACAAGAACTTTAGTTCCTACTCCATCTCCAAGATTTGTTTGCCCAGCTATCATTTCAGCAAGTTCAAGAAATGTACCAGTAGAATTAATGGTAACATTTGAGTTTCCAGAAACACCACCTTCTGCTAGTATAATTCTAACAATATCATTAGCAGCTAAGTCAAGTACTATATCCAAAGAGGATGTAGAAGCAGCTGCACTACCTGCGTTTCTAGCGTAATGTTCAGAGGTTTGATAATCCTGATTATTAGCATCTTGAGCTATATTATTATTAACCGTTATCTTCATAATAGGGTTAGCTCTTTGAGTACCTGAACTAGTAACAGTAGTACCACAATTAACTCTATACCTACCAGCTTGATTAATCCTAACACCATTACTAGTTATAGTAAATTTATCAGTGTTACTATTTTCTGATTGAACTGTCATTGGTACCACTTGGTCAGCACTAGCATATGAAGCTGCTAACCCACCACTAACTATAGAGGCTCTTACATAATCAGCGACACTAGAATTAACATTATCCATACCACCACCAAATACTATTATCTCACCAACGGTAGAACTGACTCTAGTTACCTTACCTATTCTTTGAACTATTGACGTTCCAGTAGGTTTAGCATTAGTTAAATTACCAGAAGTACTTACATAAACATCACCTAACGACAACGAAGAAGTATCTAATCCAGTAGCTTTACCAAATATAATCACAGTTCCAGTAGTGGCTTGAGCTATAGAACTTGTAGCAATACCTATTCCAGGCATTGTAGAAGCAGCACTATTATCTGCCAACTCTACAGTAGTTAAATCAGCACCAACATCGTAATCTGACAATATAACAACCTGACCTTTATTTATTGTTCCAGAAGAATCTTTCTGAACTGACAAGGTAATAGCGTTACCACTACCACCACCAGATAGAGCGTCAATAGCTTGTTTAACTCTTTGAGGTGTAAACCTTTTTACATCAGTTAAAGTACCAGCTTCCGCTTCTGCTTGAGTAGCTACAGCAACTTGATTATTATACGCAGTCTCTATTTCAGCATCTGTTTGGTCAATAGTTGCACTAGCTTCAATACCGTCTAACTTTGTACCATCAGTAGCTACATCTCTACCATCGAAAGTACTGTTAGTAGTTATAGCACCAGTCATTGCACCACCAGACTTAGGTAATGCATTTGTAGCAAGAGTTCCTTGTGCAGAGGTAGCATAATCTGAAGAATCAAAAGCTTTTACTTGTGCTAAGTTGGTTACCTCAGAATCCATTAAAGCGCCAGCAGAGGTAACATTTGCCGTATCAGTTACATCAGCACTAGCCTCAATACCGTCTAGTTTTGTAGTTTGCGCTGAAGTGATGCCTGTCTTAGCTGTATTTGCGGTTATAGCAGAAGCCTGACCTGAAGTGATGCCTGTCTTTGCTGTATTTGCGGTTATAGCAGAAGCCTGACCAGACGTAATACCCGTTTTAGCAGTATTCGCAGTTATAGCACTTGCTTGACCTGAAGTAATGCCTGTCTTTGCCGTATTCGCAGTTATAGCACTTGCTTGACCAGACGTAATACCATCCTTTGCTGTATTCGCAACTACCTCATCGAACTTAGCTTTAGTCATAACTCCAGCTCTAGAAGTACTTGCCGCTGCAATTGTAGCATTAGTACCGTCACTTGAGTTTACATCCACTGAGGTGTTAGTTGTCGTACCTTCCGAAAGATTAGTAGTTATATTAGTATTTTTAGCAGTATTTGCAGTTATAGCACTTGCCTGACCCGAAGTGATACCTGTCTTAGCTGTGTTTGCAGTTATAGCACTTGCTTGACCAGATGTAACACCATCCTTTGCTGTATTTGCAGTTATAGCACTTGCCTGACCAGACGTAATGCCTGTCTTAGCTGTATTTGCGGTAATCTCCGAAGCTTGACCTGAACTAATACCTGTCTTTGCCGTATTCGCAGTTATAGCACTTGCTTGACCAGACGTAATACCATCCTTTGCTGTATTCGCAGTTATAGCACTCGCTTGACCCGAAGTGATACCTGTCTTAGCAGTATTTGCAGTTATAGCACTTACATCAATACCGTCTAATTTTGTTTTATCTGCTGCGGAAGACAAACCTGCCTCTGAAGTCGTTACAGCTGGAACGGTAGCATCTGTACCATCCGAACTTACAATATCTAATGTTGTTGAAGTCTTACTACCTATACTTAAATTTGTAGTACCACCACCGCCTCCTTCTTCAAATATGGATACTACAGTACCGCTTGTATTTTTATAGTATGGTAAATCGGTATCTTTATCAAAAAAGTATACGTCATTACCTACAGAAGGCCAATCTGAAGACGAATCAGTTATTACTGAATACGTTATCCCTTTACTCGTTGGAATTCCACCATTTATATTTGTTATAGCCATTTTATATTTATTTTTTTTATTCTAAAATTATATTACCATAATCATCGGTAGTAGTATTCTGACTATTCCCATCTGCATGAGCTATAGATACACCTGTACCACCTTGCAATTTATTACCTGCTAAATAAACAACCTTTGAAGCGTTTGTAAATCTTAAATTAGGCTTATTTGAATCCGCTTGTTCTGAATAACAATCGTAAACCCTTACAGTTCCGCTATTATAATCATAAAATGAAGCGTTTGTCGTACCTGCGTTTTTATTTATAAAATTACATTTTACAAACTTATTACTCCCTGAATTAGCGACTGCACCATAACCAGATAGTGTTATAAAAGTACTATCGTAAACACCATCTTCAATAGTTGAGAATTGCCCCCCATATTTATTGCCACCAGCGTTAACACCTATACAGTTGTAGATTCCTTTAGGCGACCCAGTACCCGATTCTATACCGTTGTCTAATGTTGAATATCCGTAGCAAAATTGTATTTTTGTATTCGCACCGCCAATTCTAATTGCGGGAAAACCTGTTGAAACGTTGTAAGCTCTGCAGTGTGTAGCTTCACCACCGCCAGTTATAATTAACGCATCATAACCACTAGCACTAGTTTGATTAAAAACACAATTACTAGCATGGCCCCCGTTCATGGTTGTTGTTACTGAGGATGTTACTTTTAACATCTGAATATTACCGCTCAAACTATTTGCCGCTGAACTTTCAATAATCGAACCTGTAATATTTGCTGAAGATTGGATAGATATTTGTCCAATAGTTTGTGATGTTGTTATAAACCTACCGTTTATAATATTCGTGCTAGCCCCTGTACTATATAAAGACATACCTGTAGTATTTATTATATCCGTACCTGTTAACTCTAAATTAGAGCCACTTGTTACAATTAAAGCCCTGTTTGAAGTACTGCCATAAGTACCTCCGCTTCTTTTAATAGTTCCGTTTAATATTTTTACTTTACTACTTGTATTAACATATACACCGTCCGTAGTACCTGTACTAGTACAACTATACGTATATCCGTTCATATTAATAGTTAGCTCTTTGTTAATAGTTATCATAGTGTTACTAGACTCTACTATATTACCATGTAGTTCTACAGCCTGACCTGCATTAGCTGCTGCTATCGCCCCGCTTAAGTCATTATAAAATGTTGGTGTTCCATTACTATCGCTAATAGAAATCAACCCATAACTAGCTTGAGATACCCAATTAGCTCCATCATACCTTTCTATACTTGCTAAATCGGTATCAAATACCATTAAATTGGTATCTGGGGAAGAGATAGCATTCTTTTGGGCAGTTGTAAGCCTGTTCATTAAGAACCCATCCGTAGTACTAGAAAGTTCTAATTTTTTAGTTATTAGTGTTGAACCCTGTAAACTAATGTCTTCGCTTGATATTCTGTCATCGCCTCCAACGGTAAAACCTCTCCATCCAAAAACTCCGTCCATAAAAAAAGCTACGTGATTAAAACTACCGTATCTTATTCTATGACCATTAGTTCCAGCATTATTAAACCAACCCATTTGGTTGTCGTTGGAGGCGCTTATTTCTATTCTATTATTAGAGGTTGGCGCGCCATTTCTAAAGGCGATTTTACCGATATTAGAAAACCCTTGACTTGTAGTTCCTAAATTAAAAATCTCGTTAACTCCTCTCTTAAAACGAAATATGTTGTTTGCGCTACCACCTCCGCCAAATATATGACCACCATCGTCAGTCATTGTATAAAGATTATCAGAACCGTTATTGAAATTCAAATGATTCCCACCTAAATCAACCGTTCTATCACCCGTTAATGTACCGTCATCCGTATAGATTGAATCACTCGTAATACCAGTTACATCTACCGAGTTGCCATCATTCCTATTAAGCACTATTGTACTTCCAGAATATGTACCGCCAGTTACAAATGTATCACCACCACCACCACCTTCTTCAAATATGGATACTACAGTACCTCCTGCATTTTTATAATAAGGTAAACTAGTTGCCTTGTCATAAAAATAAACATTATTACTTACCGAAGGCCAATCAGAAGATGAGTCAGTTATTACTGAATATGTTATACCTATCGCGGTATTTGGTAGTTTAGTTGTTGTTACTGCCATGGTTTATTTTTATTTAATTATAATTATGTGGTAACATTGCCATAAGCATCAGTTTCCAAGTAATTTAAAGTTATGTTTGAGTTTATTGGTGTTGCTGAACCATCAAAAGAACAACTAGCCACTTTCATATTCATAGCCACATTACCCTTTATGCAATTAACTGTTGAATCTGCTACTTCAAAATCACAATTAACAAAAGTAATTACAGAAGCACCATCAAGAATATTAGCAGCATGTGCTGTACCTCCAGATGTTTTTTCACTTATGAATGTGCATTTTTTAAATTTACTAGTAGAAGATGAGTAGTTATAGAAAGCTACACCATCTTTATTTCTAAATGTGCAATTAATCCAATTCGTAGTAAATCTTGATACTACATTATTAGCGCCAGAATTAGTGGTAAAGCTTACATTCTCAACTCTTTCAGCATTTGAAATAAAAGCACAATCAGTGCTATCACTAAAAATATCACCGTTAAGTAATATTGAAGTAGATGGGACATACAATGTGTGTGTTCCACTAGTAGTTTTACAATAAAAATTTTCTATTTTATATGGTGAAGACAATGAGTGTACAGCATAACCCGATACACTTATAGCTGTAAAATCTTTAACTATTGGGACAAGTGATTCTAATAAAACACAGTTACCACTATTAGATTCGGCATAAAAATTAGTTACTGAGGTTACAGCAGACCTAACTCTTAAAGCTGCTCCAGTACCTTCAGCAATTGCTTTAAAATTAGTAACATCTCCACCAGCATTTAAAAAACAAGCCATTCCAGAACTTGTACTAATAGATATAAAATTTGTTAATGAAATACCTCCTAATTCATCAGCTAAGAAAACACCATAACCCGTATTGGTTTTAAAAGTAGTATTTCCTAAGTCCCAAATATCAACACCTGATACTGATGCAGATATTTTTAAAGCACTACCTGCTTCACTATACACATAACAATTAGATATTGAGAAATAACCTAGACCAGCTACAAATTCTATAGCACTACCAGTTCCAGTAGTTTTTATTATGGAACCATTTATAATCTTCACCCTATTATTATTATAAAAGTATATGAAAAATATCTGTGATGCGTCATTACTAGTATTTGATATAGTAAATCCATTTAAATCAATAGTTATATTATCAATGTTTGTTTTAGTTTGAGTATTTATAGGTGCTGTTACAATTATATTATCATGTAGTGTAATAGTAATATCCCCACCAGATATATTAGCTGCAGTTAAAGCTGACTGAATATCAGTATAAAATACTGAACCTCCACTTCCGCCTTCTTGGGTAAGTTGTACAATCCCTACTCCAGCTGCAACATCTACCCATGCAGTACCATTATATCTTTGTAAGCTACTTAAATCAGTATCAAATACCATTAAATTGGTGTCAGGTGATGATATAGCATTCTTTTGAGCAGTTGTTAGCCTTGGCATTAAGAACCCATCAGTAGTAGTAGAAAGTTCAACTTTATTTAACAGCTCAGTACTTCCATTTGCATTAAACCTTACTACTTTTCTACTATTTGTTGAGTCCCATAAATACAAATCGTTATCAGCAAATGTAGAGGAATTACCCGCATTACTATTTACAAACCACCACTGAGAAGTGCTAGTACCAATTTTCATCTTAGGGTAGTTAGCAAAATCAAACGATAAAAAATTTGTATTAGACTTCGCATCTAAATTTCCACCTATTAAAGTATTTCCATTTGTCTGTATATTATAGTTAGTATCTAGATTAGATTTTATAACACCACCTAAAGCTATGCTTGTATCGTTAAAAATTCTAAACGGTATACTTGACCCAACTCCTATACCAAACTCATTAGCATTAAATGTGGATGATGCGTTAGCACTATATAAAGACCAAACTCTACTACCCCCATCAATATTAAAACTAGAATGTGTATTCCAGCCAGGGTAAACAGATTTAGTTCCATTTGAAATCTTAAACAACCCTGTAGCATTAAAAGTTAAACTATTACCATCTAAATCAACCGTTCTATTTCCCGTTAGTGTACCATTAGCAGTATAAATTGAATCACTCGTAATACCAGTTACATTAACCGAATTACCATCATTCCTATTAAGGATAATTGTACTTCCAGAGTATGTACCACCAGTGACAAATGTATCACTACTACCACCACCCTCTTCGAATAAAGATACAACCGTACCTCCAGAGTTCTTATAATATGGTAAATCTGTATCTTTATCATAGAAATAAGTACTATTGGTAATCCCAGTCCAGTCAACACTACTATCAGTTATTGCTGAATAAGTTATACCTTTTTCAGGTCTTGTATTTGTAGTTACATTGTTAATTGCCATTGCCTTTAATTATTTTAATATTATATTCCCAAATGCATCAGTAGTCTCTATTTGTAAATTTTCTGATAATATACCCGCTCTACTATATATATCTGTAGAAGTTGCCGTGTTTTTCATACTTAAACTTGAGAACGTTAAAGTAGTATTCGCATTAACCTCCAAACAATACTTACCTGTAGTGTTGCACATAAGAGTAACATTAGATACTTCTGCAATTCCAGATATATTATTATTATTAAACAATAAAGAACTTCCACCTGTAGAATCTATAACTCCACCTCTAATTATCATACCAGCACCCGTTGTATTTAAAATTCCAGCACCACCATTTGCTTTTATATAACATTCATAAAATTCCATAGGTAGGTTAGTTGAAACTCCCCCACCAGAAGATATAATTTGTGTGTTATACATTCTAACATTTGATGTGTTAGTTATAACAAAAGCATAACCAACAGTACCAGTCCTTTCTAGCTTACAATTATTAAATTCTTGCTCACCACCAATACCTATTCTAACTTCGTCATTATTAGTCATGATAGAACAGTTATTAAATATTGCCGACCTACTACCAATTGCCGATTCACCATATGTAATTATCGTACAATTATTAAAAACTCTAACCGTTTCCCTTGAAGCAATCGTATAACTTCCACTTACACCAAAAGTAGGTCCGTAAATAATGGAGTTATTAACAATCACGTTATCCCCATAAATAGTCTCAGAACTCCCTGTAGGTTTATACAATATACAATTATCAACAGTAACGAATCCAGCTACACAATACGTGACACTACCTTTCATTATCACACCCGAAACCGTAGAACGTGCCCCAGCTCCAGTGAAGGAACCTCTAGTGCTACCACCAACGCTTTGATACACGGTCACTGCACCATCACCTACAAATGTGTTCCCACCTAGAAACATAATAGCTGCAGTATTAATACTAGTTGATTCAACCGAGAAAGTACCGTTAGTCATTTTAACATTAACACCCGTCGAAATATAAAGTCTTTGTAAGTTAATACAATTAATATGATGTCCGTTCAAGTTGATTGTGATATCATTAGTCCAAGTCCAACTTGTAATCCCACCACAATCAACTGCCTGGTCAGTTTGAACGTCTATAACATCACCAGCAACTGAAGCATTATAACAAGAATAAAAATTATCATAATACGTAGTTGAACCACTACTTCTTAACGCAAAATCATATTCTACGTATTCATTAGAAATCCAAGTAGAACCGTTGTATCGGTATTCTCGATTATCGTCAGTGTTTAATATTTTTAAATATGTATCAGGAGATGAAATGGCATTCATTTGAGCCGTTGTTAACCTCGGCATTAAGAATCCATCTGTGGTGGTTGATAACTCTAATTTTTTAGATATAAGAGTATCTTCTTGTAATGATATTTTTTCAGTCCCAATTCTTGAATTTCCCCCAACAATAAAATAACCTAAACTACCTGAAATACCACCTTGATAAAAATTAACTCCACCGCCTGAACCTCCTTGCTGTATTTTGTGCATTAGGGCACCACCAAAGAAAAATTTACAAGAATTTACTCCAATCTCTACTCCGTTATTTGCCGTATTACCATCTGAAAACCTCCAAATATTATAAGAACTTGCTTCAAGACCAAAATAACCACCACCTGCTGAAGATGATTGAAAATTTGTTGAACCTACTTTATTTTCCAGCTTTAAAGCTGCTGCACTCCCTCCTGAGCGAATTGTTACACCTCCGTTTTTACCCCAACGTGTATATCCGTCAAACGAACCACTTTCAAATTCAAAATTTATAGGTGCTACTTCGCTTGATGTTTCAGCATCAAAATCAAAAGTTAATTTATTATCACCTAAAGTAACCGTTCTATTCCCTGTTAAAGTTAAATCAGCGTTTGAAATGTTACTACTTGTAATACCAGTTACATTAACCGAATTACCGTCATTTCTATCAAGTACTATTGTACTACCAGAGTATGTACCACCAGTAACGAATGTATTAGCTACAGCAATACCAGTTAAATTAGAACCATCACCATAATAAGTTGTACCAGAAACGTATCCACTTACACTTAAGTCGTCATCTATTGACCATAAATCAGTATTCTCTAACCAAAGTATTGACTTAGTATCTGCACTACCTCTAAGTACTTCAAAACCAGAGTTCAATATAGGCGTAGTAGAACCAGTGACATTTGAATTAAGGGTAATTATATTATCCTTAATTAATACTTGTTCACTATTAATAGTAGTAGCAGAACCTATTATATTAACATCACCGTTAATTAATAAATTACCATCTACAGTTAAACCACTTAAATTATCTATTGTAGTTCCTACACTAGTACCATTATTTAAGGCTATATTTAATTGATTATTCGTAAACGTAGTACCAGTGACAAATGTATTACCACTAGGTGATGTTATATAATCATCAACGTATTTTTTAGGAACTAAAGACGTACCAACTAAAGTTGAATAGTTAGCCCCAGCACCCGTATCATCATTAGTCTCTCCGTACCCATTAAGTCTAATACCTTTTTTATTGGTAGAAGCATCTTCGTATTTTGAATCAGAGGTAGCGGTTCCAACATGTAAAGCGGAACCAAATAAATTACCAACAATAGTTTGATTTGGAAAAGTAGTTATCCCTTGGGAACCCGCATCTACTAAGTTAATAGAGGTAGACGAAACACTAAACATCCCAGACCCTGTGTTAGTGGAATTTGGAATACTTACTGAAAAAATATTTCTAGTTAATTGAGTTTCATTTTTATAACCATTAACGTCAAAAACTTGCCATATAAAATTACTTGAGGATTGATAAGTATAACTTTTATTATTACTATTGTGTGATTGCCAAATAGTCCTATTCCAAAGAGTAGGGCTGTCCGACTCTTCAAAAGTTCTCATTGCGTTCGCAACATCTGGACTATTAATAATTGAATTTGAGGAAACATCTTTATATTGTTTCACATAAACATTCGGTCCTTGACCTTCAAAACACCCTACTACTCCAGCAAATGTTGAATTATTCGAATATCCAATAAGTTTATATTCTCCCTGAAGAGAAACATTGTTAAATTTTGAAATATACTGCTTACTACCTCCGATAACAGGAAGGTCACCCAAAGCATCAGAACCCCAATTAATTACGTTTGCCCCTGTAGAAGGTATAAAATAAAAATTATTAGAAGCTGTTCCATTATTTAAAGTACCTCCTAAATCAATCTTACCAGTAGTTTCATTATAAGTTAATCCCGCTCCAGCATTACTAGTCAGTCCACTTAAATCAACAGTATACGCAGATAAACTATCATTCCTATTAAAAACTATTGTCTCACCTACAAGAGTAGCACCAGTAGTAAAATCGTTGTTATCTACACCAGATTTTAAATCAACCCATTCTTTAGTAACCAGAACATTACCTGTAGCTGCGGATATATCAGGTATAGTGTCACCACTAATCCAACCGCTAGGTGAGTTAGTATAATATATTAGATTTCCATTAGTTTCGTTACCGTAATTTAAAATAAACTCTAAATTAGTTGTAATTAAATCTACAGTACCAGAACCACTATAAGAACCAAAATTATTAAAACTTCCGTTAACAACTACAACCCTACCATCATTACCTACCGTTGAACCCGACTCAATAGTTAAATCACCCCATATAAGGTACATATCATTAGTACTAATACCTTTATAACTACTTAATATAGTATGTTCTATAAAACCGTCATTACCACTACCTTCTACAATAAATGTTTTATTTATATTTGACGTATTTTGATTGCAACTCATATTATTAATATTCTTTAGTTTAATTATTAAACCTAACCAGCTAAACCACAACTAACCGTAGTGGTTCGGTTATTTATAAATATCTAACATAATGAAAAAAGGAGACCCTAATTAAAAAATCTCCTTTATTATCTAATAATGACCTTATTAAATTATTTTATATTATATTGATTATTATAATAACCCTTCATATTTTGAATACTCCGTTAACTTTGTAGAATCTAATAATTTCATCTTTGGTATTCCAGTTGCATAATTAATTCCTGTAAAGTTATCTACAAACGTAGTAGCTTTCAGTGTTCCGTTTGTTATAAATTCTCCAACAATAAAAGCATTATCTTCAGTGTCATCACTAGTCCCAAATACAACTTGCCCAGCAGTAACAGCTAATGGGTTTACAATAACTTTAGTTGTACCATTAAATGAAAAGTTACAGAATTTAGTATCTATGACTGAACCTCCGTATCTATTAGAACCTCTTTTCCAATCGTAGAAACTTGTTTGAGCACTTGGGTCAGTATAAACAATAGTTGCATTATTGTAATTTACAATTGCAGTAGGTTTATGGGCTGATGAATCCTGTGTCCTTGAATAATCTAACCTTGCCCCAACTCCTAATAACACCAAACCAACATTCATATCAAGTACAAAAGAAATCGGAACATACGCAGCATCCATCCTAACAGATGTGACTGAAAGATGACCACCATCTCTTGAACCTACTGGAATTGTTGTATCGTTGTGTATTTTAAATACTCCTACATTAAATTGTACATAATGATTGCAATTATGATATGCTGAAACAACCCCACTTTCATCATTAGCCTTATCTCTATGTGGGTCATATGATTCAAATATCGGTGCCGTTATTATAAAAGTAGATTTAGCAGTTGCTGAATTAGAACAAGTAAAACCACCTCTCTGACCTCCTACATAATGACCGCCTATTGTTATTGATTTTCCTGCGGTTAATGACATAAATGCGTTATCGCAATCAGACGCACCTGAAGTGTCAGTATGTACAATTTTACTTCCATAACCTAAATCATTTGTTCTAATACTACCTTTTGAGTAAAGCTTACAAGTTGTGTTAGGAGCGCTTATATTTACAAGTTGCCAAGCATAAACAATATCACCACTTGCCCTAATATCTATCGTACTACCATTTCCATCTAAGTAAAAGTTCCAACCATCATCACCGATAGTTTCAATATGTTCAGTATCAAGCATTACTACTTTAGATGCTGATGTTAATCTTATAATAGACCTTTTCCATACGCCATACCAATATGAATCAATAGTAAATCGTCCACCTATTATCGTATAAGAAATGGCTGTTCCTGATTGGTCTGTCCATAGGGCATTCCAGTCTTCTCCCGTAATAGCTGGGTCGGTGGATGGATAGGACATTAAAGAATTGTTCTTAAAAATATAAGTAAGTCCGTCTTTCCCACAATTAGCCTCAACGATGTCGGTTAAAACTATTATAGTTTGACCACTAACAGCAGCACTTTCAGCACCAGAAATAGTTTTCCAAGCGGTAAACTCGCTACCAATAACTGAATCAGTATCACTAC
>Ga0208814_1000277_pt1 | contig 34544 bp, 59 predicted proteins | sample MalvirAntarct_55_FD_184253 | JGI IMG/M metagenome (GOLD analysis project Ga0208814, IMG submission 184253) | Marine viral communities from the Global Malaspina Expedition - Malaspina viral metaG Antarct_55 (SPAdes) (version 2) | ecosystem: Environmental > Aquatic > Marine > Oceanic | place... | reverse complement strand
ATTTAATACCTGACTCATTCTATCTAATAGTTCGTTGCTCATATGTTTATTATCTTTTTGATTAGTCTTAAAAAAAATCGAACGCCATTGTTTTATACTATGGCCGTGCGTACCTTCTATCTTAGTACGTTCCATACGATGAATGCATTTGTTATTATCGACTGGAGTATTATTAGAGTTCTGTAGAAAGCTACTATATCTGCTTCTTTATTTGTTACTCCCTCCTTTGATCCTAAAGCTCTCGCCCAAAGCTTCCAATATCTTCTCATTTAATATACAGTAGTGCTTTAAACAGACTTGAATATTAATCTCAACCAGTTATATCTCTTTCTTGTTTTTAGATATTCTAAGTTAGACTCATTGTTATATGCCTCTTGCTCGAAGGAGATGCTACGATATGCTTTATTCCCATCAAATGATATAAGAAACTTTATTAGATACTCTAAAAAGTATAGTAAATAGAATGGGATAACTAACATTTCTAGTTGTTGTTGGAAATGTATTGTCTCGTGGTTAATCGTCTTTGCTCTACGCTTTGTCCAAAACTTGTTGTCTTGTAAGTATGTCTCCCTAAGTACTACATAAGGGAAGATGCTTATCCCACCTATCATAAAGAATATGCCTACTGTGTTTAAGAATTTATTGTTGTATTTTACAATGGGTTTCCAGTTCTTCATATTACTTATTTTTAAATATTAATAGTTATCGAGTAGGTATTACTCTAATAATCTTACTCTTAACAGCGGCTGTTACTTCGTGTTGTATTCCACTTCCTTCGAAGTCTTTAGCTACAAGTGCTTCTGCTTCCGTAGCTGACATTGCGTCAACGAGGTATTGCTCCTTTGTCTTCTTAATCTTTTCATCTGATGCAGAAATAATAACATCTGCAGATACTATCCAATAAGTTGTGTCCATATTAATTGTTTTATTTATTCGTAAATGTATAGTGGTTGTGCGTAATCCCCTCCTCCGACGTATGAGTCGAACGTGTTAAACTCTAAGAACTCTCTAGCTTCTTCTTCGCTCATCTTGTCTTCTGTCATTAGAGTTATTATCATAGATTCTCTGCTATAAACTACTCCATACTTCTCTAAATCCTTGTCGAAATATAAACCTCTAAAGGCTGTTGGATATCCCGTTGGGAATATTACATCTGGATTATCTTCTCCTGTGATGTTTGTAATCTTCTGTCTTACCTGCTCTTCCGTCTGTGGAACTGTAGGATTAATAATACCTGTTTTCATAACTTATTTTCTAATTGGTTAAACTCTACTATTGTTGGCTTCCGTTAATAACTCTTTTGCTTCTTTCATTTCTTTCTTTGTGAGAGCTATCTTTTTAATGAAATCCTCTAAAGATAAATCTATGAACTCTTTGTCATCATCTACCTTAAGCTTAAATGCTTCTATCTTTGATTGTATATCCATATCTTTGTTTTTAGTAAATATACGGTAAGTTATTTAACTATGCAAATTTTCTTCGAAGTATTTCTTCTTATATTTCTCATAAACCATTATGAGTATCGGAAGAGTGATCGTATTCATAGAGCTTACTTCTATCCACCATTGCTCAATCGGAATGCTTTCGAACACTGCTCTTACGTGAGGTGCATGTGCTTGAATACCAAGATATTGCATCTGCCAGTTACCCTTAAGAGTATCTGCGTTATCCCACACTGCTCCGAATGAATATGGAGATGGCCCTCTTTTAGCGAATGGCATCCCTCCCCAAGCCTTAAGTAAGAAGTCCCATTTGTCTCCCTCCTTTAGATTCTCCTTTGTTGAGAAGTATCCTATAGGTGTTAAGTCCGGGTGTGATGTCGGTAACGGTTCGCTAACCCTTAGGTCTTCCATACCCGTTTCCCTTCTTGTCCATATTTGAAATACACAGTTGACATTTATTGATCCGTCTTCCATGTGTCTCTTGCCTGGGGATTTGCCTATCTTTATAAATGCGAAGGGTTCTACTACCTCCTCATAAACTAACTTATACCTTGAGTCTAGTTTATCTTGAACCTTATTAAATCTCCATGTGTTTGGTATGATATATGCTATCGTGTCACAAAACTCAGCTGACTGTTTAAAGAACTGTATAGCTAACTTACTTCCTCTTCCAAATGGAGGATTGCCTATTGTAATGTAACTCTTATTAATATCCCCGAAGTATGTCAAAAAGTCCTGCTCAATGATGTCTTTTCTTTGGGGTTCTATATCCATTCCTAACTTATTCGCTGGGAAGACGTCTAAGAATGCTCCGCTTCCTGCGGATGATTCTAATACATAATCGTAATCCGATAAAGGAAATAGACTATTAACCTTGTCTACATACTTCTTTGCTATATGTGGCTTAGTAAAGAATTGATCTTTACCATCGAAATCTATTCGTCTACCTCCTCCAAAACGATTGTCTTTGATCATATTTTTTCTACTATCTCGTTTAATACTTGTTGCATTATTTCTATTACCTCTTCTCTCGTCCAAGTCTCCTTGAAGAATACACTGTTCTTTCCTTTGGTGAACTTGTTTACAGAACCCTTATCTCCATTGTGAAAAGGATATAGTATTCTATATAATGGCCCATCCTCTTCTACGTAACCGCTGCAGAATGTAATGTATGATACCTCTTTATTTATAAACTCTCTACACCAAATGTTGTTCTTATACCAACGCTCTATCGCATTTCCTATTTTATTTTGCTTCTTTGCTTCGAATACTGCTACAAGTTTATCTCCTATGTAAAAAGCTCCCCCATCTGGTAAGATATAATTTACTGTTCCCATTCTATCTTCTTGATTAAATCTCACTTGACTGCTAAATGTGTAATGTTGATTATCTTTAGAAATCTCTTGAGATGTCTCTTTTAGTAGAGTGTCTAAGTAAATAGACTCTGATGTTGATGCTACTGATCCTTTACCTCCTCGTTTGTTTGACATAGTTTCTTTTTTTTATTTGATTTATTTGATAAAGATACAACTTTATTTTTAATATCAAAAGTTTTCGTCATAAAAATCGTCTAAGTCCCAAAAATCTATACCCTCCTCTGTGAGTTTCATAGATAGGTTAGTCATAAAATTATGATGTTCTATGTTACTATAGTAAACTCCCTTATATGGATTAGTTCTCTTCAACTGTCTTAGTATCTATTGTATGAACCTTTATGCTGGTCCATAATGGAAGTCCTAATATCTTAATCTTATGAGAATAGTTTTCAAGTGAATCTGTTTTTACAGTGTTTGAATCTAATGATTGTTCTTTTTTTGAGGTAGTATTGAATCCTATTTTACTCATTTATAGTTTGTTTAGTTATTTCGTTATATTTGTTTAAGTCTTCTTTGAATAATCCTGAGTAGTGTACCAACTCCTCTAGAGTTAATAAGATAACTTGAGAAGACACTGTCTCCGGAGTTTTACCAAATATGTTGAGAACTCCTACCTGTTGAATCTGATTCTCATAGATAAGATTGTGAGCCATTGTATAGGCACAAATCTGTTTGAAGTAGGTTTTCATATTTGACTTACGCTTCGGAGAGTTAGTCTTCTTGTAATCCCATAAAGTTGCTTGACCGTTTATAACTCCTACGGAATCAAACTTTCCTTTATATTGATCTGGATAATAAACTCCTTTTTCTTGAGCATACACTTCTTCGATGATAGGATCGAAGTCGTTATGATATGTTTCTAACACTGCCTCCATTAAAAGATTCCTGGACGTGTCTTCTGTCTTTACTACTTGTTTGGTTTCTAGTACTTTATGAGCTGCAGTACCTGTTTGAACTGCTTTTCGGATAACTGCTCCTTGCTTAGAGTTCTTATCCTTCAGTAACTTAACCATCTCCATGACTCCCTTGTCTACTGCTTGGAAGATCTTGCTTACTGATGGTAGTTGTTTAACTCCTTCAATCTTGTTTAACTCTGGTAATGTTTGATAAATTTGTAGTGGTTCCATAACTGTTTTTATTTTTTAATACCCTCCTAATATACGAAAAGTTTTTGACAAATCCAAATTTTATAGCACTTATTTTTCTTTTATTTTTAAGATAGGATCGCTAGTGTCGTACTTATATGTTATTTTAGAAATACTAGGAGCATCTTCTGATGTGTCTGACTCTTCCTCAATAAACCAACCCATAAAATGTCTATTTCTTTTGTATTGATCCATCTGGACAGTAAGAGTGTCTTTATCCTTAGAGATTACATCTAAATAACGTGTTGGATGTTGTGCTATCGGCTCTGATACTACTTTTATTAAATACTTCTTCATAAGTCTAAGGTTTCTATATATTTTACTATACTCTCTTTATGGATCCACCCTAACCTATCGTAAGCATCTGTGTTTGTGTTTAAAGTCTCTCTATAGTTTCCTTTTTGATCTTCTAAGAAATCTATATTGCAACCAGATCTTTCGTGGAAAAGAGTTGCTAAATCAATGATGGAATAGTTTATACCAGTACCTAACTCCCATGCATCTTCATGTGGCGATACTGCATCTGATATCTTTATCAATCCGTCTACTATATCATTTACGTGAATGAAATCCCTCCGCTGTTCTCCGTCTCCAACTACTTGAATATTAAAACCCTGTGATAATTTGTATCTCCATATTCCAATAACGTTTCCGTATTTCGGATCTAAAGCTTCTCCAGGACCATAAGCATTATAAAATCTTGCTATGTCCACGTCAACTCCATATGACTCTCGATACATTTTACATAGATCTTCTCCCATCATTTTTGTTGTGGCGTAGGGGGAATCATATGGGTTGTGATGCTTTGATGATGAACCTGCGTAGATGACTTTACAGCTGTTCTCCCTTGCGTACTCTAACACCATGAGTGTTCCTTTAACATTGTCCTCAAACGTCCTTAGAGGGTCCTCAAATGAAGGCTGGACACGTGACTGTGCTGCTAAATGAAAGATAGTCTTGGGTTTCTCTTTGAATAGTGATTCCTTTAGTAACTGAATCGGCATGTGGATATCTGTGCCTTCTACTGCATCTATTCCTACAACGTCCTCTCCCATAGACTTTAACTTTCTATAGAGATTTCCTCCGATAAAACCTTTATAACCTGTAACCAATATCATAACTCTATTCTTTAAATAACTCGTCTAAAACCTTTTTATCTTCTTCTGTTACTTCTTCAAATGTTTCTTTGGAGAATGGTACAGCTTTATTTAAATAATCCTGTCTCGCTGAACAGCCACAGTCTTTATCTAATGCTTTGAATATCTTGTCTATTATAAACCTTATCCCTGTGTACTTTGTAAATACGGCTACTAAGTCTCCTAACCCTTTCATAACTATTTGTTTAATAACCAGCTACTTGATTGTATCTTATCTCCTAGTCCATCAACTAATGTTATGTTGAACTCTTTACAAACATCTGCCTCTGGTATTGATTTGTTATCTTGGTCTCCTCCGTTTGCGAAGTAGAGCTGATGTGATTCTCCGTAAGTCTCTGCTAACAATTTTAAAGTAGCACATTGAGTCTTATCTTTATCTATTGATATCCTTGCTGAATCTACAACACGTAATGCTGATACTATTTCCAACCTCTCATCCTCTAACATAAACTCTTTGCTACCTTTCAACTCACGTTGTAAGTCGCTGTTCACTATAACCCAAAGCTCGTGTCCTATTTCTTTGGCATTATAAAATAACTCAAGATGACCTTTATGAAGACAATTAAAGTACCCGCTAACGATTACAACTTTATTCATGATCTTCCTACAATGCTATTTGATATCTCTTGCTTATACTTTGTTGTGCTCCAACCATGTGTTCTACTTATCCAATGAATGTTAATGCCTAAATCATCTCCTGTAAAACTCTTGCCTATGTAATCCTCTCCCATAAATCTTACGTCTGGATCAACTGATTGTATTAAGAAATACAACTCCTTCTCTGTCTTATATGATAATATTACTGGATCTATAAAGAAATTTACTAACATGTTTCGTCTATCTTGTAAAGATAATATAGGCTTTATCTTACTTGGTCTTTCTATTGAAGGATCCTCGTGTAATAAAATGTACTGTTGTTGGCAATTCTCATTTACCTCCTCGAATAAACTCAAGTATCCTGGATGTATCACATCCCAAGAACCGCATATTATCCCTTTTTTTGCTATTTGTTCCATATGCCTTTTAGATTTTTAAATGTTTGTTTCCATCCGTTTACTTCAATATAATGATTTCCTTTTAACTTTCCTAATGCAGACGCTTTTTCGAAGACTGGATAATCATTACCTCCTGGTTTCATATGGTCTCCAAAGAACATGTAGTTCCCCTCTAAGTCATCTAATATCTGTGCTTTGTTCTTACCCTTATCATAAATGTCTATACTTATCTGCCCACCTTTGACTGCTTCGATCCAAGGATATCTCCCGTTCAACTCTTCACATATCTCGGAACGCTCTCCATTTTCATCATCCCATTTACCGTAAGCATCTCTCTCTTCCTGTGTACAGTCTCTACCTACTATGGAGAAGTTTACTAAACCTTGTCGATTCTCTATGTGATTACCTGCTCTTACTGGGTAAGGTGATTTATCTAACATCATGTTTAACATGTTCTCGTAATACTCCGGAAGATCAAAATCGTTTCTTCTCTTCTCTACTCCGTTGATATACAACACATTACCGGAACACTGGTAAGCTCTGTCTACTCTGGTCCACATCTCTTCTCCTATCTGTTCGATAGTCTTATCCTTATCTGATCCTGTGACTAACCAAACCTTGTTTGATTCCATGAACCTGAAGAACCACTTCTGGAACTCATCATCCATTTTAAGTCTTGACGGTGTTAAAGTACCGTCAACATCAAACACATATGTCATTAGCTATTTATTAAATGTATTACCCAAGCTGCTAAACCATTGAGGTTCAGTACTACCAGGTTCCATTGCTTTCTTGATGATGTTTGTATCATCACTCCTATGAATCCTAATACGTAAAGCTTAGGATCTAATGTCCATTGAGCAGCTATTAAAAAACCTGTACCCATATAACCTATACGAGATGCTACCTTCTGATAAGCATTAAGCTTCGTAGTGTACGATAGGTATGCTAGTACTCTGTTCCTAAGATCTTTCATAGTCGTCTTCTAATCTTACTATATCATCTTCTCCGAAGTATGTTCCTGTCTGAACTTCTATGAACCTAACGAAGGTGTCTGTCTTGTTCCAGGCTCTATGCTTAGCTCCTAATGGAATGTGTATTGACTCTCCAACCACAACAGTATGCTCTTCGTCATCTAAGATAACCGTTAGTGTTCCGTATGTTACAGTCCACTGCTCTCTTCTCCTGTAATGATACTGATAAGATAACCTCGATTCCGGGTTAACCTCAATCATCTTTACCTTTACTTCTGCTGTGTCTGACAATACCTGATAGTATCCCCAAGGTCTGTGTACTATTTCCATTTATAACATTTTGTTTTATTTATAACAATCGCATCAGTTTGACAGCGGCATCTTAATCGCAGGGTGATGCTCGTAACCTACAAGCTCCACGTCAAATTCCCCAGCTAATAAATCAAGGTTGCTTATAACAACCTCAGGTAACTCATAAGCCTGACGATCCAGTTGCTCCTTTGCTCCTTCTACTTGGTTGTTGTAAATGTGAACGTCTCCCATAGTTGAGATTAACTCTCCTGGTTTATACCCTGTTTCTCTACAAAGTAACAGAAGCAAAAGTCCGTAACTACTGATATTAAAAGGTGTCCCAAGCGGAAGATCTTGCGATCTAGTATGGTACATTAATGATAACTTGCCATCTGCAACGTAACACTGGAACGAATAATGACATGGAGGGAGATACATTTGGTCTAACTCTCCTGCGTTCCAAGCTGATACTAAATGTCTTCTTGATTCAGGATTCTCTTTAAGTCCCTTAACTAACTCTGCTATCTGATCTATGGTTCCTTCCTGAGTCTTCCATCTTCTCCAACCTGCTCCGTAGATTGGACCTAACTCTCCGTGCTTTGAAACGAAGTGAGAATCTTGGGGAAATCCTTTAATCTTATCTATAAAGTCTGCTTGGTTATCTATCTTGCCTCCGTTTGATTTGTAGTTGTTGAATGCATCTCCGTTCCAAATGTTACAGTTGTTGTCTACAAGATACTTAATGTTAGTGTCTCCCTTTAGAAACCACTTAAGTTCAGTAACCATTGTCTTGAATGCTACCTTCTTAGTTGTTAATATAGGAAACCCCTCAGACATGTCGTGCTTAATCTGTTCTCCAAACACTGAACGTGTTCCCGTTCCTGTTCTATCATCCTTACTCACTCCTTCAGTTAGAACCCTAAGTAAAAGTGATTGATATTGTTCGTCTAATCTATTCATTATTTATGATTTATTGTGGGAGATATTCATAGTCAGGGTACTTATCTGATACTTGATCATACAAGTAATCCCTCAACTTATCTGCTGTGATTAATCTTCCGTATCCAAAACTCTCTGTGTGATTGTTGATCCAGTTATCTATAAGTCTTTCACAAGATCTTATTTGAGATATCTTGTCTATACTCCTTATTACTTTCCTAATGTATCTGTAATCTTGCTGTATTGTTCTCATAACTTTATTTAATATAAAACCTTTTACGTTACGATCCTAATTTAATCTGTAACTATTTCTGCATCCTTTATTGATTCGCATATGAGAAGATTGTTATTATTTTTTAATACCCTATCTCCTCCATAATACTTTACAAGGTATCCTAACTTTTCCTTGTCGTATCCTGAATCTTTATGGATGGCTATAAGCTTAAGCATCTCTCCGTTATATTCTAGGATCTTGGAACCTGGTATTATTAATTCTTTCATTCTTTTAACTAAGATTTATACATTACCAAACAGTCCATTATCCAACTATCCATATCTAAGTCCTTAGAATATTTAACCTTCTGTAACTCTTGGAAGCTTCCTAGATTATTTTTCCTAGAAAGCATTAAGTAAATGTGTTTACCTTTTAAATGTAATCCAACATCCCAGTTAGAATCCCATTCACTAAAGCCTAACTGTCTCTTTAAATACTTGTCTAAACTTACTTCATAGGTAAAAATCCAAGAAATATCCTTAGCTTCTTTGAGTAGTTTTGAAAGTAAACCAGATCTCCTATTAGAGGAGTATCTACTCCTATCTGATAGTTTATCAAAATCTGAACTCATTAAAAGTTTATAATAACTGTGATGAATCCTAAATGAAAAATGATAGACTCATAAGACAGGTCCTCATCTACTGGGAAATACTCCCATCCTAATGCAAACTTATTGTGAGGCCATGTAATATTAACTAAAAACTCCCATCCTCCTTCTTCCATAGCTTTTATCTAGATTTAAAACTCTTTTTATCGTAGGAACTAGGACGAGATTCTTTTTTCCCGTCTGTAGTTGACTTTGATTTCTTATTAGTACTCATCCAAGATTTTAGTTGAGTATACTTTTGTTGTGTTGATGACTTAGACATTACTTCTTTTTTGAAGTTGAAGTAACCTTAGCTTCTTTCTTTTTAGGAGTTGCTTTCTTTGCTGCTGGCTTACGTCCTTTTCTTGACTTACCTTTCGCTGCGTCAACGATGTCTCCTGCTTGATCAGCTACTTCTTTAATAGCCTCCCCTACATCTTTGAGTTCTTCCTTAACTCTTTTGACTCTCTTCTTTACCTCTTTAACTTCCTTCTTTGCAGAGGATTTGATGTCTTTGAGATCTACATCCCCATCTCCGTCTTGATCTCCTTTTTTATAAAGGACATAACCTAGTGTTGTTGCGATAGCCGCAATAATTAAAATAGTAACTAACATATATAAAAATTTAAAATTAAGCTTGATTAAATACTTTTCCTATTTGTAAACCTTGTATGTCTAGTGTCAATGCGTTACAGAATAGTTTTATATCCCCCATCTCTACTACTTCTACTAAGTCTTTCTCCGTCATACTTTTAAAAATATCTAATGACGTTATTTGTTCTCCTTTCATTAACTCTGTGTTTATAATAAATATAACACTTTTATATCATATTTGCAAATTGTAACCAGAAAATAACTTCATGTAATCTTCTAAACTTGTACCCAGCTTATCCTTTGGGTTTTTTCCGTTTCTGAACCATTTTCTAACGTTACCGGCTCCTGCTAAATGAGCTGCTGCAAGTATACCTGATTCTGTTATAACTATGTCATTAACTATAGTGTTTGAATACTTACGTATCTGTCTCCTTAGTACCTTTCGATTATGCCTTAGTAATAATAACATACATTTGTTCTGCAGTTCAGAGCTGCTTAGGAACTCTCTATTAGTTATTTTATTTCCTAGAAACTTATCTATGTTCTTTCTTGACATTTGGTATCTTCCAAGATATCCCCATTTATTTACGATAGTCCATCTGTTTGAAGACTCTCTCATTCCTACAGCATAAAGAAAGCTATTGGTGGTTTTACTTCTTTTTATTTTAATATTATCTTTTTCAATACTCTGAGTATTCAACTCAAATACTTGTTTTTCTATAACGTTTACTGAGGTATCTTGTTCTCTGTTTACTGTAGAATCTGCAAATGCTGAACCTATTTGCATAATAAAGATTAGTAAAATTGTGTTTTTAACATCTTCCATTAAATTTTATTTAGTTATACTTCAGCTTGCCAAAGCTGTTAGTTGATGGCTAGTCAAAAAGGTCAAAAAAATCCCCTTTGACGGCAAATGTACGAAGTTTTTGTGAATGCTCATCATCTTTAAGCATTTTATTTGCCTGTCTCTCTAAGTGTTTTGATTTTTCTATAGAATAGTCGTCAATAATCCTTTGGTGTTTTTCTTCTAAGTCTTTCATTGTCTGCTTATTATTTCATTTAACCCATCGGGATCATCATCTTCTTCATCTGATATTCCTAGTTCTTTGAAACGCTTCCGCATATAATCATCAACCTCAAAGTCAACCAGTTCGGATGTCTCTTCGAGCGGAATGTGACCTTCTATATGTTCAAGGTCCTTTGTAGTAAATATATCTCCAACTTGCAAAAAGTAGCAGTTATAACATAACATAGTCAGATTTTCAAGTATATAATTCCCTTTGTTACCATCCTTAAATGTGAGCAACAAGGGCATCTTATAGTCTCCTACTCTCCTTTCTTTGTAGCCGCAATCACCACAACATTCTACAAGATATTGATTGTGGATAAGCTTGTCCCTGATGTCTTTTACAGGCCACTGACTACCATCAGCTCTTCCTTCTATTATATCCTCAACAGGGACCTCCTTTACTTTTCTTGTGCTATAACGTGGGACACCTGCTGATGTTGCTAGGTGTGCTTCAAAGAGAGTGATTCCAGATCCTGGTTCAGTTTCATACTTCTTCGCTTCCCTACGATAAGTTTCAAATGAAACATGTAAACGACGAGCCGCCTGCAAGTTAGATTGAGTAACTGCTTGAGCAGCAAGTATTTGTTCTTTAGATAAGTTAACTCTCCGTCCTCTTCCTGCCATAACTACTTGATTACTATTAAGTTATAGGTCCTTACGTTTCTTAATATTTAAAGGAATCCTTGGATCCTTTGCGAACTCATCCGGTTCTACATCTGTAATGTCTCTCTCTTCTGCTACCTGACCTTCTAGTTGATCCTCTGAAATAATTCTAACTGAGGTGTACCCATGTTCCTCTCCTCCAACTAATTCAGTTAATGCTACTTTTCTTGAAACTTTCCCAGAAGCACAAGATATACAAAAGGAAGTCGTTGGTGCAGCCTTTAATCTTTCTTGTGGGATCTGTGTTCCACATGATTTACAAAATCTTATATTATTCATTATCTTTTTATTAATTTATTAAATGTTTAGTTATACTCTTAACACATCCATCTAATGTAAGCATTTTTATTCAGACTTGCAAACTATCAATTCATTTTGTTTTTCAACAAACTTGTTTATTTCTACAAAAATGTTGAACTGACCTAACTTGCTTTTACCTACTCTCCCTGACTGCTTTAAGATGCTACCCATCTCCATTACCATCTGGTAGTCGTGCTGAGTGAATACCTTACCATCTATTTTAAGAATAACATCGTTATTCCCTAAGACCTCTAACGGATGGATCTTTGCTGGTAATATGTCAGAAGTGTTATACTGCTCCTCCTCAATGTATGGATAAGAATCACAATCAATATAAATGTCATTACACCATGGCTCAAGCATCGCAAGTAGCTGTAGGTTACCGTTTGAAACCTTGATTCCTATATCATAAATAGGGGCAATAATAGGTTCCATTAGTGCAGAGTGTTTAACGTTACTCCCCCACTTACGAATAAACTCACGTGTGGAGTTGTTCATATTCTTCTTCCACTTCTCATGTCTTATTCTATCCTCCTCTGTGTCTGCATTGCCAAAAGAACCAGCACCACGTCCTGCCATGTGATATACAAAAGCATTCCAAGGCTGTACAAACTTATAACCTGCAAGTGACATCCTGTTAAAGATATCGCTATCCTCACGGCAGCTATGCATTCTTACATCATGTCCTCCTATCGCTTGGTGATCTGATTTGTACATTATCCAAGGAGCAAAGATACCATTTGTAATCTTATCATCTTGTAAGTGCTGCTCAACATACTCAGAAAGTTTCTCCTCTTCAAGATCCTCAGGATACATACCAAAGTCCTTTAGTATCTTCTCACCATTATTTGGATGTAGAGGTGGTTCAATACGAGTGAGAGCTACCACAGTACCCTTCTGTAGGTGTTCTAAGCCGTTCTTATCGAAGTTCTTGCAATAATACATATCACAATGACCTATCATGAATACCTCCGTCTCAGAGGCTTCTACGCACTTGTCGTAAGCTTTCCCTATCCCTGTTAGTTTCTTACCTAAAAATGGATTGACTATTACTTTTACTCCGTACTGTTCTGCATTCTTATCCATCCACTCTACTGTACCATCGTTGTCTTCATCAACATAAACGATGATGTCATTCCTTTGACTCTCGTTCTTTCTGATACTTGGGATAGCCATCTTCAAATAACGAAGGTTACTCTTTGATGGAATACAAATTGTTATCTTTTTCATACAAGTAAATCTTCTATTGGTTTATATTTTAATATAGTATTATTAGGCGTGAACTTATCCGGTGCTACACTGTAAATATCTATTCCGTGATAAGATTTCCATTCGTTTGACCAAGGCTTAAACTTATTAAGATAGTCTCTAATGATTGACTCGTTGTTATGATTCATCTGATCATGACCTGGAAGACTGCTAATCCTACCTCCCCTGTTGTCAAACCCTAAACAATAAACTTCCTTAGCTCCCATAAAGGTTGCTGTAGGCATAATATTAAAAGTGAATTTGTTTTCTCTACCCCATTGTGATTCTGCAATCCTGCCATCATATGGTACAGTTCCAAATACTATTTGGTTACCATCAAATCTTTTCTCTGGATTTATGATAGTTTCTACCTGCCCTTGTTCAGTTAATACTCTAGAGTTTATTGACTTCTCTATGAATGTTAGTTTACCTTCTTTATGAAGCTTCAAAACTCCTTCCTCGTATTGTTTTACCTTATCGGGTTCTCTGTTTATAGGAGATGTTCCAGCTTCTCTATTGAATATATCTAATGTCTTAAGCCAGTTTGGTATTATAATATGAGGTACTTTTACATTAGGATTCCTTTCTAGATAATCTAAACCATCTGTTACAGCATTAGGATCAGCCCATGTCCAATAGTCTAAATCTATATTATGAACTTCTTTTATATAGGGAAACACTCTGTGAATTCCTATTGTTTTTATTTCTTGGTCTAAACGTGATAACTTGTGTCCTAGTTCTTGGAAAGAAGTACCAGTTGCTATTGCTAATAGTTTCATTTATTATTATATTTAGTATAATATAAGTTATCTATGTATATGTCTCCTAGTTTAAACTCCTCCTTAGCTACAAATTCAAGAGTATAACCTGCTTTCTCAAACAACTTTGAAGAGCCTATATTGTTTTTCGTAACACCAGCAGTTATTTTATGGAAACCTTTAGTCTTTAAAACATACCCACTCAATAAATCTATAGCTGATGTACCTATTCCTTTTCCCCAAGACTCTTTGCCTACAAATATTCCAATGTGACAGTTATTGTTTGAATTATCAATACGACTTACTAGAACGTTACCTAAGTGTAAATCTTTATCCTTACTGAAAATACCACATAAGTAATTGTTTTCGTGAGATTCTATGTAGGATTTTAAATCTTCTAAACCCTGTTTCCTTTTCTTAGAAAGATAGGTGTTCATCTCAGGATCATTTATCCATTCTAAGTAGTTGCTTAAGTCATCTTCTACTCTTAACCTACGTAAGTAGATTCTACTATCCTCTGCTAATCTCTTACTCATAGATTATTCTTTTTGTATAAATCCTCCGCTAAATCAAACTGCCATGGCCAATCAATATCAAAACATTCTATTTCATCTATTGAGAAGAACTCAGGGTCATTTTTTCCTTTAAATGATCCCATGTATATTCCTTTAGATATATCTTCTAAAGTCCCTGCATATAAAGAATGGGCTGCTTCATAACAAGTTTCTACAAACTTAGTCTCCAAAGTTGCTAAATATTTATCATCTCCATAGAACTTATTAAGCATTTCTCCTTCATTGCTAAATAGAAATGTCTTCTTCTCAAATACACCAAACAAACCTTTATGCTCAGATTTTAAAAAGTGTGATAAAAATGCTTCTATAGTTTCTATTTTTAATAAAGGGCTGCATCCATTTACATGCACATAGTACTTAAACGGAATCTTATTATGCCACTCAAATACTTTAGGTAACGTCACTGGTTCTTGTGTTGATTCTTCGCTTCTTATAAAATAATTTACATCATGCTTCTTCGCTATATCAATCAACTCATCATCCATTATAGATAAAAGAAGGTTTTCCTTTGGTATAATTTTAGAACTTAATATCTTCTCTACAGCTATTTCAAATAAACTAGAATCCGCAAAAGGTCTTAACATTTTATTCGGTACTCTTGTAGATGTAGTTCTTGATTGTATAATAAATACAACGTCTTTTATATCTTTCATTATATTAACTCTCTTGTTAATACAAACTTTTCTGCGAAATATGTTCCTACCTCACTACCCCATACTTTCATAAGGTTTTGTACGTTATCATAACTACGTGTGTGGGGATAGGCTCTCATCTCTTTATCATAAACCCTTAGTGCTTTATGCTTTGCGATAATATTATCCTCACTTAACTTGAAATAAGTTCTACCTTCGTAGTTTACTAGCGGATTGTAATCAGTAGATGATGGAACAAAGTAACTGTATATTTTATGATTAGTTCCTTGTTGTGGTCTAAAAGCTGTAAAGGTTGCTTTAGCTACAAGCTGGTGATCTACATTGAGATCATTATAGTAATGAGTAAAAATAATGTCAGGAGTGTAATCAACATGCTGTTCAATAAACTTACATAGATCAATCAGTGGAACTGAATCCATTGCATTGTCTGGGAAGTTTGCTGATGCGTGTTTTTTAATACCTAAAACCTGTGCTACATCATCAAGCTTTGTGTTCCTGTTCTTATTAGTAACTCCTCTTGCTCCCTCACCATCTGTGAATGTAAGGAGCTGTACTTCATCCCCCTCCTGTGATAATCTATGAATGGTTCCTCCACATCCCAATGTCTCATCATCAGGGTGTGCTGCTAATACTAATATTTTTCTCATCTGTTTATATTATAATATGATACTCCCTTTTTTTTATCTGTAAAGGTAAACCCGCATCTTTCAACCATCCTAATAGAAGGTGTATTTTCTTCTTTAATTCTACATAAGAATCTACCTTTTCTATTGTAAAGATAAAAATGCATCATCAAAGAAGCTATTCGTTTTCCTCTGTAGTCTGGAGATATTGCATAAGTTATTTCTATATCAGGTTGGTTTGTGCTCTCCTTTATAGTTCCTACAGCTTTACCATCTATCTCTAATATAAATTGACTTTCAGTTTTACTTTTTATAATGGATTCTATGTATGAGTCATGCTCTTCTCTTTCTATAACATGAGTATTAAAAGATGCTTCTCTAGTAACGGGATCATTTACCCATTTATAAAGTATATCAGAATCACTTGAAACTATTAACCTTAGATTAAATTTCATATTTTATATATTTTAACATCAGCTATGACTTGCTCATTATCTATTTTAGCTCTACTAAAATCTATCTTGTACCCATCTATTAATAAATGAGTAGAGGGATAATCAACACTATCTAACATCCTAATCTGATCATATACTGACTGTATTGAATCAAACTTTAAGATATTATCTTTCTTTCTTTTGAAAGTTTTAGGCTCTCCTATTTGATCTACTGGTGTTATGTTTCCCTTTAGTATGTCTCTAATCAATCCTATGGAAGCATCTGTTATAACATCCCATATCTCAGAAAGAGTTCCTTGTAGTGAAATAGATCTACTAGCATACACTGCACCAGAGTCTACAGGATCTTGAACAACTATAGCGTTAACTCTTGTGAATCTAGTTCCTGAAGCTATTTGATTCTGCAAAGGAGAACCTCCACGATCTTCTGGAAGGTTCCCTGTGTGAAAAGATACCATCCTAAACTTAGAATATAAATCCTCAGGAATGATAAATGACCAGTGGTATACAAATACCCAATCAGGATTTACTCTATTCAAAGTTGATTCTATAACTTCTGGATTCTTAACCCATTCGATGTCATACTTTGATAAGGTATCGTAAATCTTTTGTGATCTTTTATTGTCTTTTGATATTAAGACTATCTTCATTTAACTATTATTTGATAACTCTATTGAAAGTTCATTTATCTTATTGTCATCTGAGGTAATCCTTTTAAATACTTCTCTTGCTTCTTCTGGTGCATGTTTAAATGCTATCCTAAGAATATCCATCCAGTTGACGTTGTTCTTCTTTCTTATGTTTTGAATGTCATCTATTATTTCTAAATCTGTTCTTTTCATTTTAAAACTTCTTTTTGTTTATTACTTAATAATTTATAAAAATTAGATGAGATATCCAAACTATTTACACGATTACTGTAATCAAATGTTGGTAGAGTAGTTCCGTTAGTGATTAAAGGTGCTGTTGGTTTTAAAAAGTTAGCTTGAGTTAAACACCTTACCCCCTCTTTAACAAGACCCCCTTTATGAAGACCGTTAGTATTCATAAAAATAACTGTTCCTGCCTTTCCTTCACAAGATATAATCTCTTCTTTTGGTAAATCATACTTAAATGAACTAGTAGACTGACCATTCATGTTGTTAGTTATGTCTCCATACTTACCTCCGTGTTGTGTCTTCTTGATATACTGAGTTGGACCGTTGTTAGGTCCTACATTGGAGAATAATATAAAAACCTTAAATATCTCCCAATCTTCTTGATCCCTATGCCATACTTGTGAGTTTCTCTCTTGTTGTATAGGATTTTGAGGGTGAACCCATGTAAGAATATTTCTAACTCTTGGAACAACTCCATGAAACATCTCTGCCATATCTAGTAAAACATCAGACATGTACATTCTAACAATAGGATTTTCTAGACCTATAGGTTTTCTAAGGTATTCATATTGAGTGATCTCGTATGGTTTATTTTTATCTTGTATAGGACTTCCTTTAACTATACCTTGACATCTCTCTATTATGTGAGGTGCTTTCATGAAGTCATTAAAGTACTCAATACCCCCATTAAACAAACCTAAGGTACTCTGATCAAATATTTCTTTGATATGAGATATGGCTATTCCATTCTCTTTTACCTCTTCAACTATACGTTTTTGTAATTCTTTCATATGTTTATTACTTTTATGTCTCAGTAAATGTAGTTAAAACTATGATCCAGGTACGTGATCTGTAGGTTCATAATACAAAGGTATATCTTTTACATCAATAGGAGTATCCGCATCAATGTCTGATTCCACTGGATATCCTATAATATCATAGTAATCCATTGAAGGAACTGTGTGATCAAAGCAAGGTCTCTTGGTAGTGATATTATTTGCCGTTAAAAGTTCTCCCGCTTTTAAATCACGTTTTGTTACAACAGATCTCATACCAGGTTTAAACTTTATCTCAGAGTCTGTGAAACCCTCCTTATATCCTCTCACAAGTTCTGCCTCTCTTACCAACTTAACCATTTCTATAAGCTGGTCTGGTTCCATAGCAAATGGATGATCAGGACCTTCCATAGTTCTGTCAAGAGTAAAGTGTTTCTCTATAACTGTTGCTCCCATGGAAACTGCAAGAGCAGGTGTTAGAGTTGACATCGTGTGATCACTAAACCCAAACTGGTTTACTCCTTTCTTGTGACCTAATGTTGGCATAGTATTAAGGTACACATCCTCCATAGGAGTTGGATATGCATTGTTACAATGAAGTAGTGTAACGTGATTGTTATACTTCTCAAAGATTTCAATATACTTACCCCAGTACTTAAAGTCAAACCCAATACCACAACTCATTATGATTGGCAATCCAGTGGATGCACATACTTCAACAAAGCGTGGATCTGTAGCTTCAAAGCCTGCAATCTTTAATCTCTTAACTCCAATCGCAACAAGTTCTTTTATAGCTGCTTCATCAAAAGGCGTAGACATAAACTCTATACCTACTGAATCGCAGTATTCCTTTAACTTAGGCTGCCAATCTCTAGGCAAGGCTATGTCGTTCATCAACTTGTTGATGTTACTATAACCTGCAAAGTTGGGTGTACCCTTAGCGTATAAAGTATCTCCAGTGTATGTCTGAAATTTAACAGCATCGCATCCTGCTTCGACTGCAACATCTATATGGTTTATAGCTGTGTCCCAGTCTCGGTTGTGGTTTGCTCCAACTTCTGCAATAATTAATGTATCCATTATTTTTTAATACGTGCTATAAATAAACCTACTTGACCTAACCAATGTTGTTGGTTTTCTGGAGCTTTCTCTTGTTTGCTATAAATCACTTCCTCAATAGAATCTCCTAAATATATTTCAGTCCATTTATGTGATTTTAGATTAGTACGGGCGTTCTCACTACAGCCTGCTACATAATCCATACATTCATCATAAATCAAAAGACCTCCGTTTTTAAGAACTCTAACTGATTCATCTAAGGCTTTGCGGAAGTTATATGACTTGTTGAAGGTATTCTTTTCATAAACAATATCATAAGTATTATCTTCTATAGGCATGTCGTGCATATCTCCCTCCATTATTTTTGATTTATCAATAGAGAATAAATCTAATCCCATCGCATCTATAGAAAACTTTTCACGAATATAAGTAATCTCAGCAGGCCATCTCGGTCCTATAGTAAGCATCTTTATGTTTGGATTAACCCCTTTCTCAAAGTGTAATGTAGAGTTTAACTTTTCTCTCATCTCAGGAGTTCTACCTCCCCAATTTCTTTCAAAATCTGCACTAGTAATATCTCTAACACCACCCTGCATATGAGATATACCGATTTGAAACTCTTGTACTTTTTTTATACTCTCATGGTATGTTGTATCCTTTGTACCATCAAAGTTTTTTATTTGATTATATCTTAGTCTCTTTTTTAAATCATCCGACATCTCTCTAGTTGAAAAGTCTGATTCATCTAACTGTTCTTTTAATACATCTCTTAATGCTTCTGTAGTTTCTACATTGGATGCATTAGCAAGTTTAACGATGTTAGCAATCTTCTTGTGATTTACATCTGTTATACCAAAGTTTTCTCTTAAGATATGATGAAAATCATGTAGAAAAGTTGAGTCATAAGATTCCATTAATATTGGTTTCTCATTTAAAATGTCCTGAACTGCTTTTTTTAATTCACTCATGTTGTTCTTGTTAAGTTATAAATTTATGTAATAAGTTTTAAAAGATTATAAGCTTCTGTAAAATCATTCATACAGTCTTTTTTATTCTTTACGCAATCAATAAAGTAAGATATCTCTTCTTTATAGTCTTTGTCATCAACTCGGATGTTTGTTCTTTTTAAAACCCCCTCTTCTAAGATGTCGTAATATCTCTGGTAGTTCTCTGACAAGTAGTTTAATGTGAAGTCGGCTATGGTTCCAGAGTCAAACTCTACTCTACCTACAACTAAATCCTCGGTATCCTTTGTTATATCAGTTAGTTTATCTTTAATATAACTAATATTTTTGATACTTCCAAATTTATAATACAAGTAATCTAACTCATGTATAACATCTAACAAAACTCCTCCACCTAAATGCTTGTTAGCACTGTAAGACTCTAGATGATTAGAGTTAGGCCTCCACTTCTTTAAGTCATACCCAAAATATACATTAATATACTTTGCCTTTGAGTTGATTGCTTCTACCTTAGGGTTAAACCTTAGGTTACAACCTACCATTGTAATGAGTTTATCTCTGTTAACAATCTCTAACAAACCTTGTAGTCCTTCTTCAGAACTATAAAAAGGTTTCTCGCAAAATATAGGAATGTTATTAGAGGCTAACTTTATACATTGTTCAATATGATATATGTTAGGAGAACATACAAAACCCATGTCAAATTTAATGTCTGATAAAATGTTATCTATATTATCTATCTCGTCAACATCAACTATCCTGGTTTCAACGTCTAAAGCATTAAGGTTTACTGAGTGTCTCTTCCCTATAGATCCACCTCCGATGATAACTGCTTTCATTATGTATTCTTTCTGAAAATCTCTATGCTTTTCTTACCTTCTAAAGCTGCATCTATGTTATTAAGATTATCTGCTACAAACTTGAAGGCTTTATCAGCTGCTTTGATTGTTTTTATGATATCTCTTTTAGTATGAGAGAATTGAATGTAAATAACATTGGGAAAGAAAATACCCTGCTTAATCATCTCTTGGTAAAATAACCCTCTAAGACCTACAGCATCTTCATAAGATGAATCAAAAGTTAAGTTATGTCTAGGTCCATCTCCTTTTAAGCTAATGTTTAAATTATACTTTCTAGCTGCTTCTTTGATTCCTTTATTTAACATACCTCCTAGTTCCCAAATGTGACTATAGTCTTTGGTCTTAAGCTCTTTAATAGTTTCTATAGCTGCTGCTAAAGATAGACACTCACCACCAAAGGTCATAGAAAAAAAAGCATGATTAAGTTCCTGCATATATTTCTTTTTACCTGCTATTGCAGCTAATGGCATTCCATTCGCTAAAGCTTTACCTAAACATACTAAATCAGGTGTCACTCCAAATAGCTCCTGTGCTCCACCTAATGACCATCTAAACCCTGTTACTACTTCATCGAATATAAGTAAAGACCCATACTCATCACAAAGATCCCTTACTCCCTGTAGAAATCCAGGATCAGGAGTAGTTAGAGCTTGTACTTCCATTATTACTGCAGCTACTGGTCTCTTCTTTAACTCTTTCTTGAGGCTTGATAAGTTATTATATTCAAACTCTGATATGATCTTCTTGAGTGATTTAGGTATTCCATGATCTCTTAAAGTAACCCCATTCCAATCTCCCCATCCATGGTACCCACACTTCACAATATGATCTCTACCCGTATATGATCTTGCAATCCTTACTGCAGCTAAATCAGCATCAGTTCCATTTTTTGCAAACCTTACTTGTTCAGCACAAGGTACAACTTCACAGATTAGTTCTGCTAGTTCTTGTTCTAATAGAGTTGGTAGTGAATGTATGATACCGTTTTTTAACTCTCTCTTTATTGCCTTATTAGTTCTTTTATGGTTATACCCTAATATGATAGGTCCTAATCCGCACATAAAGTCAAGGTACCATTTATTGTCTAGACCTTTTATATATGCCCCCTTAGACTTCTTAGCGAACTTTGGGTATACTCCATCTACAAACTGATCAGGACATTTACTTAAAGTCTGAGTACCTCTTGGCATAAGCCTTACTGCATTGTTCCATAACTCTTCCTGATCCGGTAGGCTGTTAAATATATTTAGTTTCATATCTTATTGTATTAACATTTTAATCCCTTCTCTATTAACTTCGCAAGTTCTTCTGTATCAGACTTAACCCAAAGCTCAGAGTTGAAATGAGGGCCATCGTACTTTTTGAATTCTTGATAATCTACTCTTTGTCTGCAAGGTCTTACTTGAAGTAAGTTTACTCCTGGTACTTTATAAGTTCTAGGTAGCTCTGTTTTCTCTAACATATCCTCATGTAACTTCTCTCCAGGTCGTAAGTCGTCTATATAAAAAGACGGTTCTTTCTTGGCTATAATACCACAAGCCTCAACAAGTGATGGTAATGTGTAGGAGTTTATCTGAGGTATGAATATTTCACCTCCAATAGCATTTTCTATTGAACTTATTACTGTATCCACTGCATCGTCTAAAGTGAAGAAGAATCTTGTCATATCAGTAGAAGTCAACTTAATCTGTTTGTTATTTTTAATCAAATCTAAAAACAATGGAATAGCTGATCCTCTTGAAGCAATAACATTTCCATATCTTACAGATGCAAGGATTGTTCCATCCTGTTTGAAATCCTCAGATGTAAATATACCTTCTGCTAGTGACTTACCCTTTCCATAATTATTAACTGGAAGACAGGCTTTATCTGTAGATACTAACATGCACTTCGTAACTCCTGCTTCTATAGCAGCCTTTGCTACATTACGTGATCCATTTACATTAGTCTTCGTGAACTCTGATTCATGCTCCTCACCATCATCAATACGTTTTAATGCTCCTGCATGAATCACATAATCCGGTTTAACTTTTAAGAATACTTCAAGTAACCTTTCATAATCTCTTACGCACCCTATGTAAGTCTTTACTTCTGGGAAATCCTGTCTTAGGAATGCTTGCTTACCCTCATCTCTTGAAAATATTGTGATACTAGCTCTGTCTTTTATCAATCTCTTGATTAAAGCTTTACCGAGTGATCCTGTACCTCCTGTAATCAAAAACTTTTTATCTCTGTAATTCATTTATTATTCTTTTTGCGGCATTGCCATCATTATAATCATCAAATAAGGTAAGTAAAATCTCGGAGTTTTCCAAGTTGTCCCATACTTTTTTATTTGCTTTTTCTATTCTTGAACCGTAATCATCTGATAGTATTTCTTTTAACTCTGACTCGTGTTTTAATTCTAAACTTCTCATCCACATAGCTTTATTATTCTCAATACCTGGTCCTTCATCTTGAAAAACTCCTGAGAAGTCTAGATACTTTTTAGGTAATCCTATCTCTAAGCTATGGTCTATATACTTCTTCCCTTTCAAAAGAGTTGCATGGACTATTGATGACATAGACCCTACGTGAGTATCACAAATATCAAACATACCCCATACGTGGTTCTCCTCTAATATAGGGGTGCAGTTAGGTATGAAGAAGTTTGGGTAGTAGTCACTCTCCCACTTAGGACCATAAGGCTCACCGGGGTAGGGTTTGTAAAAATATCTTTTGCTAGTATCTGAAACGTATCTCTTAAATATCTTATTTATATTATCTCGGTTACCATTTACTACGCTGAAGAGTAGTACATTATTTTTATCTTCAGAAGCATTATAACTTTCTCTTAGTTGTTTTATGTTATCCGTTGAGACTTCGAAATTTGAATCATACTTAGGATTCCCAACAGCTATCGTATTTCCTTGGAACCCTGCTACTATTCCGTTTTCTATATTATTTTTAGATCCTACAAAAAACATATCAATCTTGTCTACCCATTTATTTCGTGAGCAAGTTTCAAGTCTTGTCTCTGCATTGTTGAGTATCCAAGAGTTAGGTTCTACGAGTGAAACCTTTGACCCTATTTTACTAAACTCTTCAATAATAGCATTCTCAGGAAACCAACGCTCTCTGTTCACTACTACCCAATCAGGAGTGAAAGGTAACCACTCTCCTAAACTATTGGAGTACAAGTGTTTAGATCGTTTTACATTACATAGTATCTGAAAGTTTTGTTTGCTTTGAACGGGGTGACTCAGCTCGGTGGTTTGAGCTACCATTGCAAAAATCCGATGTCCTTCTTTTGAAGCCTCATGGATTACCGAGTTTAGCGATGACAAAGCTTTAGCATCACTAGCAAAAATTAAAAGATTCATAACTTATTGTTTATTATTTGTTTATAAAAGTTCTTTTGTTATACTTGCAAACAAGCTGTCTCCGTTAATAATCTTGTCTTCTGTCATCTCGTTCAGAAAGTTCTTCCCGCTACTCTCCCAAAGGTGAATGGAATAAGAATTTGGTGAATGATAGTTGGGCGTTTCAAAAATGTCTTTGATGCCCGTTGGATGGTACAAAGGCCAAAAGAAAGCTTCGTGATGTAAAATCGTAATGTCCTCAGGCATCTGTTGTGACAACCAGAGTGGGTAGTTTACACTATGGATGCACCATCCAGGAGTACCTGGCCCAGTGCCTACGAAGGTATCCTTAAACCCTGCGAGCCATTTCTTTGCGAAGGTGCTATTCTTTTTTGATAAAATAGTTGCTGGACATAATCCCTCTGATCCGTTCTGCCCTTGCTGTCCCATTACGAAATCATAATTGAGAAGTTGAGTGAAAGGTTTAACAACTATAACGTCAGTGTCTAAATAGATTCCGCCTTCCTGAATAAGAACCTGTAACCTGATAACATCAGACTTATGTGCTGGTTCTGTGATTGGTTTACCAAATATATCAGTAGGAGCTTGAACCTTCTGTACTGTTACAAGAGGTTTAGTTTTATCCCACCACTCTCCTTCCGGTTCTGAATCTAACCATATCTTAACCTCATCTGCTCCTGATCTAACAACAGCTGATTTGACTGATAGGTAATGATGCATCTTCCACGGACGCTCTTTGATGTAAACAAAGTGTACTGTATTTGTGATGCTCATATTTATTTGGTTATTAGGTTTATAGGGTATCGTAGTAGGTGTTCTGTGATCTCTGCCTATCTATGTCCTTAGGGTGGTATAAGCTCCACTCCTCCTTCTGTGGAAGCATAGCGTAGCTGTCATACCCTTTGAGTGTCTCGTGAACTTTCTTGTGCCAGACAATACCTTCCTTCTTTCTATAGACTCGTAATTGTGGATCGGGAAAATTAACAAACCCTCTATCATCTACTCTCCAGTTCCAAGCTTTAATGTCTGCCTCTGTTAGCCCCTCTACTGTATTAACTCTTGGTACCCAGAATACATCAGTGTTTGGGTTTGATTCTAACACTGCTGGTAAGTTTACCATTAAGTTCTTGTGTGGGATTTCATCGGCATCACAGTTGAATATCCAGTCCCCACTACAAAATGAGTTTAGTTTGTTCTTCCAGTTGGCGAAGTGTCCTTCAAACTCTCCCTTATGCCATGAAAATGACCCGTTGACTGACTTAGATCGTAGATAGTTCTCTACTTCCTCATCTCCATTGGCAGCGTCATACAAGATAACTATCTCATCCTGATCACGCTTATTGTCTAACAGAAATGAAACAAGCTTCTGTATTTCAAGAAACTCATTACATACTGAAATAGCATATGATATACGCATACTATTCTTCTTCTTCTTCATTTGGTAATAAACCTAGATAGCTAAGTGCATCCATAAAGTCTTTCTCTGGAAAGTATTTCTTAGTGCTATTGTCTGGTTTAAACTTTTGTTTTGAAAGGATCTCTCCATCCTCTTCCGTAGTTGGTATCATCTTTACTGCAGCCCAAGCCCAGTTATCTGCCCCCGTTCCATCAGCGTATAACATTCCCGCTTCATTATGGACAAAAGCCGGAAGCCATACCTTGCCCTTCTCATCTTCTCCAGATAAATCCTTATATAAATCAGGTAATACGGCCATCTGCTCTTTGAAGAAATCACTTCCTATTTTACATATAGAGTTAGTATTGAACCCGCAGCCCCAACAAAAATAATTACTTAGCTTAGAATTAATCTCGACTTTATAACAGGCATCACCCCCGCAGCGGTCACACTTTACTAAATCATCAAATGCTTTTTTTTGTTTCATAATATGTTGATTGTTAATCTGTTAATAGTTCAAGTTCAGGTAGAACTAAGTCGACACCTACTGCAAACTTTGGAACATACTCTTCTAGTTTAATGTCTAAAACCTTTACCATGTTATCGAATGAGAAGTTAGTTCTACTATGATGTCCTTGTTTTTTTCCTCGTACTACATAGTTTTTATAGTTTTTATGCATATCCTTCCAGATTGCACCTACAACACCAGAATCTGGTTTGAACCAACTACTTTCTTTTAATATCCATTGATTAGCTGCTGAAGGATTTACCTTCTCTAACTCTCCACCTAGTAAGAATGACATCTCAGGATGTAAAAAATCTACCTGACCTGACCACCCTGAAGCAATGATTGGCTTCCCTGTTACTGAAAATTCTAATAAAGGTCTTCCGAATCCTTCTCCCTTTGTTAGACTAACCATTGCTTTTATCTTAGGATGGTTGTAGAGCATGTTTACCTCCTCATCTGATAGTTCTCCGTTTAAAACATAAACACTAGGTAAGTTAGAAGAGTTAACAGTCTTCTTTATACTGTTTATTCTTTTTAGAATCTCCTCTCTTGATATATAGGATGCTGATCCTATTGACGTCTTTAGTATTAATGCAGGTGTATTCTTTTGATTCTTGAATGTCTCAAAGAAAGTTTTAATCATAAACCCTACATTCTTCCTATCATGACCTAAAGAACCTGCCATCCAATGGCCTACGAATAAATAAGCAAACTGTTCAGGGATAGATTTTAAGTCGATAGTGTTATTCTTAGGTTCTACCTTTTTGTAGATATCCAAGTTCACTCCTTCAAATAAAACTTCAATAGGTTTCTCAAGTTTTATATTACCTTGTAATTCTCCATCTTTTCCTTTCTTTTGGAACTGAGTATTTTCAAATACTTTCTTAGAATGCTCAGATGATACAAAGTTCATATCCATTCTGTTCATCCCTTCTATCCAATCTCCTGCACAAATAGTAGTCTCAATACCAGCTGTAACTCCAATGTTGTATTTACCTACAGCTTGAAACTCATTTGGTATAGTTATCTGACTCCAGATGTCTGGTTTACCTTGCAACTTGTTGTCGGGTAGAAAATGAGACTTAAGGAAGGACCACTCTTCGTGATCTTCACAAAATCCCCAAGCTGTCTCTCCCCAGCGTTGATTCATGACCTTTACATCATACTTACCTGTTTCAATAACAGCTTTAACATAGTCTCTTGATCGTGCTCCGTAACCGCTGTAAGTATCTGCGGGACAGGAGATTACGTATGTTGGTTTACTCATAACTTAGTATATTAACTTGTGATTTAAATGTCTTCCTGTAAATTCTGTAGCATTGATTATATCAAACTTATTCCTACCTTCCCAGTTATCAAATAAAGTGTTGAATGCTTCTAAAACTCTTTCTGCTTGGTGCTTAGTTGTAAAACCTGCCTCATCTCCTAAAGCCCACTCTCTACCTTTTATACCTTTAGCTTTTCTCTCTTCAGGGCTTAAATCGTAAATAGCTCTGATTTGTTTTGCTACATCTTCAAACTTACATCTGTCATCAAATATATAAGGTGTTTGTATTGAGCCTTGTATGGATCTGGATGTTGGGTATACTGGGAATGCCCACTCGCCATGCTCCTTAAATGTCCCTTTATGGTTTGATGGGATGTCTGTTGAAGGTGTAAACCACTCTCCTTTGTCATCTACAAATCTCATCTGATCTTGCATTCCTCCTGTAACATTTCCTATGATAGGATTTCCTACAAGCATTGCTTCCGTTAATGTAAGTCCCCAGCCTTCGTTTGATGTTATAAGTATCTGTGCGTCTGTGGAGTTATATAATAAGTTTAACTCGTTGCTTGGATACTTTTTAGTTGAGAAGATAATATTATCAGGATACTTATCTCCGAAAAGATACTCTACACAAGCTACTAAATCAGTTCCGTGTTCGGATTTTGGTTCAGTGTGTAATATGAAATGACACTTCTTTGCTTTATCTTCAGGTAACTCGTCTAAAAATACTCGGAATGCCATAAGGGAGTCCGGTATTTGTTTACGTCTTATGTTTCTTGAGTTAAAGAATAATGTAAAATCAGATTCTCTGTTATTTAATACCTGTTTTTTAAACTTAACTAAATCAGGATTATCCTTTTCTACTGGTTTGTAAATATTCTCATTTAATCCGTGAGGGACATATCGTAATATCCTATCCTTAGATACCTCATCTAATACTAACCTGTTGATGTTAACAGTCTGTTTAGAAATACCCATAAGTAAATCACAAGCCTCATAGAAGGCTCTATTATACATTGGGGCTGGGTAGTCGTCCCATATATTAAGGTATGCAATAGGCATGTTTTTTCTGATCTCTGCTTCCATTTGGAATACCCAAGTGAAATATCTAGGATCAGTTATTAACATTAGAGCGTCTGGCTTGTGTTCTTTTATTAAGTCTCTTAGTATCTGAGGATTGCCGTAACCGTCTGTTGGGATTACCATTACATTTGAATCATCAATATTTACTATTTCATTAATAGATGCGGATAAATCAAACTTCTTGCCTTTCTCCGGATGCTTTATTGCTCCCCCTAAGTTTACCCAGTTAAAGTGATGTGCTGTACCTATTACAACTTCTTTTGCTACTGTCGCAACTCCACTATGTACTCTAATATCATCGCAAATCAGAAGGATTTTCTTCCTACTATCTTTTGGTATGTGTTTAAACTTACTCTCCATAAATTGTTATTTATAACTAATATACTATTTTTTTATTTACTTTCCAAACTTGTGTGGTTAGTAATTCTTCTCCTGAACTCTTCATCTGTTAAGTAAAGATCAATAGCTCTTTCAGATAACTTTTGGAATGAAAACTTACGTCTTACACACTCTATCCGGAAGTCATCCCATAGTTGCTTATCTACCTTTACACTTGTTAGTTTCCTATCTGTATTACTCATATTTATATATTTATATATTATATAATAAATATGTATATATTTAAAATTTAGACCCTAGTCCACAAAGGACTTCGTCTTTTTTATAAGGACAAAACATACAAGATTTCTTACTTGGTTCTTTTTCAAACTCCCTATCGTCTCTGTACACTCCATCAGGTGTAAAGCATTCTGAAATGAATTCATTCATCACATCATGAGCTTTATTAGTTTTCATAACCCCTGATGTTGGTTCCCATATCTGAATATGATTCTGAGGGTATTTTGAAGTCTTTGGTAACTTTCTCTTTAAAATAAAGAACTCTATGTCAATGTGATCTTCTGGAACATCATACTGCCGTGAGAAGAAGCGTTTGTAAAGTAGTAACTGAAACTGTTTGCTCTCATCTTCTTTTGCCCATTTCCACCATCCATTAGTAGAAGTCTTAATATCAATGATAGTAAACTTACCAGTATTCTCATTATACAAAACAATATCTAAATACCCTATGTAGTAAACATTTGGAGTATCTTTGTTTGGTGTAATGGTTAATGGTACCTCACATCCTACTAAATGGACTTTATCCTTAGAGAAGTGATTATGACGTTCTACTTTAAAAGTCTCTATGATATCAATACCATCCTGATAAAACTCCTCGAATGTACCCTTATCCATGTAGTGCTCACCGTTATTAGCTTCTACCTGCTTAGTATACTCAGATATAAACTGGTCTTTGAATATGGAGTACAAGTCTAATGAATCTGCCTTAGCTTCTGATTCATCGTACATCACATCTAAATAACCTTGAAGGGTTTCGTGCATTGCTGTTCCAAAGGTAGTGTGTGATGAAGAAGTAAATCTTCTTAAGCCATCTTTGTATTCCAACTTCCATCGGTAGTTGCACCCACGATAAACATTCATTTGTGAGAAGGATACGTGCTTCTGTGTATCTTTGTTGATCTCAGGTTGTTTATATTCCTTGATCATCTTTACTTTCTCTGGGGTATCTCGGATGTCCAGAGGATAGAATAAATCCTGTTGCATATAACTATTTTTTAAGTTTCTCCTTTATAACCTCTAGGTATAAAGTAAGGTCCATTGCTTCCTCTTGAGCATGGTTTATCCAGTCAAGAATGTTTAAATCATCCCTCTCTAATGTGGTATTGTACTTCTCGATACCTACTTGTGATCTCTGTTCAAACTTCTCTTTTACTTGTTGAACATACTTATCTTCTCTTGGTGATATTGGTGTAGAATCTACTGAATATGTTTTATCTATAGTCACTTGTATATCTCCAGGGTACATGTTTATAGATCTACTCTCACTATTCTCGTACCACTTAGTAACTGAATCTGACATAACTATTTTATTTTATTTATAAAACTTCTTTCTTTACTCTATCTTTGTAGTATTTCTCCAAAGTCTCAATGCGATCATCTGCGTCTGCTAATGCTGTTAAAGCTTCATTAGCGTTGTTATAAAAATCTGATGTTGAGTGGTCTCCTATTCCTGCTGGATTATTACCTAGTAAGTCCAGAGTTAGAACCGCCTTAGATTTATCAGCTAAGGCTTGGTTCAATAACATTAAGTATAACTCCCTTTTCATTAGATAAGTTGATCTTTTAACTCTTCTCTCAGTTCTCTTGGAACTGATGCTTCTAGTACTTTTCTTGTTATAGGATCAAAGAATACTGGGATTGGTATTAACCCATCCTCAGATGTTCCAGTTACAAATTTTGATACAGTTCGAAGGATAACTCCTTGTTGAAATAGGACTCCTCCTTCTGTGTTTAATTGGGCCTCTGTTGTTGTCAGGTCAATTGCTGGTTGTTGTGGTTGATTCATATCTTTATTATTTATTTTTCAGTTGTTTGAGAATATTCTCCGTATATCGAGAAAGTTTTTATTGGCTCTGGTTTTATTTCTACCTCTTCAGTTCTTATCGCATAAAGCTTAGAATCTAGGGGATCCAACCTAAATGATACTGGTTCCCCTTTAATACGAAACCAAGCTTCTAAAGCATCGGTAAGCGTCTGGTGGACTGTTCGTGTCTCTTCTACTAACCTCCAACGGTCTCCTCCAAGATCCGTTACTCTATTTGCAATAAGCTCCAGATGCTCTTCTTCTACTATTTTACTTTGTTCCATCTTTCTTTACTTTATTTTATTACATAAACTGTGATGGGTCAACTCCTTGTGGAGTTGGTTCATCAGAAGGTTCCTCAACGATTACTGTCTCAGTCAATAGGATAGTTCCAGCAACTGATGCTGCACTTCTAAGAGCTGTGATTGTTACCTTTGTAGGATCAATAATACCTGCTTCTTTGAAATCAATGAAAGTTCTTGATTTGATGTCGTAAGACTCCCATAGAGGCTTATCAGATGTCGATATAGCGAGGATCTGTGCTTCAACAGGATCAACTCCCGCATTAACTAAGATCTGCTCAAAAGGCTTAGAAAGGATTTTATATACAATCGATTCTCCAATGCAGCAATCGGGATCAAGTTTCTCTCTTGATTGAAGTAAGGCACGTCCTCCTCCAGGCACTATACCGCTCTCTATTGAAGCTTTTGTAGCGTGGAGGGCATCTTCTACCCTATCCTTCTTTTCTTTCATCTCCGCCTCTGTGAGGCCTCCTACGTGGATTACAGCAACACCTCCGACAAGCTTTGCAAGTCTGTCTTGAAGTTTCTCAATAGTATAAGGAGTATCGGCTTGAGTTATCTGAGCTTCTATCTCTTCAACACGGGTGTCAATAGCTTCCTGCTCTCCTTTACCATCGATGATCGTTGTTTGTTCTTTCCCTATTTTTACTGAACGAGCTTCTCCAAACCAGTCGTAACTGAATCTATCAAACTTCATTCCTTTCTCTTTAGAGAATACGGTACCTCCTGTAGTGACTGCGATGTCTTCCATTACTAGTTTTCTTCGGTCACCAAACTCAGGAGACTGAACAGCACATACACGAAGAGTTCCTCGCATCTTATTCACGATAAGAGCAGCTAAAGCTTCGTTGTCAATGTCATCAGCAATGATAACAAGTGAACGAGCTTGTTGTGATACACCCTCTAAAATAGGTAAAAGATCCTTTACTTGTGTCAGTTTACCTTCAACAAGAAGAATAAAAGGATTGTCAAGAACAGCATTCATAGTGTTGTTGTCAGTGACGAAATACGGAGATTTATACCCTTTATTAAACTGAAGACCTTCTACTGTCTCCAAATAAGTCTCTCCTGTACGGCTCTCCTCAATGTGAACAACTCCTTCCATACCTACTTTATCAATAGCGGCAGCAATAAGTTTACCCGTTTCTGGATCGTTGTTAGCGGATATAGTAGCAATTTGTTCTAACTGCTCATCAGATGAAATATCCTCACTACCTCCATCTCTTAAAAAATCTACTACTTTTAATACTGCAGAATCAACTTCACGTTTGATCTGAACTGCGTTAGCTCCGTTAGCAAGATGAGGTAATGCACTCTTAACAATATCCCTCGCTAATAACGTGGAAGTAGTTGTGCCATCCCCAGCATTGTCTGCAGTCTTTACAGATGCCTGTTGGATTAACTGAACACCGGCTTGTTCTACGGTATCCGTAAGTTCAATAGATTTTGCAACAGTAACCCCGTCTTTTGTTGAAAGTACTTCACCGTCTTTAGTGTAAACAGCATTCCTACCATTTGGACCAAGTGTCGTTACTACTGCGTTTGCAAGGATGTCTATCCCCTTAATCATTCTGTTTCTGGCTTCTACGCCTAATAAAACTCTTTTTCCCATTTTTAATCTTCTTCAATCCCTGTTAGGCGTTCATAATTAATTGTTGCTAAAACTTTACCTTCGTCACAAGCGACTAGCTCACCTTCCTCGTCTTCTAGTTTTGTGATCCCTACTTGAGGTAAAATAACTCGTTGACCTACTTTCATTGCCATTGGAATGAGTTCTCCGCTAAGAGGAGATCTTCTTCCAGGACCTACTGAAATGATGTCACCTGTAAGGTGTTTTTCCTTTCCCATGTCTGGGACGATGATTGAGCCATACGTAGTCTCTTCTTCTGGAAGAGGTCTTACGATGATCGAATCAAATACTGCTTTTATTTCCATATTTAAAACTTATTTATTAATAATATAAACAAACTGACTCCAGAATGCAAATTAGTTTACTTTATTTTTAGAACTTGTGGTTTAGAGGACTCTGAAACAGGTACTTGGATTTTTAATAATCCGTTCTCCATATCTGCTGAAGCTTTTTTAAGATTGTAGTTAGGTGAAATCTTATAGCCAAACTTAAAAGACTTCTTAGAAAGTCCATTATAAATGTATCCTCCTGGAAGATTCTCCTCCGATTTTGGTTTTTGGTAAGAAATGTTGATCTCCTGACCCTCTATATTGATGTCGATATCTTTCTTAGATAAACCCGTACAGGCTACCTCGAAGAAAAGACCTTCTTCATTATAATAAATGTCAAGTGGATGTGGTATTTTTGTTTGTGCGGCTGGTAAATAGCCTAAGTCCCGATCAAAGAAATTACGGAACAGAATGTCAAATGGTGTTATTGTACTCATAAGATGTAAATTTATGATGCCCTAAGGTCATCGATTATTAAATGTTTGATACTGCTCTGGAGTCAGTGTCTATTATAAATATTAACTTTTCTATAACTCTCTTACTTTGTGGAAAAGCCAAGCTTCGGTTGATTTTGGCTTACAAACAACCATAGTACTAGGTCCTGTGAAAAAACAAAGGGAGTACGTGTTATTAGAATCAGTTCTTTTTATGTATAGTTGATTATCTTTTAACTCTACTATACCTTTAGCCTGTACTTCTTTGTTCGCAATCCTGGTAAATCTTCCTGAGGGTTCTATCTTTACGACCTCTCCATCTTGGCTCTGCCAAACTCCAATAAGCGATCTATATGTTGAGTGTTTGAGTTCTTCCTGCGATTGTAACGCTAAGCTAAAAAGCAGTAACGATAATGTAATTAATTTTCTCATAGTTTTTATTTATTTATTTATTTTGTTTTACTCTTCCTCCTGCTCCTTAGATTCTATTTTATCTCCTATTTTAATGAAGTTCATTTTTGCTATCTCACAAATTCCAACAGCCTCATACTCATTAAAAGAACCCCATAGCAAAGCCTCAAATATTAAACGTTCAGCCATTGTGCTTCTCATGTAATCAAAATCATCAGGTGGTATTGAATCTAACAACTCCTTGATCTTATTACACACCCTCTCAGTGTTAATCTCTATTATATCCTCGTTTTTTGCTCTTAAACTTTCTGTCATAATTATTTTTTATTTGTAACTTATTGATTATCAGTGACCTTCGGCCCTTTATATTGTGTTTTGGTCATCTGATTGGTCTTTTGATGCTGGGTAATATATGCTTCCACGTCCTCCCTGTGTTTATGCTACTAATGGTTGCCTTACTAACAGGATAATCAGCAGATATAACAGAATGACTATCAGAAGTATTTAGGAGCCTTTTAACGATACATTCAGCATCAGCATTGCTAAAATTGGATAATCCGTGGTTCTCTCCCCTAATCGTAACGCCCTGCTCTATGTTGTATTTAGCGTGTTCCTTCTTCGTAGCCCAGCGTAGATTATCTACAGCATTATTACTCTTGTCAGTATCTTCGTGATCCACCTCAGGCTTATTCTCAGGATTAGGCAGGAAAGCAGTAGCAACCAGCCTGTGTACGCTGTATGAGGT
>Ga0208814_1000275_pt1 | contig 34740 bp, 47 predicted proteins | sample MalvirAntarct_55_FD_184253 | JGI IMG/M metagenome (GOLD analysis project Ga0208814, IMG submission 184253) | Marine viral communities from the Global Malaspina Expedition - Malaspina viral metaG Antarct_55 (SPAdes) (version 2) | ecosystem: Environmental > Aquatic > Marine > Oceanic | place... | reverse complement strand
AATCAGGAACGCCGCTGGTGCGGGTATGGCTCGTGGTGGGGTTGTTGGATATGCGCCGGGTGGCGCAGTAAACATGGATGCGCTTTTAGACGCGCTTATGCTAGCTGAAAGTGGTGGTGATGCAAACGCAGTGAGTCGTGCAGGAGCAGAAGGTGCCTATCAGATAATGCCTTCGACTGCCGCAGACCCAGGTTTTGGTGTATCCCCTATGGAGGGTGATAGGTTTGACCCAGAAGCAAGCCGTGCTTTTGCTCGCCAGTACCTACAAGCGATGATCGACAGGTACGATGGAGACATAGAAGCCGGACTTATTGCTTACAACGCAGGTGCAGGAAACGCTGATAGGTTCATAGCAGCGGGCAGAGATTATGAGGTACTACCTCAAACTATGCAGACGCAGCCCTATGTGCGTAAGGTTATGGGGCAACTTGAAAAAGAAGAGCGTAGAAGAGATTTCCGAATGGGTGGCGGCAGAAACATCTCTACAACTGCCGATGAAAGTTACACGGAACGAGCTAGACGAGAGCGGCTAGAAAAACAAGAAGCTGGATTGGCTTCCCTGTACCCACCAGTAGCTATGGAAGAAGCTGAGATGTACGAGCCAAACCTTCCCGATGCCCTTGCAGTAGCACAAGCTATGGAGTCCTTGAGTGGCGGCGCAGAAGAAGTAGTAGAAGAAGTCCCCGTGATTGAGGACTTAGAATTTGTACGCGGTAATACTCAAAGCCCTGCCGAGATTGACGGACGCCCAGTAGAAGGTTACACGCAACGAAGAACACGAGAGCGGCGGGAAGCTAATGCGCCTGCTGAGGGCATTGCAGGTTACTTTCAGAATATAGGCAGGCAACAGCAACTACGCAGGGATGACTTTCGTAGGGCAGTGCCCGGTGCGGAAGCTGCGGTGGCTAGAGCAGAGCAAGAAAAGGCGGACGGTGGTATCGGTTACTTACGTCGCGTAGGCAGGCTCCAAGAAGGGGCGGCACAACGTCAGGCCGAAGAGAGCAATCGAGCCGCTAGTTTCATAACTATGCTACAGGAAAATCAAAATAAAAGTGAAATTGAACCCGTTCGACCTTTCGTCAATGAAAGTTTTAAAAACGGCGGAGATGTTAAGCGGTTTGCTGGGGAAGATGGAAGCTTTATAGACACTTTGGGCGATATGCAGCGGTCGGCATATGAAGCCACTAAAGATTACATGCCTGATTTTGGGAATATCGTAAGTGAGCAAATGGAGAATGCAGCCGAAGATCCTTTAAATTATGCGGCAAACGCAATCCTCGCCGCGTATGGTGGACCCGCAATTCTTAGAGGGGGAGCGAAGCTGCTTACGCCTGTAGTTAAAAAGTATGGTCCGGCAGCACTTCAAAGAGCAAAAGACTTGGCTCTGCGGGCGGCTGGTAAACCTAACCCCGCTGCCACCGGACCTGTTAGACCTCCTTTCAGACCCCCCGCAAGCAGGGTAGTTGATCCCGTAAAAGTAGGAGTAGGGACGGGTGTTGCAGGTGCGCTTGGAATTAAAGCCGCTGACTACCTTATGGGCGATGGCGAAGAAGTAGACGAAGCTAATGTACCGGCTACAGACGCAAACTACCCACTAACCCCACTAACTCCAAAGCAAGAACAAGAAAATATAGTAAAGGGTCTTCTGGCGTTGCCTCGTAAGTCAGCACTTCAGAAACGTAAAGAAGCCTACGAGGAAGAGTTCGGCGGTAGTGAGAGAAACGGCATAGCTAGACTATCTGACTTCCTAATGGGTGTAGGCCAGAGTGGTGGCACTAATCTAGGCGCAGCTCTAACTGGCGGTGGTACTGCTTTACGTAGTGCCGACCAAGCAGAACGCTCTAGACGGCAAGAGGTATCTAAAGAACTACTCGGAATGGAAGAGCTTCAAGCAGCGCGATCTGCCGATCTGCAACAGATATTTGCCGAGTCCGCCTTAGCTTCACAACTAGCGGCAGCAAGCGATAGAAGTGAATTTATAGCAGATGCGATGGAGGAGATACGATCTTCGGACCCCGCTTATGGTCTACTAGAAGCTGACCTCTTGGAGAAATTGCAGGATGGAGAGATAACACAACTGGAGTATGATGCAGGGGTGGAATTCGCACTTACTTCGGCTCTAAGTAGGTTGGATAGCGTGTATTCTGGATCGGTGTCCGGCACAGCAACAACTCCATTCAATGCTGCCACCACTGGTAGCTTTGATCAATAGGTAACTTGATATGCCCTTGTTTACAGCCACAGCCCCTACTGGGGAAAGCCTGCGTTACTTTGTACCCGAAGGCACTACAGAGCAGGAAGCCTTGGCGTTAGCCTCTACTGCCTATCGATTAAAAGAGCGCGGCGTAGACGTAGAAAAGGAAACTAAACTTAAGACTTCGATTGGCGGGTATGCAAGCGAAATAGGTAAGGGTCTATTGTCTGGCGCTGCGGGACTTGTTGAGTCGGCGGCTACGGGCGCGTCATTCCTGTTACCTGAAGAGCAAGAACAAGCTGCACGTGCAGCTATACAAGACATCGGCGCTGGCGTACAGGAAGATTTAGCTCCTAAGCGTGCCTACCGTACGTCTAAGTTACGTAAGTTTGCTGAAGCTACAGGTTCTACCCTACCTTTTATAGCTACGGGCGCGTTCGGTGGACTAGGCGCGTTAGGTGCGGGTGTAGGTTTAGGAGCCGCTGCTGGTTCTGGTGAAGCCGCTAAACGCGCTATGGCTGCGGGAGCTACCGAAGAACAAATAAGCAAAGCTGCTGGACTGGGATTGATACCGGGCCTTGGCGAGACTCTAGTGCCGTTTGCTATAGGTAAGTCTATCCGTGCAGGGTTGGTTGCTAGGGGTTTAGGTAAGTCTATTGGTGAAGCTCCCGCTGGGAATGCGTTAGCCCGATTACGTAGAGTAGCTACTGCCGCAGGCGGTGAAGGACTACAAGAAGCTTCAGCAGAAATAGCGCAGAACTTAATTTCTCAAGGTGTATATGACCCACAGACCGGCACGTTTGCAGGTACTGGAGAATCCCTTGGTTACGGTGCAGGTGTAGGCGGACTACTAGCCGCGCTTGCTGAACTTGCAATACCTGACGGTAGACGTAGTTCGGGGGTTCTTACTGGCGCTGAGGAAACAACCCTAGAAAACAGAGCTGTAGACCCCCTAGGATTACCCGCTCCAGAGAGTCCGGTAGAAGTATTACCGCCAGAAGGACCACAACCAGTAGTAGGAGGTCCACCACCTCCGCAAGATAGGGTGGGTTTACCCGCTCCAAGACAAGAAGCAATTCTTGTGGCTCCAGACGGTATGGCGTTCCCAGAAAGATACGCCGCCGACTACCGTATTTATCGGCGTGCTAGAAGTGCAGAGATATCTGAGTTCGCCCCAGAGAGACGCCAAGCTGAAGAAGCAAGACTCGCGCGCCAGTTCCTAGCAGACAAAGAAGCGGAGGAAACCTCAGCAATAGCAGAAACACAACGACTACTCCAAGAAGATCCCGCAGCTTTACAGACAGATCTGTTCCCAGGGTTAAAAGATGGCGCTAGAACTAAAATAACTAAGAAAGAATTAACGGATTTAGGCATCCCAACAGCGTCTCGTTTTGCTACAAAACTACCGGACCTTGATTTAGCTAACGTAGAAGACGCGCGTACTGCGGCAGCAGAGATTGTGCGGTACGTAGGGCTAACCTCAACTAAAAAGAACCCCGCGCGTCGCAATGCTGCATTAGGTTTACTTACCGTTCCGGCACTCCGAAATTTAGAAACTACAGCGCCTGCCACTACCGAAGCAGCTCCGCTGCAAGACGCACAGATAGATATAACGGAGCAGATAGCTACTAGTAATATTGAAGAGCAAGGTGCACAACAAGCTGCGCGTATAGCGACAGAAACAGAAGCGTCGTTTGTCGCACAAGAAGCGGCGAGAATAGCGCAAGAGGATGCCGCATCAGAGCAGACACAAGCAGGGTTTGAGCAAATACGCGAAGCTCAACTAGAGCAAGACCTTGCCGCTGGTGCCGCTGCTAGTGCCGCTGTCGCCCCTGCCGGAGTTGCTACTAGTCCTCTGGCAGCAGCCTTACAAGAAGCAGACCGTACGGGTCGAGAAGTAGAGGGGCAGGCGCAGTTAGATATCGCAGCAGTATCGCCGAGTGATCCCGCCGCAGTAGAGGCACAACAAGCTGTTGAAGGGCAGGCTATAGATGAGCAACTTGCATCAGTACAGCGCACCTTAGAGTCTGAAGAAGCTGCGGCGGTAGCTCAAGATCAAGTACAAGGTGAGATACTTGGTCCTCAAGGCGGAGCGCGCCGTGCCCCAGATAGGTTTACTGAGACAGCAGTCGAGCCTCAAGCCCGTACGATGGAGACAGACAAAGCCGCAGTTAACGCTATAAAAGATAACCCTGCGAATCCCGCACAGTCGTTCTTCCAAGGAACTTCGGTAGCTGATGGGTTAGCTGCTCTAGCTGAGAGCATGAGTGAAAGCGGTTTAAACACCAAGAACGCTGCGGCCTACGGATGGGTAAAAGCAAACTTAAGTGTAGAGTCAAACGAGTTTGTTGGTGAAGCCACTCGCACGTTAGCAGCAGTCAAGGGTAGGCCACTTACTGTAGCAGCAGCACTAAAAACTTCTGAGCCTATAACCCCAGATACTCTAGCTAAACTACAGGCCGGAGACTTACGTGGCGCGATCAACGACCTAACAAAAGTTAAAGAAGCGAGCGTAGCGAGCGTAGCTAAGGCTATCGAGAAAGGTCTGGGTAATACTAAAGTTGTCATGGCTAGCAATGTGGTCAACGAATCCGGTGAAGCGGTTGCAGGTTTGTACGACCCAAGAACTGATACCATCACGCTGAACCAAGACGTCACTCAGTCTAACCACATCCTACTGCATGAAGCTATGCACGCCGTGACTTCTCACGAGCTAACTAAGAACACTCCTGCTGCAACACAGATGCGTAACTTGTTTGCAGCCGTACAAGACGGGCTAGATACAGCCTATGGCGCTACTAATGTCGATGAGTTTGTAGCCGAAGCATTTAGTAACCCTGAGTTCCAGGCTAAGCTAGCGAGCATATCTGTTAAAGGGGATCGCATAACTCTTTGGGATAAGTTTACGAATATTATCGGTAACATCATGCGCCGATTCCGTGGACAGCCTAGCATTAAAGTTGAGTCCGCCAAGGACAAAGTAGACTCCCTTATCGCTGATCTTATCTCCCCTGCTCCTGAGTATCGCAATGCAACTATACTGCCATCGGCGACTATAAAAGGTACAAACGCAAAACTGGCTGATCAACTAGGTAAATTTGTTAACAACAAAGTATCACCGCAAGACGTAGCCGCCGTATCTGGGTACATGTCTCAAGCCTCTGTTGCCAGTAGGAAGCTCTGGCTATCCGCCCTACCTTTACCTGCTATAGCTAATGTCATAGAAGCAAAGATGCCTGCGCTTAGTCGCTTGACTAAAACTCTGGTTAACACAATACAGAACAAAGCAGGTATGAGGCAGAAAGAACTAAGCAAGGTAACTGATACCGCCTTAGAGTTAGAGCGGCTAGCCAAGGAGCTTACTAAGGAGCAAAGAACTGCGCTCGATGACGTGATAGGCGTTGCTACTACATCAAGAGTAGATCCAGACAAGCCTAGGTCGGTGTACGCGTTCAAGAATAATAGGAAAGGTGACAGCGCAAAGCAACTTATATGGGACAGGTCGCAGCCCGAGTGGATAGCCTTAGCACCGGAAGCTAAAAAAATGTATCGCATTATGCGTGACGCTTACGCTGAGCAATACACTAAGCTTAGAGAAACTTTTGAAGCGCGTATCGACGTGCTCGAGACTAACCCCGCAATTAGAAAGCAGATAAAAGATACGCTGTTGGAAAAAGTATTCGGTAAAGATGCAATCGACCCGTACTTCCCGCTCCATCGTAAGGGCAACTACTGGCTGTCTTACAATGCCCGCGTTGCGAACCCCTTTACTGGAGCGATAACTACTGAGCCGCACTACGAGGCGTTCGCTTCTATCCCTCAAAGAAATTTAGCTAGGCTAGAGTTAGGAAACAACGAGGAAGTAGTAGAGGGAACCTTCGAAGAGTTTGAGAAGGCAGCTAGAAACGGTAGTGGATCTAACCGCAGTGCGGATATCGGTACTACGTTTAAAGTACTGAACGAACTTAAAGCTGCGGGAATAGACCCAGATACAGAGCAGGTAGTACTAAACATGCTACTAGATGCGATGCCTGAACGCGCCTTAGCTAGCTCACTTCGTACACGTAAAGGAACCCCAGGCTTCGAAGCGGATGCCGTTAAAGTATTTAGAGAGCGGATGCCTAATATCGTGTCGCAAACTGTGAACCTACAGTATGAAACAGAACTGTCTGTTTTATCTGAGCAGGTAGCCGAAGCCAAAAACGTAGCAGCAAGCGCAGCCGTCAATGACAATGACAGGATGTACGTAAACCAAACGGCGGACCACCTACAAGAGTACATAGATTTTACTAAGAATCCACAGTTAGCTACGTGGAGTAAGGCACTTAAGTCTGTCGGCTTTGGTATGACATTGGGTTGGAACGTATCGTCTGTACTGGTTAACTGGACTAACATACCAGTAGTAGTTCTACCTTACCTAGGAGGTAAGTACGGGTACAAAGTGGCGAACTCGGCGCTATACAACGCACATAAACAATTCCTTAAAGCGCCAAAAAGTCGTGATTTAGAAGGGTTTAACGACGCTAACTACGGCAAACGTATAGAAGGACCGTCACTTTCTAACATAGACTTTAGTGATCCTAACTTGTCTCCAGAGTTAAAGAAGTATGAAGCTCTAGCTAATCTTCTAGACATGCGTGGGCAATCTAATACTACTATGATGTCGGAGGCGTTGGAGACAAGAGATCCTGTAGGGGGAGCGTGGAACCAGATCAACGCAACGATGGGTTACATATTCCACCAGGGCGAGCGCCTTAACCGCCAAGTAACTTCTATGGCTACGTTCGACTTAGAGCTACAAGCAATTGCTAAGAAGAAGTACAAGGGTGATGCAAGTAAGATAACTAAAGATGACCAGCAAGCTGCCGCGCAAGCAGCACTAGATACTACTGAGCTTACAAACAGTGGCGCGCTTACAGAAACTGCTCCTCGCTTAGCGCAAACTAATTGGGGTAGCGTGATAGCTATGTACAAGCGCTTCGGTGTATCGATGCTGTATCTACAGGCGCGCATGGCTAAACAATCTATCGACAACGCGCTGCCTATGGAGCTAGAACGTATAGCTACTGAAAAGCATAACGGCGATCAAACCAAGCTAACGGATGAAGACAAAGCAGAGGCTCAAGAAGCGGCTAACTTAACTAAGTCTATTGCCAAGAAACAAATTGCAGGGTTGTTCGCTAGCTCAGCAGTTATGGCAGGAGTACAAGGACTTCCCCTATACGGAGCAGTTGCATTCATTATGAACACTGTCTTCCTAGACGACGAAGACGAAGACTTCGATACTATAGCTGCTGGCTTCTTCGGTGAGGGTTTTTACTCCGGCGCTATAAACGCTACTATGGGGGTAGACGTAGCGCCACGTATTGGTATGACCAATCTAATATTCCGTAGTCTGCCTAACAAAGAGCAAGACAGTTTTATATTACAAGGTCTCGAACTGTTAGCTGGCCCTGTATACGGAGTTACGGCTAGAGCGTTTGATGGTATTGGACTTATAAACGAAGGGGAAACTAGACGTGGGATTGAAAAGATGCTGCCTAGTTTTGCTAGCAACATATCCAAGGGTTTCCGTTACAACGAAGAAGGTGTAACTACACTACGAGGCGACCCCATCGTAGAAGATGTAGGTGTAATGGGCGCAGCCGCACAGTTAATCGGCCTAGCTCCTGCTAGCTATACTCAGCAGATCGAAAGAAACTCAGTCGATAAACGTATCGACAGGAATATAAACTCGCGTCGCAGTAAGTTACTACGAAAGTATTATCTGGCTAAAAAGAACTTTGATTTTGATGAGGCAAGAGACGTAGAGAAAGACATGCGAGAGTTCAATAAAGAGCATCCAGAAGTAAGTATAGACGCCGATACAAAAGCGCGTTCTCTAAAGCAACACAAGCGAACTAGTGAGAAGATGAGAAAGTTCCGTGGGGTTTCGATATCGTCGAAAAGAGAAGACGCGGTACTGAAAGCTAGAAGAGACGCAGGAGGGTTCGATTAAAAATGCCCCCCAAACGGGGGGCTAAGTTCTCAACTAAGAGAATGATGAACTCGTAGCGTATCATATTACCCGCCAAATTCGTACTCCATACCTGCCGCCCTCTATCACAACTCGGTACTCTATCTGCTTGCTTTCTAGGTTAGCTGCTCTTCTTATTTGAGCCACAGCTTTGTAAGTATTGACGGCAGGTATAAATATAGAAGTGCCTGGGGTGAACCTTTCCCAGTCTATATCAAAGCGTAAACCGTCAGGGCTTACCTTACCGCCTCTATTTTGGTGGCTCATACAGAGACTCTAGGTTCTTAGGTATCGGTGTGCCGTCATACTCCTCTCCGTCTTCTGAATCAAATACTAAACTAAGTACGTAGGTACTACCTGCACCTTGTATGGGAGTACCTTTACCCAATTTAATACGCTCGTTTTTACCTCCGAGTAAAGCGATTATACCTCTAACTACCTCTGGGTAAGGTGCTCCTCTTTTCGCGCACCATTTTTTAAACGGAGTCGGTAGTAAGTACAGCCTACCAATGTCGAACTCGTACCGACCAACCCAAGAATAGAACGGTGTTTTGTCTGGCTCTATTAATACGTGCAATCCAGAACCGTCAGTTCTTCTAGCGTCATCAGTACTTTTAATACGTAAGATCGCACCCTGCTTCTCGTAGAAATATTCTTTAACTAGCTTCTCTACGTCTAAGTCTAACTGCTTATCCCACGCCATCATTCTCTTCATCTGCTGAACAGTCCAGTCAAGAAGCGCTTCAATGTCTATATCCCACAACCCACATCTCTTAGCAATTAAAGACCCACCTACTACACAGGCAGCTCCGGCAGACCAATTGCGGTTTTGATCTGTCATCCCAACGCGTCTAATTATTACGGCGCGTATCTTGAACAGCAACTTCTCTACGGCGTCGGTGTCTTTAAGTATCTTTTGCATAAGAACTTCACCTGCGTGCCCACAGTTCTTCTGGATACCTACGTTAAGGGCAAGTGTTTCTTCTTGAGGTATATCCAGTTTAATTAGCTCAGTCTCTATCAATCTTTGTAGCTCGCCTTTAGGGAGTTCTTTCTCGGCTGTCATAATCTCTACTAAACTTTTGTTGCCATTAGTAGACATGATAAGCGCCCAAGCTTCGCCAGTGTATCGTTCCTTGTTTTGTCCACCGCTAGTCATACGAGTCTTTTGTCTGCCGCTAGTTATAGCGTAGCAAATGTCGCTTATCTTTCCGGCGTCGAGATTAGTTATCTCGTCAATGTAGATCGGTAGATTTTTCATAGCCTCAGCACGATTCCATATACCGTTATCTGTAGATTGCCCGACCATAATATATTCTTCAGGCGAACCCCAAACCGAAGCCCCAACGATCATACCTGTAGACTTCCCATACCCTGAGTAGCTACTCATAACGTGGTTTATAAACCCGTTAGAGTTAGGCATAAACTTCATCAACGGAGAGCCGAACGCTGTCGCTACCATGAACTGATGTGGCTCCATGTCAGGACGTTCGTAAAACTTAACCGCCTCTTTCCAATCCTCTAGCGTTCCACGTTTTTGAAACATAGGCATGTACTTAGCAGTAAAGGCTGACGGCGGGTTCTCTTCCAAGTGATCGGCGAATATCTCCCGATCTCCTACGACAAAAGATCCGTAGTCTTTAGTCCAACCGAACTGAGTTTTAGCGTCTATTGGTGTTTTACTTATCTGAAGTTCTTTAATCCAAGCCTGTATATAATTCATTAGTATTTCCGGCCTCATTAAGTGAATATCGTTTTTACCCATCTCCTCTCTAAACTTTTCCTTAGAGGTAGTAGACGTGCCCTGTACTACAAACGTCACTATGCCTTCTAGCGTTGTATGATGTTTGAACTCAAAGCAGGGTCCGTCTACCGGATCGGTTATTCTCTTAGTTAAATAGAGATCTTTATCGTGTACTTCAATCTCGTCTATCTCCCCCTCCTTATTCCTTTTCCGCAGGAACACCCCACCATTGCCACCTCTGAAGTACGGTGCAGGGTAGGTAGGTATCTTATACTCGACAGTAGTAACCACCTCCGTCTCGTCAGCAAACAGACCTGAGTCCACAGGCACGGCGCTAGGTTGCAAGTTACCTAGGGGTATCTCGATTATGTTGTCTTCTTCTGTAGCTTCTCTGATCTCATACGACAGTTTAATAGGCGTGTTTATCTTGCCGCGCATAGGACAGCCTACGCAACCCGCAGGATTGTCCGCCTCAAACGTAGTGCATAGATGAGGAGAGTGAAGAGAGTCCGCTACCTTTTCTGTTTCGTGTGCCGAATAGTGTGCGTACCTGCTAGATACTATATGTATAGCCTCGGGTTCGTCACAGTGCTTGGCGATAGACAGTACGTGGGTCCAATCGTTATACGACAGCTCGTCAGGCTTTTTAATAGCCCGATCTATCTGCGCGCAGCCCTTACCAGCAGCAGTTTTAACCAGTATGTTGGTAAACTTTTTCTCTAAGTTACTGCTGAGTAAGTTCTTCGCGTTCTCTCGATCTTCCTTAGTGTACTGGCGCTCTTGCAGGGCTGGTACTAAACCTTCGTTAGGTAGTAGCTCCGACATCTGCTCTAGAGTAACTGTAGGATTTAGCTTACCCAGTATTCTCACACTACTAGGTGGCGTAGACTTAAAGTTACGCGTACCTGGCACGCGCAGTATTCTAGCCATGTCGGAAGTTACGGCGGGATCAACTTCGAATCCGTTCTCTACACAGGCCATCTTTAATCGGCTTGCTATAGGTAGCCACGCCTGCTTTGTACAAGGCTCAGCCAAAGCCCAGTACACGTGTAGCCCACGACCTGAATCAACAGTCAGTGTAGGTATAGGAAGGGATAGTTCCTTACAGAATCCCTGTAGCGCATGTATACCATGTGCCTTATCTGGATACGGCTTACCTTCCCCACAATCTATATCGAGAAAGAATGCTCGCATCTGACTGACGTTTTCAGCTTTCCTATTCGTATCTTCTACGAAAGTCCCTAAGCCAAAATACGCGTCATAGCCTTCATGATCAAAGTTTAGTGCCGAGTCATTTATTGAATCTATCGAACTATAGAATTTTTGAACGTGCTTACCGTCTTTTTTTCTTATAGCGTATATACAATAGAAACCATCATCACCTAGCACCGTACTCAGAAACTGCGTCGTGTTCATCATCACATCTCTTAGTACTTTATTGGAGGGTCAGGGGTTCCCTAGAGAACCCTAGCCCGTTTTTATTTTAGTGTAGGAGTGTAGCTGCTAGTCGTCCCACTCATCTAAGAGATTGGAAAGATCTTCATCTACTTTAGGCTTTGCAGCTTTCTTCTTAGATACCTTAACTGTAGGCTCTTCGATTACTTCTTCGGCTTTTGCCTTTGCTGGTGCAGCTACGGCCTCAACTGCGGCCTCAACTTCTGGGAACAGAGAAGGTAATGCAGCTACCTCTGGACCTGCGTCCTCAGACTTCTTACTTACCGTAAGCTCAAGCATCTTAGTTACTTCTGGAGATTTCTGAAGGTCGATAGCCGTTAGTAATTCTTCTTGCTCCAAAGGACGTGCCGGTTTAAAGCACAGTTTAGGAGTAGAAGCATCAGTATCAAACCGAACCTCAGTAAGCACCGACGCTACAGGAGCCTTGTGGCTGTCTAGCAATCGAGCATAAGCCTGCATTGCCATCTTGTCTTGCTCACCACCGAACACGCTAGTAGCAGGTAAAGACAGCAGGTACACGTCTTTAGATACTAAGTTACCCTCATCATCGGCTAACAATAGCGCCACCCGTTGCTGAAACCTACATGCCTTGCTCTCGCCTTGCCCAGAACCTTTTATATTCTGAGGGCAATCCCCACACTTACTAGCCTGCCGACCACTAACATCAACAGAATCGGAGGCACGGCCTGTATTAGTATCTGCCGACCAACACTTAGGAGGACTAGAATCGCCCGCTACGTACTGACCTTCGTAGTACATTCTAGAAATTGGTGCCGCCTTTACAATAACCGCCTTAAGCGTTCGGCTCTGTAGCTCCGCTACTTCTTTACCATTTACAATCTTGCGGAATACACCACCACGGATACTTAACCTATGGTTGTTAGCGTACTCCCCACCCGTAAGGTTTTTCTCGGGTTGTAACTGAGCTAAAAGCTCTCGGTACTCGGCGGGCATATTTTCAAACAATTGTATATCGCTCATCATCTACTCCTAAAAGTCTTCGTTTTCATCGAGGTCTAGTTCTGCTTCTAGACTCAGTTCTTTGGGCGCGCTGGTGTGCTCGTAGGTAAGATCAGACACTTCTTCTTGAGCCGTACCAGTGACTTCGTCTGCATGGTATTCTCCTGCGGGTGGTGCTATTACATGTTTCCCCTTGTGTAACGCCTCGATAACTTGGGGGACATTAAACCTGTAGGTGTTAGCTACTTTTATGTAGGTACTCTTAGGTATAAAACCTTGGCGCACCCACGTCCTAATAGTATTTACCTTAACTGACAAGGTGTCTGCTAAGGCGTCAATCGGTAGATAGTATTTAGTATCGCTCACTTTTTTCCTCTCCTTACTGTTACTGTGAACTCTCGATCTGTATTGAGTCCGGGTGGATGTAGATCAGGGTTCTCTTCTAAGAACTGCTTCATGTTGCCTTGGTGTAGGCGCTTCTCCATGAGGTCTACTGCTTCATTTTCTAAGATAAACTTGTTCATGGATTCCCAATCACTAGTCCAGTACTTAGACTTCACAGACCTATAGAACGAGCCTGACTCTGTTTTACCGGACTCAAGTCCAGTTTCTTTACAATGTTCTAGCAGTGCAGCCTTTATCTTATCCAGCTTCACGACCAGCCCTTCCTCTTGCTCTTTTAACTCCTTGACTACCTCAACCCTCTTGTCCCGTATCTTTACGTAGACCGCAATAAGCTTATCTAGATGGGCTTGGTCTTTTATAGTGTTACTCATATCATCATCCTCTACACTAGTTTTTAGTTTTGTATAGCAAAGTGTAGTGTATTGTAGTTACTTTTAGTTATCAAGCACATCTTGATATAAATCTATCATCTTTGTATGCACGCTTATCTTTTGGTCTAACAGGTTGTAGACACGCTGCTCTACGGCTGAGCCTTGAAGCTGCACTACTGTGCACGGATGATTCTGACCTGATCGATGTACGCGCGCGTTGGCTTGAGCGTACGTTTCTAACGACGGTACTGGCCCCCACCAAACGATGGTGTTAGCGGCGGTTAATGTCACGCCATGTGCCGCTGCTTGCGGTTGTATAATAAGCACCCTAGGTTCTGGAGTGGTCTGGAACCTGGAGAAGATGGCGGTGCGTTTACTGGCCGATACACTACCGTTAATTATCTCGCTCGAGATACCATCACGTGTCAGTTTTTCTGAGAGTATTCCTATGACGTGCTTAAACGGCACGAAGATAAGAACTTTCTGGCTTGACTCAGCGATGACCTCGGATAGTACTTTGTATCTATTCTTTACGTCAAACTCTACTGTCTCTCCGCTATCTGAATACACTGCACCGCAAGATATTTGTAGTAACTTGTTCATGGCTACCGCTGCATTAGCCGCGCTGATCTCTTCACCTGCGGCAACCGCAAGCATCTGAGTTTTAAGTATTTTGTAATATTTCTTTTGCTGTGGGGTTAGTTCGACCTCACGTTTTACGTAAGTCATCTCTGGTAGATCGAGGCATTGTTCTTTAGTAAACCGTATCGCGGGCTGTAACGCGTCATATACGGTAGTGGTAGCAGTTTCTTTAGGTACCCACTTAAACTGGGTAACCTTTCGCATGACCATCTCTCTGAAGGCTCCGGCAAACCTAGGCACTGCCTTCGGGTTGATGAGCTTGGCTAACCCGTAGGCATCTACCGGAGACTGCGCCGCAGGTGTACCAGTCATCATCCATAGCCAAGTGTTTGGTTTTATTAGAGAGTTTAAAATCTTCCATCGTTTAGACTGAGTATTTTTATAGTGAGTGGCCTCGTCCGCAATGATCAGGTCGAATCCTCCCTCGGCTATAACGTCCCGTACTATTTCTACCCCGTCGTAGTTTATAATTATGTACTCTGCATCACCTTTAATAATCGTCTCTCGCTTAGCTTTAGCACCGTAAGCAATGTCTACCTTACGATGCATAGCGAAAGAGAATAAGTCCGCGCGCCATGCCGAATCCATAATCGACAACGGGCATATTATAAGTACTCGCTTTATAATTTTCTGCTCTATAAGAAAATCGGATGCCCAGATAGAACTTGCAGTCTTGCCCGTGCCTTGCTCGTTAAAACAAAATGAGCGTTGATTCATAGTTAGGAACGCAGAAGTTGTCTTCTGATGATCGAAAGGTTTAAATCTACCAGGCCATGCGTAACGACCCAGTATGGGGGAAGGGACGTTCTTTAACCCAAGATTTTTAAGGACTCGTGCTTCTTCCAACCCCCACTTAACCAACACTTTACCGTCGCCCAAGTACCTGCTATTGGGTATGGCTGTGGTTATCTGAGTAGGGTTACGCACTTTTAACTCCAGCGCTTTGTTGTCAACTACCTTCATCACTTTCTCCAGGGGTCAAGAAACGGAGCGAAACCATTGTCGGCTCCCCTCTGAATACTTTTTCTTGTGTCTTATAACTTCTTAACTACTTTGTTTCTTCGTGACGGGGGTTTCGCCCATCATCTTTTTCCGTTGTGCGCGCACTCTACAACCACGCAATGTGCCTTACATAAGCCTGTCGGCCTAGGGTTCCAGACATCTACTTCGTAAGCCTTAGCCATCTTAGCGTAGTCAGTCAACCACTTGGTCCACAACGCTGACTCTTGGTCTATCGTGTACGTGTCTTTAATAAACGCATTACAAACTACGAACAATAAACCGCCTTGGATAGTCTTAACCTCTGGGAAGTGCTTGAACATAGCTAACGCCATGAGTTCTAGCTGCCCCTTATCTGCATACTTAGCAGACTTACCAGTTTTATAATCTATTACCCTAGCAGTACCGGCTTCTCTATCTAAAATTGCAAGGTCAACAACCCCTCGCCACCATACGTTCTTGTCGAAGAAACCACACGGGGTCAGATCTTTAGTCAACCCCATCTTGTACTCGCAAAGCTTCTCACCTTCCATGTTCTTTAGCTTATCAAGAACACCCTTGGCGTAATCAAATCTTGGCTCGAGTTCCGTATCATCTCGAATATAAACTTCTGCTGCGGTATGGAACTCATTACCGTACAGGATAGCGTCCGTCTTAAAGTTCTCTTCGTAATCTTTAGCTACTTTTAAGTGGTAGTATTTCTTGGGGCATTGGTCGAAAGACTTTATGCTACTAAACGACCACGCAAAGTCCGGCTTCGCTAGGGCTTCTCCCATGCTATACAATCTCCGTAGTTCTTACCGACTTGCACATCACCTTCTACGGGCAAGCCTTTAGCCCACTCGGGCGTCCAACGCATACACTCAGCCACGTAAGTAGCCGCCTCGTGTAGTTCAGCGTCTGCCACACAGCATACCACAGAGTCATGTACGGTAAGAAGTACACGGTATTTCTTGGAAATTCGTAGCATCTGTTCAGCCATAACACAGCGAGCTATCGCCTGACATACGTTCTCTACAACTTTACCGCCGTAGATACGGACATCACCTCGGCGCGTCTTGTAAGAATACTCTAGCCCTTTCTCACCTTCACTGGACGCTAACTCGTCATAGCGCATCATTAGACCACTCGGTATTTTTATTCCGTTCTCTGCCGGATATACCTCTAGGACACCGCTACGTCCGAGGGCGTACGACTGATCCTGAGTCATGCCTTCTAGGGCTACTTGGCACTCCCGCCACAGCTTAATGATCTGCCCGTTAGTCTTCCTGTATATCTTAATAATACGTGCAGCTTCCTCTGGCTCTATGTCCACACCAAATGTTTTCAGTTGATCTTTAAACCGAACTGCACCCATGCCGTAGCCACAGCCTAGGATCGTAGTCTTACCAATGAATCGTTGATGTGCGGTGATCTCTTCTTCTTTCTTACCGTAGATAGACGCTGCCATCTTCTTGTACACGTCCTTGCCTTCGGTAAACGCGGTGATCAAATCGTCCTGGCGAGACAGCCATGCCAACACGCGCGCTTCAATCTGTGCAGAGTCAGCTTCTACTACAGAGTACCCGTCAGGGGCGCAAATAGCTGATTTCAGTACCTTGGCATTCGGCCCCCTAGATGGTAGGTTTTGTAGGTTTATCTTGTCGTACCCACCCCACCGCCCTGTGTGAGCAGCGTAATACTTGATAGGTACAGGCATAGTGCCGCGCTTACCTATGCCGATGAACCGCAAGGTGCGGGTCTCTTCTAGCGTACTCTTCAACCCAATGCGTGCAGCAACCAGTGCTTGAACTTTAGGATCTTCGTGCTCCTGTAGGGCCTTGAACCCCTCGTCACTCTTAGCAAATGCGAACGCTTCCTTGCCAGTACGTGCACTCGTCTTCATAGGCGGGGTAACACCCAGTGTTTCTAGTGCCAAAGCAAACTTGGGGTTAGACATCAGCTCATCTTTAGCTATGCCTGCCTCCTCTAGTAAGTCTTCCTTCTGGTCTTTGAGAACATCCAAGTGCCGCTTTAGTTTCGGTAGATCGAGTTCTAGTACAGGATCAATGAACATACGGAGGGTGAGATCTATGGTCTTCAGCTCCACTACAGGGAAAGACTTCTCGAATTTCTTATACAGCTTAAAGGTAAGATCGGTATCGTTAACGCAGTAGTCCCCGTAGCTCGACAACTCTTGTTCGGTAAAGTCTAAACGCCGCTTACCCACCGCGTCTAATACCTCTGTACCTTTCTCACCTAAGTTATATTTCTCTGCTAGGAACGCCAACGACCCACCCACCTCAACGCCGTGCAAAGCGCGAGCCATGCAAAGCGTATCAAGCCATACCCTAGGGTGAATATCGAACAGCCAACTAAGAATAGCGCCATCAAACAAAGTGTTATGAGCCAGTACAGCAGAGCTTCCCCAATCGTAGTTAGCGTGTAGGTATTTCTTGAGTGCATCGTGCGCTCCACTTAACCATACTGTGGCGTCGTCGTTTACTTTTACTGATAGCCCTATCACTTCAAACTGTTCGTGCCGTATGTACTCTTCAGTCGTCAGCTTACGCAGAGAGAACTGCTTATCGTAATAGGTTTCAAAGTCTAGCGTTATTATGTCCACACTATACCGTTCCTTTCTTAGGTATTATTCGCAATTTCTTTTCCCAAGTAGCATTGTTCTTTTTCTCTTCAATAGCACTCTCGCCACTAGCATAAGTCTTTACTACGCCGCCTCTAGCTAGATATGTTCTAATATCTTCAGCTAAATTCTCACGTTGTATTTCTTTATCTGTCTTTTTCGTCACTGCTTATCTCCTGTAGATACTACCGCCGTAGATTAAAAACCTATCCGGCCCCGCTTTTATTTCCTTTGCCCCGCCGTAATGCCGCACTTGTAAATGGGTTCCGTTAAAACTAATTTCCCTGTTGACGTGTCTAAATAACAAGTTGTATTTATCTAAATACTTGAAGAGTAAGTCACCGAGGTGATCTTCTGCGAGGAAGTGCTGCACTGGAACATTTTTGTATTTCAAATGGGACACTAAATCCCACGGGTCCATACGCTTAGCGGTAACGTCAATTGGCCTTAGCTCTGATAAGTCTAAGCCCTGTACCAAGTGGTTCCCACTTCCGTTTGTTCTAGCAAATGCGTTTGCCATCCTCATCTCCTAACTTTTGATTTCTATTTTTAATACTTTCTTCTCGTACTCGTCTTGAAGCACGGCATACTTCTCACCCTCTTTTAAAGCCCTTTTGTGGTCTTCTTCTGCAAACTTAATGATTGCTTGGTAGTCCAAATCCCAAATTGTTTTTTTGCGTATCTTCTTACCCATTGTCGTTCTCCTGTTTAGATATGTACCTTTACAACTTTATGGATAGTCGTCTCTCGCAAAATAGCCTGCTCGAAATGCTCACACTTCAAACAGTACCAGCCCACACGTTTGTGCGTCTGCATGTTCAACACTTCTTCAGAAGATGCCTTGCACTTGGGGCACACGTTAGTGCTCAAGTCATCTGTGTCTATATTGGGGGGTAAGCTCATTAGTGCAGTACCTCTCTTGATTTACAAGCCTGCATTATCAACATGTTCAACATCCAAAAAGACGGTTCGTCCATGACTAAACAGGCTTCTTCTCTATGCTTTCCCCCCTCCAGGTATCCAATAACTTCTTCTTCGCCCATGTCTTGATATAGCCGATGGCCTTCAAGCAGCATCCTAAAGTTTACTACTTCGTAGCCTGTGCCCGTTTCCGCCTCTAGCTTTTCTGCTAGTGCAATAGCATTCTCTACTCCGTGGATAACTTTGGTACTACGTTTCATCTAACAAAGCCTCAAGACGTCTTTCTAAATCTTCTAACCTGCGAACAACGGCCAACAACTGTTGGCCTAGCTCAACTACTTCTTCCGCATCGTCTTCGTTAAATTCTATTGTTACTTTCACTCGACCTCCCATGTAGACATAGCTTCATCGGCTGCGCGGTCAGCCATCTCTTGCTTGCGCTCTTCTGGAGATACGTAGTCTTCCTCTTGTGTTAGCAGGTACTCTTCTAACTCTACCGTTACTCTGTCTCTATTCATTAGCGTGGCCTCCATTATTCTCAGCCATCTTGGCCCTCCACTTCTTCTCGGCTTCCTTTTCAGATTGTAGCTCCCCCTCCCATTTTTTCTTATCTTGTATTTCAGCGAGTGCCCAGTCGTGAAACACATACGTAATAACAGTAAAGTTAGCCACAGAGGAACCCCCACCTGTTTGATGTACACTATGCAGAGTCCGACCTTCTTCGGACAACTCGTTCATATACTCTTCCAAATCTGCGATTGACACAGTACCTACTTCAAAAAGTTTGTTGTTAAGTTCCATACTCGCTCTCCTAGTTATTAGTCAAAGTGCGTGGTCTGTAGTGCGTGTTGTCCCACCTATTCAGGACACTCCCCCACTACTCACACGACTAACCTTAGCGCGGCTTACTCGGCAACGCATCACGCAGGTGGCATGAACCTATTATGAAAGTTCAACGCCGTGGTCATGATCGTTAACTGAGGGTGTTTTGCTGAATATGCCCACCGCCCACTGGGACACGGGAAGGGAACCAATAACCCTTACCCAACCTAAATTTTTCTGCCTCTATCTTTTTCGTTAATTGCTCTCTGCAATTTAAGGTGCATTCTTTTAACCTCAATAAGTTCTTGTGGTATTTCAGGCCATTGTGCTTTGGGTATATGTTTCCCACCCCCGCCAGAACACAGCAAGTGTTCTACATAGGCGTCAGTTATTTCTCCTGCACGTTTCTTCGAGGCGTGCAATAATTTTTCTGGGTTACGTAACACCCACTTTCTACGCCACTCCTCACGCTGTGCCTTTTTTTCTGGCTTGGCATAGTATCGTTGGTGCCTTATTTTTTCTTGCTCCCTAACTTTCTCTACGTTCCTAGCATCCCAAGCGCGTTTAATAGCGTTGGCTTTTATAGGGTCTCTCGAATAGTCCGCATTTTTCCTAGCACTTAGGCACTTTCCACAGGTGTGAGAAAACCCAGTTACTGAGGAGATAGATTTATGAAAAGCCTTAACCTCTTTACTTTCTCTACAGGTGGAACACTGTTTACGTGTTTCCCCATCTACTTCAACAAGTATTTGAGACGGGCGTATTTTAGGTTTAGAAGGTCTGCCGCCATTGCGTTTAAATTGCCTACAGGCACTGCATTCTTTTTTCCTGTATTGGTTACGCGTGCCATCTACTAGCACCCTAGTGTTTAGTGTAAACAAAGTAAGGACTTTCTCTACCCCACAAGTTTTACACACACGCAGCCCAGTCTTTTCTTCCTTAACTTTTATATGGTACTTTTCTGAGCTTAGATATTTCTCTAAACACTTTGCTTTTTGTTTTGCGCTTTTGCAAACCTTACAACAGTATTCATGCCCTGTTTTTTCTTTTCGGCTTACATGGAAAAACTCTTTAGTAAGCGGGTGTGTTTTACCACACCTGCAACATCTTCTTACTTGCACTTTATTATTTATCCTTAGAGTGCAAGAAGTTTATTTTAAAGTTCTCGTCTTTTCGTAAGCTATGATAATCAAGCTGTACTTTAGCTGAGTTAATCATCTTGCCTGCTAAATTAGAGATTTCTTTAGCCTCTTTGTGCGGTATAGCCCCATCTCGCAACGCATCAAATATTTCGGATAAATTGTTACGCAAACTTTCTACGTTATCGATTGTTACTTTACTTTTTCGTGCAGTCATATCGCTCCCTCCTTAGGGGTTTACTTCGGTTATAGAAACTTCCTAAACATCATACCTACAGCATCCACGTTAGCTTCATTCACTACCCACGCCTCGCCTCGTGCATTCCTAATAGCGTTTAGCTCTCTGTCTTGTAGGGCAGTAGTAGTACCTTTACCTGCCTTGCATTCAATAGCCCAGAACTTCCCGTTGAAACATCCGACTATGTCAGGCACACCGCTACGTCCGTAACCCCCTGTCGCCGGTAAGAAATAATATACTGAATCTCCGAGTAACTTCAACTGTTTTATTACAGCGTTCTTTACCTTTTTCTCTGGTGTAAGTGCCATTGGTGCCGTCCTTTAGTCTGTAAGCAAATCGGCTAGGGTTGCATCGACCATTTTGTTTAGCACAATAGCCAGAGGATCGTTGTTCTGGATCTCATCGAGCGTAGCTGTCAGCCCTAACTCATCCTTAGTTTGTTCGCGCTCGACCCAATCGGTAGTGCGCGTGTCGGCTAGCTTTGCCATACGATTAATACGTAGCTGCATTATTTGCTCGTGCATATTCATTTGTCTGCCTCGTCCAGGTAAGCTTCTATTACTGCTTGCTCTAGCTCTCGCTCCATCTCTATCAGGGTTGCGTCTACTACTTGGCCTTGGTCGGCAATCTCCTGCCGCGTTTTTTCCAATAGTGATTCTAGTAATGCTGTCATACCTTTTTCTTCAATAATGTTACTCATTGGTCGTTCTCCTCTACCTGCTTTATTTCCACATCCATTTCGGGCCATTGCGCCGCTGATTTTTGCTTATAGCCTTCGGCCTCTTCTTTTGTATCGCACAGCGGGTAACATCCGTGCCCGTTGTAAATTAGTTGGTATTTAGTCATTGTCGTTCTCCTTTAAAGTGAAAGTACAACCCGAATTGACCAGAGCGCCCAATCCATTAGTATGAATAACCCTATGCTCATTGCGACTACACCCAGTGCTTGCAGTGGTAGCAGCCATCGAGGCTTGTTGTCTGCCCATGCGTCTATGTCGTGCTCATCGTAGGTCTTGAACTGCTTGCGTAATTCTTCGCGTTTTTGAGTCATGCTGTAGCTCTCTTTTGGTTGTTTATAACTAAGTCTAGCGAAGTTTGGTGGCGTATACTATCTTTTTTAACGCATCTTTCGCATACGATATAGCCTAACCTCTCGCGCGCTGCGTCAAACAGCGTGTCGCATACTTCACACGCGCATTCGCTTACTAGTTCTGATTTAACTTTGCCCATTGTCGTGCTCCATATAAGCTTTTATTATTTCTGCCGCTGCTTGCGGGACGATTGCGTTGCCCGCACCTTTGAGTAGGCCCACTCTGCCCAGACCTTCGGGTAACCCATCAACCATAGGCTGAATTTCGGGTTGTAGTGGGGCTGCTCTGTGCTTTTTGTCGCGGCAGTAGATAGTTGATGCGCCCCAAAAGCTACTCGAGGCGCGGTGTCGTTCCGTTCCTTGCCGTCTTTTCGCCAGCGGCTCTTGTCTAGGTCGCCGCTGTCCTTGTAGTCGCGAGTCGCAGGTGTCGGCCACAATGAATAACCGTTCTCGACGGTGCGGGGCATCGACACTTGCAGCCTGTAATACGATAGCCCCAAGTCTGTACTGCGCTGCTGCCAGATCTGTCTCCGCTCTGTCGAGCCACCCGTGCTTGATAGATGTTGCAACCTGCTCACCAAAAATTGCCCTAGGTCTGCACTCCCTGATGAGGTCGTACCAGGCAAACCATAAGTCGCGCTTGTCATCGAACGCGGTGTGAGTTCCTGCGCTACTGAAAGGCTGACACGGGGGCGACCCTGTCCAAACGGGTCTGCTTGGTTCCCATCCTGCAAGCTCAAGTGCTCTGCTCCACCCTCCAATTCCTGCGAAGAAATGGCATTGGGTGTACTCACTAAGATCTTTTGCTTCGACATCGGTAATGCTCCTGCTATCGACTGTCCCATCAGGGATTAGTCCGTCTATGATTAGTTCGCGCAGCCACTGCGCTGCGAACGCGTCGTGCTCGTTGTAGTAATTCACAGCTTCTTCCACTCGCGTACAGCTACCTCGATTGGTAGCACGTTAAAACATATGGCGTCGTCCTCGATGCGCTTCAATCTTTTTAGGCTGTCGAACATTCCTTGTGGGTTAGTCTTAAACATCTGGTGATTAAAAACGTGGAACGACCCGCGCTCGCAGTCGCTATCAAAAACTACTAAACCCTTTCGCAGCTCTCGCTTGATATCTTTTGTTACAAGCCAGTCGTTCACTAACTCACCTATGATGGTATCGAAACTCTGAGGCATAGTGCCGTCGCCCCATTCTACGTCCACGGGGGGTAGTGTCTTGACGTAATCGTACACAGCATCCATTACGGTTCGGTCGTCCCAGTGCTCGTCGTTGCACCCGCCTTGCCCGCAGTTTGATACAGTAGCACGCCGCTTGCCGTCTATATAAATTGACGCCTCAAAGCAGTGTGTTTCATGCGATGCGAATTCAGAATGCTTAATATTTTTAAGTGTAATTTTCATTGTCGTGCTCCGTTTAGTTAAAATAAATTATTGTTTTACTGCTAACGGCATACTACGCCGCCGATTTCGATATCGTCAAAACGCACGGCATCGAGGTCGAAATACTCTATGCTAGCGCCAGTAGTAATGCAGTGCTCGCGCCAGTATTCCTGCATTGTTACCTCGGCATCTGCTCGGCTTTCCGCCAAGGTCTGGATAAGAAAATTGGGTGTCTCCAATGTAGCTAATATCATTTTTCTTCTCCGCCAGGCACAAAGATCCCGCGCTTACATACGTTGCAAGTCGTACCTAACGCGCCATAACTTTTACATTCGCCGCAGCGGCCTTCGTCGTCCGCATTCTCTGCTCCGTTACCGTCCGACGTACACTCATCCCAAATTAAACCGTCGCCGATATCGTAGAGCGTGAGGTCTCCATATTGATGCGCTACAATGCTAGTCAATAGCTCAGCGCACAGTTCCAAGTCTACCGGACTGCTGCGACCCTCCAATGACACTGCCAAGAAATCGCACAGACTTTTATCTGTCAATAATGGCATAGCCCACCCATTCCAATACGCGCGCTCAATGGGATACCAGCATTCGTATACTGCGCCGTCGTCGATCTGACAATAACCTTTTTCTATTTCGTTTATGTCCATAAAAATTTAGCCCCTTGCTGAGTGATTAATAAATTAAGTTTTTTCTACGCTTTAAATCAGCCCCATATCGGCGGCTGATTTAAGATCCTCGGCAAGCTTGCTATGGCTTGCCAATAAATCGGCAAAAATAGTCGCGCTCTGTATCTGCGCGTCCTCGATTAGAGTCGCTTGTGACAGCAAAAATAGCTGCAAGCTACTCGCGTTTACCCCAATAAATCTAAGCTCGCTAGACTTATCAGTAATCAAAGCGGCGCGAATGCGCTGCAATTCCTGCTCTATTTCCGGTGTTGGAAATTCCATACTACTGCTCCCTTTTAAGTTAAATTTTCTCGGCGCTTCAACTCTTGCGACGCGTACAGGGCCATGTCCAAGTAATCATTTTGGCGCGGGCTGCTAATCACTACTCGCGCCGCCGCTGTCGCGTCCTCGCGCACATATTGCAATTCGGCCACCGTATAGCCTCGATACTTTGCTTGGATTTCTGAGTGCCAATTTGAATCCCTCGGTACTAGCAATATTTTTTTCATAGTTAGTCCATCCACCCGTCGTAATATTTAGCCTTTATGTCGTGAGAATTAAGGAAATCTAGCGCCGGTTGGACGGACCGCGCAGCAGATAAATTACCCTGTACCGGCGGCGCTACGATCACTGTTAGGTATTCCCATGCACGTTTGCGCTTGCCGAGATAAACCACTTGGATACCCTTCCCCCCGCAGCATGAGCCGTCGTCTGTCGCGCCTTGCGCGTGCCACGTGCGATCCCATATAGACTTGGCCATAGCAAACACCGGCTGCAATTCTGCGATATCGGCGGGCTGGTATGCTAGCGCCATTTCTCGCACGCTAGCGCAATCATTTTCCCACTTAATTATTTCTTTCATAGTATGGCGCTCCCATTCATTAAAACTTGCACATTATCTGCATCAATACCGCGCTCTTTCGCTATCTGCATTTTAATAGCGGCTAATTCCGGCGTGCTTGGCATATAGGGCTTAATTCCTACATGCTTACAAAGCTTAGCCCACGATATATAATTTTTTTCGTTGTTTTCTAAAATTTGGAAATCAATCATTTTTTAGCCCCTTGCTATTCGTTTATAGGTGCGAAATATATTCGCCGTTTTCATCGTATACATTAACTTGCGCGCGACCTGTGCGCGCGTCGACGTCGACTAGATAGCGCCAATCCTCATAGGTCGCCGCGTTTAGTTTACTAGCCAGATCTATCGCATTATCTACCGACATAAAAGTGGGCGGATATCCAACCAGGCGGTTTTCATTCGCGCCCGCGTTTAGTGTTATTCCATTTATAAATTTTAATGCCATGATTAACCCCTCGCTATGATGTTATTCAATTGGTTATAGGTCGCCGGTGTGAAAAAGAAATTCGGCTTATCCATTGTCGCCGCGCGTTTAGCTTTACTGCCGCCTTTACATTTGAGCGCGCCCAATACTGGCTTATCCAGAAAACGTAAATCAGTAGTATCGAAGTCGGCTATATTACTCGGAATCTTAAACTCGCCCTTACGCTCGCCGGTATTGAACGCGATCGCTACACGTAAACCCTTTAATACCGCGCGCGCTGTTATAGCTAGTGATTTAGCGCTATAGGCACTGCCGGAATATGTTAGGTCATAATTGGCAAGCTTGTTATTTTTTACCCTATAGAACACTTTCGAATAATCGTAAAACCTTATATGGGGCATACTCGCGATAAAATCGGCAAAATCAATATCACTAGTACCATTTAAGCGGATAGCTAATTTAGCCCCAAAAAATATGTGCTTGCGCTCAATTTCTTTTGTTAGCATTTCAAAGAATCGCGCCTTATCTAACAAGTAAATAATTGTGCGCCGCGTCGCCGCGTTTTGGCCGGTTGTCATGCCTAATTGTCCGCTAGATATCAAACACGGCTCTTTACATCCGTTTAGTTTAGCGCCGGCGCACAATGTCACTGTCGCGATTTTATCGGCAGGCTGTAGATACATAATAGAAGTGTAATACCCTTCTTTTTCGCCCTTTTCTACCTTGAGACTAGATCCTAATAAGCGATTTTTGCTGTTTAGATAGTCTAGATTATCGCGCGCCCATTTTTTGGCTTTTGCGTTTATAGCTTTTGATTGTCGAATTTTGTTTAGTGTGATCATCTTAGAGTGCTCCCTTTACTTCGTCGTCAAAAGACGCCATATAAACCGCGCGACAATCCGCGCAAGTAATGTGCTTGTTTATCCATTCAATAGGATCTGGCACGCCGCGTTGATAGGCGCATAATAGATGTGCTCCTTCATCATTACCGCGCGGCGTGCCGCAATAGGTAGCGCCCGCGTAATTTCCGGTGTGCGTTAAATGCATGGTGGCTTTTTTAGTTTTCATCTTATAGTGCTCCCTTTACTGGCGTGATAGTGATTTTACCCAATTGAAAATTCCAGTTAATGCCGTGTTCAAAATCATAGGCGCGCATCTTCTTGCCGCCTATATCTAGAATCGCGCCGCGTGCACAATCACTCACTCCGCGCTTGCCATCGCTAGCTAGCGTTAAAACTACATTATCCTTTAGATACTCGACGTTATAGCGCGCGCGTGGCGTGAAACCTGCCGCTAGCATTGGATGGTTTGGTGCGCTTTTGATCCAAGCACGTGGCGCGCCTCTATGCATTGTGGCTTTACTTATAATTGATTTATTCATACTGTCGCGCCTTTTTTACCGTAAACAAGATCCATTCCCACGTGTAGCTGTGCGTTGGCTTCTTCGTAATCGAAAGGTAATTGATAGGCGCGCAATACCATTCTTAGATTGTGCAAATCATTATGTTCTAGTGAGTATTGATAGGCTAAATCATCGATCAACATGTTATGTATTTTGATGTAATCCATTTTCTTACCTTTTAAGTTAATGAGAATCATTCTCATTTATTAATAAAAATTTTATTTTGCTGCCGTGTAGAGGTTATAGGCGCATTTTATTAAAACTTAAAGCTTTTTTTTATCTTTTTTTAACTAATTGATATGTTTAGTGTTTTTTGGTGGTGTTTAATCAGAATATGGGCGCGATAGTTACAAAATGCCGGAATAGATACTTATTTAGTGGCTTTTATAAGCTTAAATAAATCAATAGCTTGATAAGCGCTTAGTTACTTAGCCACTTTTCAGATATTACTAAGCGCTTGAAATATAAGCTTAGTTACTTAGTTACTTTTATTTAGGAATGCTAAGCCAGATATTAATAGCGCGAAGCGGGTAGCAAGCGAACGAAGCGCTACAGCGCCAGATCTGGCGTATCTAGAATGTATACAGTTATAGCTGTCTCTTATTTAGTTAGAATTAAGTAACTTTATATATATAAGCAAACTAAACAGTACTAAACGGCAGTGCTCTAACTAACTACCGATAGCCGCGCGCCACTAAACGACACTAAACAATATCGACACTTTTACATAATACATTTAGTAACTAAGTAACTATGCCACCCCCTTATTCAATTAAATCAATCACTTAAGCTTAGCGCGCTTAGCGTCATTTAGTAACATTGCATATAATAAAGTATCAATAGAGCCTAATAATGCGGGCTGTAGCGCTGTAAGCCACGGGATTCGCAGCCTGGGGGCGTTTTTTTGGGTATCGGGTATGCCTTGGCCCACCCCTAGGGCACCCCTCGCGCCGTGAGAATTTGTTCCAGCACGTGTATGGAATACTATTACGCTCAAATGTTTTCCATTATTTCTCAAAGCGGCCCCGCCCCCTATTTATTAGAACCAAGTTAGCTAGACCCCACCCTATGTTCCACGTGGAACTACCCCCCTACTTAAATAAACTAGAAGCTAAAAAAATTATTTTCAATATTTCAATTGTTTTCAACTCTTATTGCACCTACTACCCTGATCCCTTACACTTCGCCCAACGGCTACCAAGCTTGCGAGATTATCAGTGTCATTAGAACTTATCCCCGACTTCGGGATCGATATACCGCCTGGCATTTCTTACTTAGACCTACGGGAAAGGGCTGAGGCAGCGTGCAACACCATAAATTTCCTTGAAGAACACGGTCTCGAAGTAGATCCTGACGGTGTTGATGACACAATAGCGGGCATACTGGCTACGTCTTACGCAGAAGAACCCGAGAAAACCTCCAAGAAAGTCAGTAACACCAATCTAGCTACCCTTACCCCAGCTTCTATAGTGCAGACCCAAGCGGTACTTAAAGAATTCAGTCACTTGGTTGCTACACAAGCCGCCGAGATCCGTAACCTGGTTACCAATAAGCTTATCCTCGAGACAGATAACTCAGATCCGCGCGTACGAATGCGGGCTTTGGAGCTGCTGGGTAAGATCTCAGATGTAGGTTTGTTTGCCGAGCGTAAAGAAGTAACGATAACGCATCAAAACACCAGTGAAATACAACAAAAATTGCGAACTAAGTTAGAAAAGTTAAAGAATCTTAGGCAGAATGACTCAGGTGTGTACGAGGCCGAAGTTGTAGAAGTCGAAGCCGTAAAGGACGACGCCTAAATGGACAATGAGATCCAAGGGTTTACACCTGACGAAGTCCAAACTATGTTGGACAATCTCGACGACTACACTACCGACGAACAGTTTGAGATAAATACTCTCCTCGAGGCGCTGGAAGATAGGCAAGAGGTAGAAGACGCACACGCAGACTTAATCGCATTTTGCTGCATGATGCAGGCAGACTACAAAGTAGGCAAACACCACAGAATATTGGGCAGTCTCCTGATGGAGATTGAGAAAGGTAAAACGGCAGAAGGCGAAGATGGTCTAGCTGTAGAGGTAGACGGTAAGGACAGGGTTTGCGTCAACATACCCCCACGTCACGGCAAGTCCCAGCTAGTCTCTATTTATTTCCCAGCTTGGTATTTAGGGCGCAATCCCGACAAGAAGGTAATGATGGTGTCGCATACCACAGACCTCGCCGTAGACTTTGGGCGTAAGGTCAGGAACTTGATTGGCACACCTGAGTACCAGAAGATATTCCCGAATGTGCAGCTTGCAGTGGATAGTAAGTCAGCGGGTCGGTGGAACACCAACAGAGGCGGGGAGTACTACGCGTGTGGAATTGGTTCGGCGCTAGCAGGACGTGGTGCCCACCTGTTACTTATTGATGATCCGCATTCAGAGCAAGACGTGATTAACGGTAACTTCGATGTCTTTGATAAGGCATATGAGTGGTTTACCTACGGAGCGCGTACTCGTCTGATGCCTCACGGTAGAGTAGCTATTATACAAACGCGGTGGCATTTAGATGACTTGACTGGCCGTGTAACCCGAGACATGGCGCAGAATGAATTAGCGGATAAGTATGAGGTAGTAGAGTTTCCGGCGATATTGGAGCTGGAACAGCCTGACGGTGAGATCAAAGAGAAACCGCTGTGGCCTGAGTTTTTTAATCTCGATGCCCTACATCGCACAAAAGCATCGATGCCGTTGTTTCAGTGGAACTCGCAGTATCAACAGAATCCGACGGCGGAAGAAGCAGCTCTGGTTAAGCGTGAGTGGTGGAAGACTTGGGAACCCGAAGACCCGCCCAAGTGTGAGTACATAATCATGGCGCTTGACGCCGCCGCCGAGAAACACAACAGGGCTGACTTTACCGCGCTCACTACGTGGGGAGTATTCTTCCACGAGGAAGAAGATTGTTATTGCATCATCTTACTTAACGCAATCAAAGAACGGTTAGAGTTTCACGAGCTTAAAGAGATGGCAACGCGTGAATATACTGAGTGGGAACCGGACGCATTTATAGTGGAGAAGAAGAGTAGTGGCACACCGCTCTACCAAGAAATGCGACGGATGGGCCTGATCGTACAAGAGTATACGCCACATAGGGGGACGGGGGATAAAACTGCTAGACTTAACTCCGTTTCTGATATAGTACGCTCTGGACTTGTCTACGTCCCGCAAACCCGTTGGGCGGAAGAGGTGGTCGAGGAAGTGGCTGGATTTCCGTTTATGTCTAACGATGACTTAGTGGACACAGCCATAATGGCACTCATGCGTTTTAGGCAAGGTGGATTTATATCCCTTCCTTCGGATGAGCCTGAAGAACAGACCTACTTCAAGCAACGGCTTGGCGGATATTATTAAGGACAAATAGAATGGCTATTGAAAAAGGTTTATACGACTTGCCCGAAGGTATCGAGGACATGGAAGAAGGCGAAGCCATGATAGCGATAGATGTCATGTCTGACGAGGGTGTTGAAGTAGTGCTGGAAGACGGCAGTGTTGAGATTACTTTTGGTGAAGAGGTAGAGGACTTAGACGACGCGGCGTTTGATGCCAACCTTGCCGAGTACCTCGATGATCAAGCACTTACTAAGCTGGCTAACGATTTGGTTGGTTCAGTTGACTCCGATGTTAACTCACGTAAAGACTGGGCAGATACGTATGTCAAAGGACTAGATACCATCGGTCTTAAATATGACCAGCGTTCTAGCCCCTGGGAAGATGCCTGCGGTGTGTACAGTACAGTTTTAGCCGAAGCGGCCATTCGCTTCCAAGCTGAAGCCATGAGCGAGACGTTTCCTGCTGGTGGCCCTGTGCAAACTAAGATTCTTGGTGAGATTGATCGCGCTAAAGAAGATGCAGCTTCGCGTGTTAGGACTGACATGAATTACGAGCTGACTGAGGTTATGACGGAGTACCGTCCTGAGCATGAAAGGATGCTATATAGCCTAGGATTAGCCGGTTCTGCTTTTAAGAAAGTGTACTACGATCCGAATTTAGGCCGTCAAGTTGCTATATACATCCCTGCTGAGGACGTAATTGTCCCTTATGGCGCGTCTAACATAGAGCAAGCCGAGCGGGTTACGCACGTTATGCGTAAAACTAAGAACGATTTGATCAAGTTACAGGCTGTTGGGTTTTACCTTGACGTAGATTTAGGTGATCCCGAGCCATATCACAGCGACATTGAGGAGAAAAAGGCCGAAGAAGGTGGGTTTTCTCTTAATGATGATGACCGCTATTGCTTATATGAGATACACGCTGACCTAGTTATTGACGGGTTGGGCGAAGAGGCTGAGGATGGGCTAGAAATAGCGCTACCTTACGTAGTTACTGTAGAGAAAGGCACTAATACGATCTTAAGTATTCGTCGTAATTGGGATCCCGACGACGGATTGACGCTAAAACGTCAACATTTTGTTCATTATGTCTATGTTCCAGGCTTTGGGTTTTATGGTCTTGGTTTAATTCACATTATTGGTGGTTATGCTAAGGCGGGAACGTCCATAATCCGTCAATTAGTTGACGCAGGCACGCTGTCTAACCTACCCGGTGGCCTAAAGTCACGTGGACTACGGGTTAAAGGCGACGATACGCCCATCGGGCCAGGTGAATTCCGTGATGTGGACGTGCCTAGCGGGTCAATACGGGACAATATCCTACCATTACCTTATAACGAGCCTAGTCAGACACTACTCGCACTACTTAATAAGATTACTGAAGAAGGTCGCCGGTTAGGCGCGATATCCGACATGAATATCTCTGACATGAGCGCAAATGCGCCTGTTGGAACCACTCTTGCGCTATTAGAGCGTACTCTTAAGCCAATGGCTGCGGTCCAATCCCGTGTCCATTACGCAATGAAACAGGAATTTAAACTCCTACGTAAGATCATTGCCGAGTACGCACCGATAGAATACATGTATGTGCCTGACCGTGGCGAGCCTCGAGCTAGACAAGCCGATTACGCTATGGTGGAAGTGATTCCTGTAAGCGATCCTAATAGCAGCACGATGGCACAACGGGTTGTGCAATATCAAACCGTGTTGCAGATGTCGCAGGCTACCCCACAGATATATGACCTACCTCAACTGCACCGTCAGATGATCGAGGTCTTAGGTATTAAGAACGCTGACAAACTTGTGCCGACTACGGACGACATGAAGCCAACTGATCCTATGAGCGAGAATATGAATGCCTTAGTAGGTAAACCTATAAAAGCTTTTATCTACCAAGATCATGCGGCGCATATGGCAACGCATCAAGCATTTATGCAAGACCCAATGATCGCTCAAGCTATAGGGCAGAACCCCCAAGCCAATCAAATTATGGGCGCACTGCAAGCGCATATAGCTGAGCACCTAGGGTTTGAATACCGTAAACAGCTAGAGGAGAAAATGGGTGTATCTCTACCTGGGCCTAACGAAGAGCTGCCAGAAGAAATGGAAGTGCTACTCGCTCAGACTATGGCGCAAGCAGGGCAGCAACTTTCTCAAGCGCATCAACAACAAGCGGCCCAGCAAGAAGCTCAACAGCAAGCGCAAGATCCGCTCGTTCAGATGCAGCAAGCTGAGCTACAGCTTAAGCAAGGCGAACTTCAACGCAAGGCCGCTAAAGACGCGATGGATGGGGCGATTGACCAAGAACGACTTAACCTCGATAGACAGAAAGCCACCACCACGGCAACTATTGAATCGAGCCGCATAGCCTCGCAGAACGATCAAGCGCAGGCGAAGAATGACTTGGCAGAAACCAAAGCAATGATGGATATGGCTCAAACACGAGTAGATATGGAGCGTACTAGAGCTGAAGCACAACGCGACAGAGATGAAGCTGCCCGCGATAATAGGGAGGATAGATAATATGAAAGGTGTTAACCATTACAAAAGAGACGGAACTTTGTTTAAAGGCAATTCACACAAGATGTCTGATGGCACTTTGCACAGTGGGAAAGCTCATACTAAAGGTAGTGTGAGGTTATTTCATTTAAAAGACTTGTCTGCTACGGCACAAAAGAAAGCTAAGTAAGAGGTAGTAAGTAATGGCTAAAACCGTCTTTGACGTGCTGAACGACAAACTTACAGAGCAGAAACGCTCTAGCGAAGAATTCTTAAACTCTGGTGGGTGTAAAGACTTTGCCGGGTATAAGGAAGTGTGTGGCGTTATTCGAGGTCTGGACCACGCATTAAGAGAAGTAAATGACCTCTCGCGTAACTACATGGAAGACGACGATGAATGAAACAGTAACGGTTAGTGGGGTGAGAGCAAAAGCTCAAGTTACCGAACAGTTAGATATGTTCGAGCCTGAGAAGGAAACAGCCTTAGAGAAAAGGCGTAATGAGCGGATAGCAGAAGAAGCAGTACAGGACGAGGTATCGGAAGCTCAGATTCCAAAACCTGTGGGCTATCGCGTGTTAGTTGCACTACCAAACGTAGAGGAAACTTTTGAAGGTAGTGGACTTCTTAAAGCACAATCTACGCGGCGAGAAGAGCAAGTGCTCTCTAATATAGGGACGGTGCTCGATATGGGCGACCAAGCGTACGCAGATAAAGAGCGTTTCCCGACTGGTCCTTGGTGTGAAGTGGGCGACTACGTGATGTTTAGGGCAAACACCGGCACTAGAATTAAGTTGGGTAGACAGGAATATCGTTTAATGAACGACGACTCTATTGAAGCAGTCGTTGCTGATCCGCGTGCTATCACGCGTGCTTAAGGAGTAGGGTATGGCTATGCAACAAGTAGAATATGAGTTCCCCGATTCTGATTCTAAGACTACTGAGGTAACGGTAAATTTAGATGAAAAAGAGGATAACAGCCTTGAAATAGAAGGGGCGGTTGGTCGAGAAGACATGAAGGTTCCAACTAAGGAATCTAAGACTAATGAGGTAGAAATAGAGATAGAAGACGATACGCCCGTAGCAGATCAAGGACGCAAGCCTTCTAAACCCCCAGAAGAAGTAACTGATGAAGAGTTAGAGAACTACTCTGATAAGGTTAAGGGGCGTATTAAACACCTTAGTAAAGGTTATCATGATGAACGCAGGGCGAAGGAAACTGCTTTACGTGAGCGCGAAGAGCTAGAAAATTACGCCAGAAACCTTATGTCGGAGAACAATAAACTTAAGGGGACTGTCGATAAGAATCAAGAGACCTTGCTTAGTCAGGCTAAGCACACTGTAGCTGCGGAAATGGTGAACGCTAAACGCCAGTATAAAGAAGCGTACGAGGCAGGAGACCCAGACGCGTTAGTAAACGCGCAAGAAGCACTCACGACTGCTAAAATACGTGCCGATAAAGTAGACAACTTTAAGGCGGCTCCTTTACAGAAAGCAAAAACTGATGTACAAGTACCACAAACTCCCCAAAAACCACAAGTAGATCAACGTGCTGCTGGTTGGGCCGAAGATAATTCTTGGTTTGGGGCGGACGAAGAGATGACCGCGTTCGCTTTGGGGTTGCACAACAAACTGACGAAGGGCGGAGCAGATCCGCAATCAGACGAATACTACGAGAAAATTAATTCTCGTATGCGACAAGTATTCCCCGAGCAATTTGATGACGGGATAGAAGATCAACCAGAACATACCAAGAAAAAATCTAGTAACGTGGTTGCACCCGCTACGCGGAGCACGTCACCGAAGAAGGTGACACTTAAACAATCACAAGTTGCTATTGCGAAAAGACTTGGTATTTCACTGGAAGACTACGCCAAACAGGCTGCTGAATTAATGAGGAATAAATAATGGCTGATAACAAACTGAACAGAGAACTAAACACTCGTGAGAAAGACGTACGTAAGAAAGCGTGGGTGCGGCCAGAAACTTTGCCTAACCCTACGCCAGAAGACGGATATGTTTATCACTGGGTACGTATTAGTACTATGGGCCAGGCCGATACCGGCAATGTTTCGGCTAAGTTACGTGAAGGATGGGAGCCAGTACGCGCAGATGCTCACCCTGAGATACTTTCTGATGAAGTGACTGATGGTCGTTTCAAGGATAATATCATTCAAGGCGGACTAATGTTGTGCAAAGCCCCCACTGAAATGGTGGACGAGCGTAATGCCTATTATAACAATCAGGCAGCTTCGCAAATCCACTCTGTTGACAACAGCCTTATGCGCGAAAATGATCCTCGTATGCCCCTATTTAACGATAGGAAGACGAAGGTGACGTTCGGCAAGGGCAATTAACTTTTAGGAGTTTTAAATGGCTTATCCAACAGTCAACGCTCCCTACGGCTTTGAGCCAATTAACCGTATAGACGGTATGCCTTATGCAGGTGCCACTCGCCTTATTCCTATTGCGAGCACTTACAACACGGCTATTTTCTA